>UMGT01019281.1_pt1 | contig 302967 bp, 291 predicted proteins | sample 1965351 | NCBI WGS metagenome assembly UMGT01 (sample SAMEA4836080, study PRJEB28245) | human gut metagenome | biome: gut microbiome; material: fecal sample | place: Denmark | collected 2008 | reverse complement strand
TTACTATTTGTGCCGCCAGCCGAAGGCGGCGGAATGGAGATTAATATGAAATCAATGAAAGTAAAACGTTCCAGGGGAGAGCGGATTTTCTCTGTTTTCAATTACATCTTTCTGTCGTTAATCATGCTGATCTGCCTATACCCGGTATGGTATGTAGTGGTAGCATCTTTCAGCGACAGCAATATGCTTACCCAACATACAGGGCTTTTATTAAAGCCGGCCGGCTGGAGCGTGGAAGCATATAACAAAGTATTTAAAAACCCAATGATCGTAAAAGGATATCTGAATACACTGTTTATACTTGTAGTGGGAGTATCATTGGATATTATTATGACATCTCTGGGAGCATATTTTCTCTCACGGCGCAGAATTATGTTTAAAAAGCCGATTATGATGCTTATTATGTTCACCATGTTCTTTTCAGGCGGAATGATCCCATTTTATCTGAATTTGAAGGATCTTCATTTGACGGACAGTTTATGGGGACTGATTGTGCCGTTTATGATCAGTACCTATAATCTGGTTATTTTAAAGACCTCTTTTGAAAGCATTCCGGAAAGCCTGATTGAAGCAGCTCAGATTGACGGAGCAGGTCATGTTACCATATTGACCCAGATTGTGCTTCCACTTTCAAAGGCAATATTAGCGGTTATGGTTCTGTACTATGGTGTTTCTATCTGGAATTCCTGGTTCTGGGCTTCTGCTATTATCCGTACAAGAGAGCTCTACCCTCTGCAGGTTATTTTAAGAGAGATACTGATGCAGAATGATGTGACGTCAATGACTACAGGTGTAGGAACCATGGATCAGGAATCCGTTGCAATGACAATTAAATATGCCACAATTGTAGTAGCTACAGTTCCGATCCTCTGTGTGTACCCATTCTTACAGAAACATTTTACAAAAGGAACGATTGCAGGAGCAGTAAAGGAGTAAATATATATGGATGCAGAAAAAATTTTTAAGAAGATGGAAGCGAAAATTCATGCGGAATGTCTCCGGCTCGGAGAGCGTATTCCTTACATAGCAGAAAATGGAACATATTCGGATATGCGTGATGTAAAACTGTCCTGGTGGACCAACGGCTTCTGGCCGGGAATTCTCTGGCAGATGTATCAGTGTACAGGCGACTCTGCATACAAAACTGCGGCAGAACATACAGAACAGGAATTTGACAAAATTTTGGAGCACTTTGAAGCACTTCACCATGATGTGGGATTTCTGTTTCTCCACACGGCGGTAGCCGACTACCGTCTTACAGGGAATCCAAAATCACGAACCAGAGGGCTTCACGCTGCCAACATACTGGCAGGCCGCTTTAATCCGGCAGGTAATTATATACGGGCATGGAATGAAGATAAAACGGGGTGGATGATCGTAGATTGTCTGATGAATGTACCGCTTCTTTACTGGGCAGGCAGGGAGTTAAAGGATCCCCGTTTTGAAGAGATTGCCAGACGTCATACCGATACTGCAGTAAAATATCTGCAAAGACCGGATGGATCCTGTAATCATATTGCAGTATTTGATCCGCTAACAGGAGAACCACTTGAATTTCCGGCCGGACAGGGATATGCAGAAGGTTCGTCCTGGTCCAGAGGGCAGGCATGGTCTGTTTATGGCTTTGCGCTGGGATACCGTCATACGGGAACGAAAGAGTATCTGGAGGCAGCAAAGAGGGCTGCTCACTATTTTATTGCAAATGTAGCCTGCACCGGTTTTGTATCTCTTCTGGATTTTAGAGCACCTGAAGAGCCGGTTTGTTGGGATACTTCCGCTGCTGCCTGTGCTGCCTGCGGACTTCTTGAGATTGCGCAGGCAGTAGATGAAAATGAAAAATTTTTATATCAAAACAGTGCAGAACGGATATTGGAAGCACTTGAAGAAAAGCATTGCTGTTGGGATACAGAAAAAGACGGTATTCTTCAGGATGGAAGTGTTGCTTACGGAAAGCAGGTTCATGTTCCGCTGATTTACGGAGATTACTTTTTCTTGGAAGGTATACTCAGGCTTTTGGGAAAAGATTTTATGATCTGGTAAAGGAGAAGATATGGAAAGGGAAGGGTGTTTTGATCTGTTAAAAAGCTGGTGTGATGGTTTGATTCGCTACCAGATAAGGGAACAAAAAGATCCTCGATTTTATGGCGGTTTTTTCTGTCCCGCCTGTAAGATGATCCATGGAAGAAGTTCGGATGCAGTGTATCCGCTGATGTGTACAGCAGATTTCACAGGCCAGAAAAAATATCAGGATGCAGCAGAAGCTGTTTTTGAGTGGGGTTCCAACATGGTTTGCGATGATGGAAGCTTTTATAACGATGCTCAAAGTGAGTGGAATGGAATCACAGTTTTTGGAGTAATCAGCCTGTGTGAAGCGTTAAAATACCACGGACATCTGTTGGATTCAGATACCAGAAAAAAATGGGAACAACGGATGGAGATGGGGGCGGAGTGGATTGAGAAGACAATAACGACTGATTATAAAACAAATATCAATTACCATGCATCTGCAGCAGCAGCTCTTGCTTTAACTGGAAGTTATCTGCACCGGGAAACATTTTTAAAGCAGGCAAAAATTCTGGCTGATCATTGCAAAATGCATCTTTTGGAAAGCGGCCTTTTTTATGGAGAGGGACAGCCGGCAGAATATGTAACAAAGCGGGGATGTCGTCCAGTAGACATAGGTTATAATGCAGAAGAATCCATCCCTTCCCTGGTTCTTTATGCCAGAACGGTTCAAAATGATGTTTTGCTTCGCCGTTTGAAGGAGATTTTAAGAAAACAGCTTTATTTTATGCTTCCTGATGGAGGGTGGGACAACAGTTTTGGAACACGGAATTATAAATGGACTTATTGGGGAAGCCGAACTTCTGACGGCTGTCAGGCAGCATATGGAATATGGGGAGAAGAAGAACCTGTATTTCATGAAGCTGCTGTCAGAAATTTAATGCTGTATAAACAATGCAGCCAGGAAGGACTTTTGTATGGAGGACCTCATTATGCAGCCCACGGTGAAGAGCCATGTATCCATCATACATTTTGTCATGCTAAGGTTCTGGCTTCTATGCTTGATTGCGGTAAATGGAGCAGCAGAAACGAACTTATTCCTTCCGAACAGGCCGCTCCCCTGATGTTTTATCCGGAAATAGATACATGGAAAATATCGAAGGGCGGATTTCTTGGAACGGTGACGGGGTATGACTTTGAATATATGAAGGGCGGTCATGCTTCCGGCGGAACTCTGACTATGCTGTGGCATAAAACAGCCGGGCCGATCATTATGGCATCTATGACAGACTACTGGCTGAAGGAACCTCATAATATGCAGCTTTCTTTAAAAAAATCTCAGCATCAAAGCCTGGTTCCAAGACTGGAATTGACTTTGGAAACAAAAAAATACGCCAGCTGTTATGACTATACCCCCTGCATTACTGCAGAGGAAACAAATGGAGAAATAAAAATCCGTTCGGAGATGGAATTAAAGGATATGATGCATCAGCCTTCCGATCACCATGTATTTGGCTGTCTGGAGTATACAGTTACAGATCATTATGTAAAAATTACGGGAGTGACAAAAGCTTTGTCCAATACAGTTCCTGCTTTTATCCTTCCTGTCATTGGAAAGCACCATATGGGAATTTCCGAAACAAAAGAAGGTTTTATGATTCCCAGAGAATCAGGAGTATTGCAGATAAACATATCAAACAAAGATAATATAGAGAAACCGCAGCCGATTTTTTGCCTGTCAGGGGGATTTGAGGCATGGGAATTTGTCATAAAACCAGATGAATCCGGTATGCTTCAGGTTACGATTCAGGTAGAGGAGGAAAAATGATAGAGAAGTGGAAGGGAAGGACAATTCAAAGCAGAGCTGATGCAGCGGAATTGCTTTTAGATATGATCCGTCCGTTAAAACCATATTACAGTAAAGGAAATGCATGGCTTCATGCAGGAGATTCCGGGGTGCATTACGGAGAAAAATCATCCAGAATGGAAGGATTTGCCAGAGTTTTATGGGGGCTTGGTCCCTTATGGTCTCAGGAAAGTCCGGCTCTTTCCAAAGAGTTAAAAGAGGAAGCGGAGGAGTGGAAGCAGCGGTATCTCTCCGGAATTATACACGGTACAGACCCTTCACATGAAGAATATTGGGGGGATCTGGTCGATTATGATCAAAAAATGGTAGAAATGGCAGCTTTAGCGGTTGCCGTAAGCCTGTCTCCCAAAACACTGTGGGAACCGTTAAACACGGAACAGAAAAAACGTTTTTTTTGTTGGATGAATCAGATCAACGATCATGGTGTTCACCCTAATAACTGGAGATTTTTCCGGATTTTGGTAAATACCATGTTCCGTATGATCGGCTGTCCCTGGTCTAAGGAACGGATGGAAGAGGATCGGGCTGTGATTGAAGGATGTTATGAAGGAGACGGCTGGTACCATGATGGAAATAAGGGACAGCTGGATTACTATATCCCTTTTGCAATTCATTTTTATGGTTTGCTATATGCAAAGTTTATGGTAAAGGAAGATCCTGAATACAGTTATATTTTGAAAGAACGGGGAAGAAAATTTGCCGATGATTTTATATACTGGTTTGACAAGGACGGCCGGGAGATTCCTTATGGACGAAGCCTTACATATCGTTTTGCTCATGGAGCCTTTTTTTCTGCGGCGGCCTTTGCAGAAGTGGAAGAAATTGACTATGGTGTTTACAGGCGCCTTGCGGTTGGAAACCTGATGCAGTGGATTTCCCACCCTATCTTCAATCACGCAGGTATTCTGAGTATCGGATACGGATATCCCAATCTTTTTATGAGTGAACGATATAACGGGCCTGGCTCACCCTACTGGGGATTAAAGACATTTTTCATGCTGGCTTTAAGTGACAGCCATCCGTTCTGGACGGCTCCGGATCGTTTTCCTGTTTTTGAGCCGATCCGTCTTTTAACACATCCTCATATGCTGGTTGTCCATGAAAATGATCATGCAGAGGCTTTTGTAGCAGGACAGCACTGCCAGAATCATGGCTGTGTATCAGAAAAATATGAAAAGTTCGTATATTCCAATCAATTCGGATTCAGCGTGTCCAGAGGGCACAGGCTTCAGGACGGTGCATTCGATAATACGCTTGCTGCCTCTCTTGCAGGAGATGAACATTATCGAATGAAATACGGAACTAATCATTTTCGAGTGACAGAGCAGGCTGTATTTTTGGACTATACGCTTATGCCAGGAGTTGAAGCAGAAAGTGCGATTATTCCTCTTGGGCCATGGCATATCAGAATACATCATATTTCTACAGATAAAGAAATTGACACTGCTGACGGTGGATTTTCCATTGAAGCAGAAACTTGCTTTGAGGTACAGCCAGGAGCCCTTTCCGGAAAATACAGGGCAGACCAGATAAAACAGGATCAAAATAGCATATTTGCCTGTTTGCCGTGGGGAATTAGCGGGGCAGTTGCTTTAACAGATGGAGAAGCAAAACTGATTGATACCTTCCCAAACACCAATCTTTTATATAACCTGGCCATTCTTCCCACAATTTGCCGGCGCCTTAAACCAGGCTGTCACCTGCTGATTGACTGTTTTCTGGCAGACCGTACCGATCAGGCAGAACGCTATATGAAATGTATTCCGCAGGTTGAAACAGCAGAACGCACCATACGGATCAGAATTGGGAAAGAAGAACGATCGATCCAGTGGCCGGATTTAAAACAGGAGGATTAGAAAATGAATATTTATTGGGGAGACCTTCATAATCACTGCGGAATTACATATGGGTTTGGAAGTCTGGAACACGCAATTGAACGTGCAAAAAGCCAGTTGGATTTCTGCGCCTTTACCGGACATGCTATGTGGCCGGATATGTACGAAAAGCGTCCCGAAACAGAGTTTGTTGTAAATTTTCACGAGGTAGGATTCAAAAAACTGAACGATCATTGGCCCGAAATACGTGAAAAAGTAAAAAAAGCAGGTCAGGAAGGACTTGTTACATTTCAGGGATATGAGCTGCATTCAAGCCAGTATGGCGATCATCATCTGCTGTCACCTGAGGATGACCTTCCCTTGGTATACGGCAGATCACCTGAAGATCTGATAAAAGCCTGCGGCAAAGATGCGATTGTAATTCCTCACCATATTGGTTATCCGGCCGGATACAGAGGAATCAACTGGGACGCATTTGACAGCTCGATCTCACCTGTGGTAGAGGTATATTCCAAACATGGCTGCGGAATGTGTGAAGAAGCAGATTACCCATATTATCATAATATGGGGCCGAGAGATGGGCGGAATCTGATATATGAGGGATTAAAAAGAGGCAAACAGTTCAGTTTTGTAGCATCTACCGATCATCATGCAGGATTTCCCGGATCTTATGGAGACGGAATGGCAGCCGTGTGGGCAGAAGAAAAAAGCAGAGAAAATATTTGGAAGGCCATCAAAGCTGGTCGCACATATGCTGTTACCGGCGACAGGATCCGCTGCAGTTTTGATATAAACGGAGTGCCGATGGGCGCAAAAACATATGGAAATAGACGAAAGATACATTGGAGTGTAGAAACAGAATATGCCTTGGATAAAATTGTGATTTATAAAAATCAGGTGCCGATTTATGTGGAAAATGGAGAAACATACAGAGAGATTCCTGATAAAGGGCGGTATAAACTCCGTGTCGAAATGGGGTGGGGAAAGCAAAATCTTTACCGCTGGAATGGCAGAATACAGGTAACAGGAGGAAAAATCATTGCTCTGAACCCATATTTCCGCGGAAGAAGCGTACTGGCGCCTTCTCAGGATGAATCCTATGATGCTGACAGTATCAATGATATAGCAACATATACCTCTGTAATAGATGAAGACAGGGCAGAATGGACTTGTGATACGGTAGGAAATAAATCTACACTCCATCCCTCTACTTCTTCTCTGGTGTTTGAGATACAGGGAGATCTTAACACGATTGTTTATTTTAAGATCAATCACAAGGAGTATAAAGCTTCTATCAAAGATCTTCTGGAATATGGCTATGTGACAGAAATGGAATACTATCATTCTCAGGCATTTAAAATCCATCCTGCTCTTCCATGTACCCGTTACCAGTTTGAGGGGGAAATTGAAGATAACGTTCCACAGCTTTCCTGGGATGTATATCATATGGAAGTGTGTCAGAAAAATCGGCAATGGGCCTATGTTTCACCGGTCTATGTCAAAAATAATGAATAACTGTTTGCTATGAATAAAAAGTGCTTTTTCCGCAGGATTATCTATAGGAAAAAGCGCTTTTTTTGCGCCTTGCTCTTAGTGGATTCTCCTGTTATACTTTTATGTGTATCATCAGCATCATGACATCAGAAAGGAAAATGACACACGATGGGAACCTGGAACACCAGAGGCCTTCGGGGCTCTACCCTTGAGGATTTGATTAACCGCACCAATGACAGCTACAGGGAGAAAAAGCTTGCCCTGATACAGAAAATACCCACGCCCATCACACCGATCCAGATTGATAAGTCCAGCCGGCACATCACTCTGGCTTATTTTGACCAGAAGAGTACCGTGGACTATATCGGAGCGGTTCAGGGGATTCCCGTATGCTTTGATGCCAAGGAATGCAGTGCATCTACTTTTCCTCTGCAGAACATCCATGCTCACCAGATCCGTTTTATGGAGGAGTTTGAGGCTCAGGGTGGGATTGCCTTTATTGTTCTGTACTATACGGGGATGGATGAGATATATTATGTGCCTTTCCGTACCATAAAGCACTTTTGGGACCGGATGGAAGCCGGAGGGCGCAAGAGCTTTACCTATGATGAAATTGACCATTCCTGGCGGATCCGAGCTCACAGGGATATGCTGGTGCATTATCTGGAAATGATCGCAAGGGATCTGGAGCTGAGAGAGGGTTTGGAGGATGCAGAGACGTAAGCTAAAGCGGATTGGACAGGATAGGGTTCCTGTGATATACTTATTTACAGTTTTAGAAACTGAACTTTGTGAAAATGGTACATTTAAGGAGGAAACACAATGGTACAGAATCGATCACAGGTAACAGAGCGCTTTCTGCGCTATGCAGCCGTAGACACCCAGTCTGCGGATGATATGGAGCAGATGCCAAGTACAGAAAAGCAAAGGGTTTTAGGCCATATGCTGGCAGAGGAACTGAAAGAGCTGGGCGTATCGGATGTGCGGGAGGACGAAAACGGCTATGTATACGGCGTGATCCCCTCAAATCTGGAGGAAGGCCATCAGGCACCTGCTCTGGGTTTTATTTCCCATATGGATACAGCGCCTGCATTTTCAGGCACAAACGTAAAGCCTCAGATTATTGAAAATTACGATGGAGAGGATATCTGTTTAAATAAGGACGCCTCCATCTGGCTTTCCGCAAATGACTTTCCGGAAATGAAAAATTATAAGGGAAAGACGCTTATCACCACTGACGGCACCACCCTTTTAGGGGCAGATGATAAGGCGGGTGTGGCAGAGATCATGACCATGGTAGCCTGGTTTTTATCCCATCCGGAGGAAAAGCATGGCAAGATCTGTATCGCCTTTACCCCGGATGAAGAGGTTGGACGGGGCGCTGACCGCTTTGATGTAAATGGCTTTGGAGCAGATGTGGCCTACACCGTGGACGGCGGAGCGATCGGAGAACTGGAATATGAGAATTTTAATGCGGCATCCGGGCGGGTAAAGATCCATGGAGCCAGCATCCATCCCGGCAGCGCTAAGGGAAAGATGAAAAACGCCCTTTTAATGGGAATGGAATTTCAGTCCCTGCTGCCGGTCTTTGAAAATCCCATGTATACAGAGGAGTATGAAGGCTTCTTCCATCTGGACCGGATGGAGGGCAGTGTAGAGGAGGCTTCTCTGGAATACATTATCCGTGACCACAATAAGCAGAAATTTGAGGATAAAAAGGAACTGTTTAAGGAAGCAGCTGCCTATCTGAACAAAAAATACGGCTCTGGTTCTATAGAGGTACAGGTAAAAGATTCCTACTACAACATGAAAGAGAAGATCGAGCCCTATATGTACCTGATCGACGAGGCAAAGGCAGCTATGGAAGAGCTGGGTATCACTCCGGTGATCGTACCCATCCGCGGCGGCACAGACGGAGCAAGGCTTTCCTATATGGGCCTTCCCTGCCCCAACCTGTGTACCGGAGGCCACAATTTCCATGGGAAGTATGAGTATATCTGTGCAGAATCTATGGAAACCATTACAGAGCTTCTGATCCGGATTGCAAAGCGATTCGGGGAAATGGATCGATAAAAACAAATGCGTCCCTTCCGGATCTTCGGAATGGGGCGCTTTATTCAAAAATACATGACCGTATATCGAGAGGATGGGAATCGGCAAAGGCAAAGGCGTCTTTTATGTTTTCCTGGATGGTCATTTCATCCAGCTTGCATAAAATGCCCAACAGATAGATATGATAGTAGCAGTATTGATCCAGGCTAAATACGCCGGGATGATTCTGGTAGGTCTCAAACAGTCTGGATCGAACCCCCATATCCATGTATGCCTTCATCTGCAGATCTTTTCGGTCATAGGATTTGTGGAAGTCCTTTTCAATCTCTTCATAGATTCCGGCGATCATGGCCAGCTTATGATTCTGCCAGATCAGCTGCTGATCCTTATGATAAAATAATTCCATGTTTTTAGGCGTGCTCATTATCTTTCTGTAGGCGTAGATATAGATTATGCAGTGACGCCAGTATCGGTTTTTATATTCTTCCGGAAACGAGTCTACATATCCTTTGATCTGACTGAACAGATCATCTATAAACGTTTCCATGATCATAAATTTGTTCTTAAAATGATAAGTGATGGCGCCTTTTGTAATATTTAATTCATCTGCAATTTTCTGAAATGTAGTGCCGCTGTATCCGTATTCAAGGAACATACGGCCGGTTACCGTCAGAATTTCTTCTTTTAAATTTCTGGATTCTGTTTCTTTCAAATATTGGACTCCCTTTAGATTGATATGGATGGTCAGAAGGAAAATACTCTGGCCTTCCCAAACCATTATAACTCAATGACAAATCTTTGCCAAGTAAATATGAACAAAGAAGATTGTTATATTATCTGACAAAATCAAGAAAAATAGTGCTATACAAATAACATTTTGTATTGTGTGAAAAAAATCGAAAAAAGCGTTATTTATATAAATTAATAACGTAAATTTTGAATTAAATTACAAAACTATATTGACTATATGGATAAAAAAGGTTAAAATCAACAGTATACAAAATGTGTTTGTATAGCACAAAAAGGTCAGCTGAATTCTTTTTTTTAAACACAAATGTTAAAAAAATGACAAAAAGGAGAAGTCATGGGAACTCAAACGAAAAAAACAAACAAGTATATGTCATTGGCGGCAGTCACACTGGCGTTTTCATTTACCTTTTTGAGCCGGTACATCTGGAGCCCTCTGATGGCAGACGTATCCGGGGAATTTGGTATTAATGCCACACAGGCAGGACTTTATATGTCTGCTTTTTTTGCAGGATATCTGGTAACACAGATTCCGGGCGGAATTATGGCGGACAAATATCAGCCCAAGTATATTCTGATTGCCTGTACCGTTTTAGGCGGCGCTATGACAGCCCTTATGTCAGCCATAAACAGCTATGAAATGGGACTGGCAATCCGTGTGATTACAGGTGTGAGCAGCGGCTGCGTTATGGCCCAGTGTTCAAAAGTAGTTGCCCTTACATTTGCACCAAAAGAGAGAGCTTCTGCTATGGGCGTAGTGCTGGCTTCCCCGCCTTTCGGCATCACACTGGCTCAGTCTTTAGGCGCTCCTCTCAATCAGGCCTTTGGATGGCGGACTACCTTTATGATTGTAGGCGCAGTGGCAGCCGTTATCGTGGTTTTATTAGCTGTATTTGTACAGCCCGTTGAAAAGAAAGCGCCGGAAGCTTCCGCTCCCAGGGCAGCAGCACAGACCGCGGCAGCCAAAGCTCCCGGAGCCGGACAGGCCGGAATGCTGGAGGGACTGGTTGGTTTCTTTACCAATAAACAGCAGCTTCTTCTGGGCGCCAGCGGATTTATGTTCATGTTTATCAGCGTAGGCTTTGCTACCTGGACCAATAAATATGTCCAGAGCATCGGTTTCAGCCCTGTCCAGGGCGGCATGATTATTACCTGCTACAGCATTGCGGGCATCATTGCCTCCTGCCTGTCCGGAAGTATTGCCCAGAAGCTTCACATGAGCCACCGGAATTTCCTTATGATGACCCTTGCAGGCATGGGTGTGATGACCATTATCTTCTCTATGCAGAGAAGCTACACCGGACTGATTCTGGTAGGAATTATCTATGGTGCGGTTTCCTATCTGCCTTCCACCCATTACACCACCTCTGCCATGATGCTGGCAGGAGAGCGCTTTACAGCAACTGCCGCCTCCACACAGAATCTGTTATTCCAGATGGCAAGCCTGATTATGCCTATCATTGTAGGACGGGTAATTGATGCAACAGGAAGTTATTCCTTTGTATGGTACATCTTTGTTGGATGCGCAGTGGTTGCGGTATTCTTCAGCTTTCTGGTAAAAAATGACGAACGTCCATAAAAAGGTAGCTTTTGATTCAAAGATCACTTTTATAGAAAGGAAAAAAGCAATATGAAAGAACTTGTTCAAAAAATCATTACCTTGAAGGTAAACGGAAAGGATTACGACATCACCGTGGGAACGGGCAGAAATGATATGCCCGAAAGCGAGACTCTGGCTCATACCCTCAGGGACCGTCTGGGCCTTACAGGCTTAAAGATCGGATGCGATCAGGGAGCCTGCGGCTGCTGTACCGTGATTATGGACGGAAAGGCAGTTACGTCATGCATGACATTGACTATGGATTGTGACGGCTCAGAGATTACCACAATTGAAGGTCTGGCTGACCGGGCCACAGGAGAACTGGACGGCCTGCAGCAGGCATTTTTGGACAACTGCGGATATCAGTGCGGTTTCTGTATCCCCGGTGTAATCATGACAGCAAAAGCGCTTTTAAATGAAAATCCGGAACCCACAGAGGAAGAGGTCAGAGAAGCACTGGCTGGAAATTACTGCCGCTGCGGAACCCACTATACGGCAGTAGAATCCATTATGGCCTATGTAGAAAGCAATAAAAGCAAAAAGGAGGAGCAGGAATGAAAGAATTAAAGTATGTAGGCAAGGAAAAGGTTCGCCTGTTAGGTCCTCAGATTGTAACGGGAAAAGCAAAGTATACCGGTGATTTTAAGGTGCCTGGTATGCAGTATGGAAAAATTTTAAGAAGCCCCCATCCCTATGCCAAAATCGAAGCCATTGACGTTGAAAAGGCCAAGGCTTATCCCGGAGTTACTGCCGTTGTGACCTGGAAGGATGTGGACCCGAATATTTACATCACAAACGGTTTTACCCCTCCTAAGCATCATCATATTATGGATCAGTATGTCCGCTTCATCGGAGATGCAGTTGCCCTGGTAGTTGCCGAGACAGAGGATATTGCTCTGGAAGCAATGAAGCTGATTGACGTAACCTACACGGTGCTTAAGCCTGTATTCACCATCGAGGAAGCGCTGGCTCCCGATGCACCACAGCTTTATCCAGAATTTCCGGGAAATATTGCCCCTCACAAAAATAACATAAACTTTGAGGTGGGAGATGTGGAAAAGGGCTTTGAGGAGTCAGATGTAATCGTTGAGGTTGATTCTTCTATCGAAAACGGACAGAACCCGCTTCCGGTAGAGCCTCCTGTTACCATCTGCTGGTATGAAAACGATACATATAACTTTATCGCATCCGCTGCCGCTCCTGCATACTGCCATCAGAATGTGGCTTCATCCTTAAATGTGCCTTATGAGCAGGTACGCCTTACCGCTCCGGCAGTAGGAGGAAGCTTTGGTTCCAAGTTATACAGCGGCAATGTGCAGCCTCTTGTATTTACAGCAGTAATGGCGAAGGCTGCCGGATGTCCGGTTATGTTTAATTACAGCAAAGAAGAGCATTTTGCAATCCATCAGAACCGTATGGTTACCAAGGCTCATCTTAAATTTGGTATGAAGAAAGACGGTCTGGCAAGCGCGGTTGTTATGAATCAGGTTGCAGATGCAGGCGTCTGCGCTTCCACTCAGGAATTCATGCTGGCGGTGGGAACTAATACTCTTCCCATCCTCTGTAAAACAGACAATAAGAAATACGATGCAGAGGTAGTTGTTACCAACCATATGCCTTCCGGTTCCTTCCGCGGATACGGCTACATGGAGTCTACGGCTCTGGTAAGTCAGGCAATTATGGAGGCATGTATAAAGCTGGATATTGATCCTGTAACTTATCTGGTTAAAAATGCGATGAAGAAGGGCGACCGGTATCACAATGCAAATGCAGAGCCTCATCCATGGCAGTATAACAAGACGGCCGACTGGAGCGATCTGGTTGTCAAGACAGCAGATGCATTCCATTGGTCTGACCGATTCAAGGGCTGGGGCGTTCCTACCTGGGTATCTGCTGACGGAAAGAAGGTAAGAGGCGTGGGAGTAGGCGCTGCAGGCCATTCAGATACCGGCGGAAAGCCATCCAATGCCAATGTTACCCTTACCGGACTGGGCGCAGTCTATCTGTCAACCTGTATGTCTGAGTTTGGCGCAGGTACCAGAGATGTTATGCTCAAGGTTGTGGCAGAAGAGCTGGATATGCCGTTGGAGTCCATCCGTGTGTCCGATTCTGATACAGGAATGACGCCGCCTGATTTCGGTTCCACCGGTTCCCGTTCTACCTACTGCGGAGGCATCGTAGCAAAGCGCGCCTGTGAGGATGTGAAAAAGAAGCTTTATCAGCTGGCTCATGAAAAGCTCGGCCTTCCTGAGGATGATCTGGAATTTAAGGGCGGATATGTGTGCCGTCTGTCCAATCCGGAAGAAAAATACTCTCTGTTCCCTCACCTGATGGGAAAAGTAGACGGCGTTACCGGCTGCGGCCATTTTGACGGTGTTCATGACAGTACCATTTTCCATCTTCAGTTTGTAGAAGTAGAGGTAGATCTGGAAATGGGTACCTTTAAGATTGTAGACCACTTTGGCGGATCTGATGCAGGCGTAATTGTAAACCCGCTTCCGCTGCGCAATCAGATGCAGTCCTTCTTTGCGGGAATTGATATCGCATGTATGGAAGAAACCGTATGGGACCCCAATGATTACCGGGTATTAAACGCAAGCAATATTGATTATAAGACAAGAACCTTTAATGATGTAGTTCCCCATGACCACATTGTCCTGGAGTCTATGAAGAATACAGAGAATGATTATCCATTTGGCGCAGTGGGAGTAGGAGAGCCCTTACTGGCTCCCGGCGGTCCTGCCATCCGTATGGCAATCTACAATGCCTGCGGCATTAAGCTGGATTCTTATCCATTCTCACCTGCAAAAGTCCTGAAAGCGCTGAAGGAAAAGGAGGCAAATAAATGAAAAATTTTACATACATAAATCCATCTTCTGTGGAGGATGCGTCTGAGCTGCTGAAACAGTCCGGCACAGTTGCCATGGGCGGAGGCACGGATCTGATTGGCGTATTAAAGGACGGACTGCTTCCGGAATATCCGGAGCAGGTGGTTAATTTAAAGAAGCTTCCCGGCCTGTCCCAGATTGAAGTAAAGGAGGACGGACTTCACATTGGCGCGGAGGCAACTCTGCGTCAGGTAGCTGATTCTGAAACAGTAAAAGAGCACTGGGGCGCTTTAAGCACTGCCGCTACAAGTGTTGCCACCCCTAACATCCGCAATACTGCTACCGTAGCCGGAAACCTGTGTCAGGACATTCGCTGCTGGTATTACCGCTATCCGGATATTCTGGGCGGAAAGATTGACTGTGCACGTAAGAGTGGCCATCTCTGCTCCGCTATGATGGGTGAAAACCGTTATCATTCCATTTTCGGCGCAGCAAAGGTATGTGAGACTCCATGTACCGGAAACTGCCCTGCTCATACAGACATTTCCGCATATATGGAAATGGTACGTGCAGGAAGATATGAGGATGCGGCCCGCGTAATCCTGGAGGTAAATCCGATGCCGGCTATTACCAGCCGCGTATGCGCTCACTTCTGTATGGAAGGCTGCAACCGCAATACATATGATGAGAGCCTGAATGTAGGCGGCATTGAGCGTTACCTTGGAGATATGGTTCTGGAGCATTCCGAGGACTTTATGCAGGGACCGAAGGAAGAAAACGGAAAGAAAATTTCCATCGTAGGTTCCGGTCCTGCGGGCCTGACCGCCGCTTTCTATCTCCGCCAGAGCGGCTTTGCAGTTACCGTATATGAGAAACAGAAGGAACCCGGCGGCTGCCTTTCCTATGCAATTCCGGCATACCGGCTTCCAAAGGATATCGTAAGAAAATTTGTTTCTGTTCTTGAGAATATGGGTGTCACATTCTGCTGCAGCTGTAATGTAGGCACAGACATTACTCTGGATGAAATTTATAAAATCAGCGACAGCGTAATGTTGGATACAGGCACATGGAAACGTCCTCTGATCGGGCTTGCAGGCGAAGAACTCACACGGTTCGGCCTGGAATTCCTGATTGACGTAAATAATTATATTCTTGACAGACCCGGTTCTGATGTTGTTGTAGTCGGCGGCGGAAACGTTGCCATGGACGTTGCCATCACTGCCAAACGTCTGGGCGCCCACAATGTAACCATGGTCTGTCTTGAGCAGAGAGATTCCATGCCGGCAAATGAAGAAGAGGTTACAAGGGCACTGGAAGAGGGCGTAAAGATCGTCAACGGCTGGGGACCCAAGGAAGTTCTGAGAACAGACGGAAAAGTCAGCGGAATCGTATTCAAGAACTGTCCTCAGGTTCTGGATGAAACAGGACGTTTCAATCCTGTATATGATGAAAACAATCTGCTTACAGTAGATGCAGATGTTATCATGATGGCAATCGGACAGAAGGCTGATCTGGACTTCCTGGAAGGCGCTTATGAGGTTGAAACTGAACGCGGACGCATCAAGGCATTAGAAGGAAACAAGACCAGCGTGGAAGGCATTTTTGCCGGAGGCGATGTAACAACCGGACCTGCAACCGTTATCAAGGCAATTGCGGCAGGAAAGGACACTGCGATCGCTATCCGCAAATACTGCCAGACAGACGCCCTTGAGGTTGAGAAGGCAGCTGCTGCCCGCCTGAAAGAAAAACTGGCATCCTTTACAAATGAGTGCCGTCATAATCACGAGGCAGCAAAGGCATCCCTCCTTTCTGTAGAAGACAGAGCCATGGATAAGGAGGATTTAAGCGGACTGGATGAAAGTGCTGTAAAGCATGAGGCATCCCGCTGCTTCAACTGCGGATGTCTGGCTGTAAACCCAAGCGACATGGCAAATATGCTGTATGCTTACGGTGCAAAAATCCGTACAAATATGAGAGAGCTGGACGCAGAAACCTTCTTTGCAGGCTCTACCCGCGTAAAGGATACCTTAAAGCCGGGAGAAATTGTTCTGGAAATCGTAGTTCCAATGCCTTCTGAAGGCACAACTGCTGTTTATGATAAGTACAGAACGAGAAAATCAATTGATTTCGCTATTCTTGCAGTAGCAGGTACTCTTCGTCTGGAAGAAGGCATTGTAAAGGAAATCAGCCTTGTATTGGGAGCAGCTGCACCGATTCCTATGAAATTACAGGAGGCAGAGCAGTATCTGCTTGGTAAGGAACTTACAGAGGAAACCGCAAAAGAAGCAGCAGAGATTGCCCTTAAGAAGGCAATTCCTCTGGAGATGAACGGTTATAAGATTGAAATGGCAAAGGTTATGATCCGGAGATTCCTTGGATTCTGATTTAAGCCATCCAGTTGGATAAAATAAAAAGCGGGAGGACAAAAGACCTCTCCGGCATCAAAGAAAGGATATTGTAAAATGGACAGGGAGAAAATTCTGTTATACAGTGAAAAAAAAGAAAATCTGGGAAAGCCGGAGCACTTTCTGGGAGCGGGAGAGGTTAAAGAGCCGGGATGCGGCGACTGTCTGGAAATGTTTATTGATACAAAAAGGGAAGTTATTACAGAATTTCATTATACAGTTACCGATACCGCCTGCCCTCCGTTAAAAGCATGTGCCGCAAGAGTCGCAGAATGTGCACTGGGCAAACCTGTAATGGAAGCATATCTGATCAATGCCGCCCAGCTGTCTGAGTTTTTCGGCGGACTTGAAAAGGAGAGCATCCACTGCGCTCAGATGGCGGAAATCGGCCTTAAACGGACTCTTCAGGATTACGCTGTAAAGCGTGCAGAACGGATCAGCAAACAGGCATAAAAGAGGTAAACATATGAAGCAAACAGGCGCTGTAATTGCAGCAGCGGGTCTTTCCTCCAGGATGGGAGATTTTAAACCCCTGCTTCCCTTTGGAAAAGAATGTGTTGCCAGGCATCTGACGCAGATGCTTGCGCGAACCGGCGTATCCCCTGTTGTAATGGTTACAGGATACCGGGGAGAAGAGCTAAAACAGCAGTTAAAGGATACGGATATTATATTTATCCAAAATCGGCAGTATGCTTCTACGGAAATGCTCGATTCGTTAAAGCTGGGGTTCGAAGCAATTAAAGGACAATGCAGCGAGGTGCTTGTCATGCCCGTGGACGTGCCTGCCGTAACCGAAGAAACTGTAAAAAAGATCATAGACGCAGACAGCCCTATTGTCCGGACAAAATGTGCCGGACGGCGTGGACATCCGGTAAAACTCAGCTCAGTAATGATGGAAGCTGTATTATCGTATCAGGGAGAGCAGGGACTGAAGGGCTTTTTAAAAAGCTGCTCAGATTTGATTCTGGATGTAGAAGTCGCTGATGAGGGCAGTTTTGTAGATGCAGATACAAAAGAGGAATACCGCCGTCTGTTACAGTTGGAGGGCAGCAGAGGACAGGGATATCCTGATGGGGAAGCCTTAAAATGGCTCTTGGAAACCTCTCAGATGCCGGATCACCTCCGCCGCCACAGCGAGGCAGTGAGCCGTAAGGCTCTTTCCATGGCTGTAAAGCTGCAGGAAAAAGGGATACTCCTGGATCTGAATCTGGTTCGGTCTGCTTCCCTTCTTCATGACATCCGCAAGGGGAGCGCAGATCATGCAGCAGCAGGAGCAGCGCTTTTAAAGGAAAGCGGCTACAGCCGGGCAGCGGAGATTGTACGGCAGCACCACTGGCTGGACAGGATGCCCTCAAAGGCAGACGAAACCCTGGTTGTATATTTAGCAGATAAGATGATCCAGGGAGATAAAGAAGTATCCATCGACGAACGCTTTGAAAAAAGCCTTGCCAAATGTGCCGGAAACAGCGAAGCGCTGAAATGGCACAATAAAAAATACCGCCAGGCCAGGGAGGCATGGCAGGTATGGGAAGAAAGTTTTGTTTCATAGGTAAGTAAAATAAAAGTGTCCTGTCCGGAGGCTGAAAGCCGGATGGGGCGCTTTTTTGTTTTATATCCATGTAAAAATGTAAAAAAATAGTAAGACAGCAAAACACAGGTTTGTGGTATATTTAAGATATGGTATATCCTAAAATAACATGAAAAGGAGAGCTGTAATTGAATATAAAATATAAAATGCACGGTCTTTGGATTGTCCCTGCCTATTGTTTGATCACAGGAACGATTGGTTTTTATGCGGATATCACATACAGCGTTCATACAGAACAGGAAAACTACATACTGGAAGCAGCAATCTTTGCAATCGCTCTTTTGCTTGGAAGATTTATTTTTCGTTTTTTTTTCTCGAAAAATCCTGTTTTATTCAGCCAGTATAACTGTAATATTTCAGATAATCATAACAGCATTGGAACTGGTAATGCCTGACCTGTTAGGCGCTCTTGGGATAGTTCTATTTTTGTATCCTATAGGCTGGTACAGAATCATAATACGTCTGCTTGTCAGAATAGGTTCTGGTGGAGTTTTATCCTATTTTTTAGCATCACTATGCCCATATCTGTTTATTTTTTTTGGAAAACAAACTTCAGATTGAACTGCAAAACTGCACAGCAGACATACCGGCTCCCACTGGATTTAGCCGTCGGACTGTGTTATATTTATGGTATAAAAAGAAGGGAGGAACCTCTATGAAACGGAACATAAAAAAGACGGCTATAGCGTTTTTTGCAGCGGCAGCTGTGTTTGCAATGGGTTCAGTAAGCACCTTTGCAGCCGAGCCGGGATGCGGCAGGTATTATGAGGACGCGGATCAGGACGGCGTCTGCGACCGTTATGGTGAAGCAGGACAGCGGGAAGCCTTCCACAGACCGCAAAGGGAACATTGCGGCGGCCATCACAGACAGGAAAAAGCCGGCAGAAAACATGGATGCCGTTTTTAAATAACAGAGAAAAGGCAGGTTAAAAGGAACTATGAAGATAATCGACAGCCACGCCCATATTGTCCAGTACATCGCAGGGATCGGCTCCGGCGGAGAGCTGCGCAGCATCGGCGGCGGAATGGCCCGCTATGCCAACGGACAGGTAGTCCGGATGATACCGGAGCAGTTTCATACAGACGGCGTAAGCCCGGAACAGCTTCTTGAAATCATGGATGAGAACGGAGTGGAAAAATCCGTGCTCCTTCAGGGAAACTTCTACGGTTTTCAGAATTATTATACCTGGGAGGCTGTAAAAAAGTATCCGAACCGTTTTATCGGCGCCGCCAGCTATGATCCCTATTCCTTTGACCGGGATGGAATCCGGCGCTTTCTGTTTGAAGAACTGGGATTTAAGATTGAAAAGTTCGAGGTCAGCACCGGCTCCGGCGTGATGGCAATCCATCCTGATTTCCTCATCGACGGAGAACGCATGGAGGAGGCCTTTTCCTATGGGGAGCGTATGGGCCATGTGATGGTTATTGACATCGGAAAGTGCGGCAGTAAAAGCTGGCAGGCGGAGGGACTTAAAAACGCAGTTACCCGCCATCCGGGCGTAAACTTTGTGATCTGCCACCTTCTGGCTCCCAACGGAAAGCAGGAGGAGGAACTGAAACGGGCTCTGGAAGGGCTGGCCCTCCCCAATGTATGGTTTGACCTGGCAAGCGTACCCCATAATTGTATGGATGCTTCCGAGCCCTGGAAGAGAGCCGGAGCCTATGTACGGCTGGCAAGAGACCTGGTGGGCGCAGATAAGCTGCTGTTCGGCACAGATATGCCTTCAGCCCTGAAAGAGGCTCCGTATGGCGACTATGTGCGCTGGATTCGGGAGATGGAAGGGCTAAATGATGCAGAGCGGGAACAGATCCTGTATCAGAATGCAGCGAAGGTTTACGCTGGCCTTTCCTGATCAAACAGACCAACATGTTCTGCAGCCCGAAAACCGCCTGATCTCTTTTCAAAAGGAGACGGGCGGTTCTTTTTATTTCGGGCAGGTGTATCGGTTAAGCTCCTGACTGTGTTTTCCATACTCAATCACTTTTTGGGAACAGCGGCAGATACAGGTCATACAGTGGGTACATTTATTTCCCCAATGGGGTTTGCCGTTTACAAGCATTTTTGTAAAAAGATTACAGATTTTCCCCCCGGGTTCTTTCGCTATCCTTCGGGCAGTATACTCACTGTTTCCTGTTCCTGTAAAATATAGAATCATCGTATTTTCACTTCCTTTCATTGAAATCCATTCCACCATTATACAGAAAAGGAAGGATGATAACAGCATTAAAAATATGTATGATAGATCATGTTTATCTCGCCGGTGATCGACATGGAAAAACAGAAACGCAGGAGTGACGGCCTATGGTGTATGAGATTTTCTGGCTTCAATGAGATGGTTGTCATTCATTTAAAAACCGTTTATAATATAAAAATAACTATAAATGAGCAAATTTGAAAGATTGCATAAAATTATATTGCCAGCTTCATAAATGAATCAAAATCATTACTTGACTTCGCAGTGTCTTTCTTTTGTGCAAAATCACGAACTTGCTCATTTACAGAAAATAATATATTAAAATGTCGGTTTAATACAATAAAGAAAAGAGGATAAAATAAATGGATCGTATGGAGCATACAAAAACCACAGTACCTTCCATGGATGCATGGATTAAAGAGGCAAAAGAAGATAAAAGCGCACCTGAATGTGGAATGTATCTGTTCCACAATGGAATCGTCCGCCAGAGTGCGAGGGCAAAGGTAAGACAGGGAGACATTTCTGCATCCGATGTGAAAGGAATGTTATTCTCTTATGACAAAGAGAAGGTGGAAGAGGCAGTAGAGAATACACAGAATATGCCGGGAATCGGTTATGTCCGTGTATGGCTGAATGAAGGACAGCTGGAGGTAGGAGACGATATCATGCTGGTGTTAGTCGGCGGAGATATCCGTCCCCATGTGGTTGATGCGCTTCAGTCTCTGGTAGGCGAACTTAAAAACCACTGTGTAAAAGAAGAAGAATTATTTTAATATGTAAATCACTCTATGAAAAGGGGTTGTCGGGAAATAGATAGCCTAAAACAGGGCCGGTTGTGACTTATGCGAGTCACAACCGGCCCTGAAATTTTTTTATAAAAAAGAGAAAAAGATGGCTAACGATAACTATCTTTTCCCCGTTCCATGATTTTTCCTTCAGTCTGTTTTATGCTCATGATGCGCTCCTTTCAGACTGTCGGCTCATTTGTGGTGAATCTATTATACGACAAGTTCCGCCAGTTGTAACCGTTTCATTGCGAATCATCCGTAAAACTTTATCCTCCATTATTTCTTTCTCTGTATCGCTGAATATTACTTTAACTTTATAGGTGGTGCCGTCAATGCAGCGAGTCATATAAGAAAAATTACTGTTCTCGTTTTTTGCCATAGGCAGTTACCTCCGTGTTGAAATATTCATTATTTTTTCGTCTAATAGAAAAGGTATTAACACCCTGCCAATGCAAAAATGCCCTCAAAAAGCCTTTGGCACAGCGCTGTGAGCAGTACACCCGTTTTCCGTCAGTTGGGAACGGCTTGCCGCATTGTTTGCAATGAGTGGTCGGTGTTTGCGTGAATACGGCTTCCAACCCTGCATCTTCCGGCAGGACAGACTTGCGGAAATATCTGCATAGTGCGCTGTTGGTAAAACAGATCCCCAACACTGGACAGTCACAGTCCAATGGCAGGCAGCCGTACTCGTTGTCGTAGTTGGCGCAGAGAGAAGTAACCAGCTTTTTTTGAAAATATTTTCGAAGGGAGGGGTCTGCGGTGTTCGACGATCCCGAACGATATGAACATGACGGTTTTTATGAAGAAAATACTGACTATGAAGATGAATATGAAACGGACGATTCCGATTACATAGTCGATGACGAAGAAGATGAAAATCCCTTTGGGACGATGAGGAAGAAGCTGCTGACGATCTTCCCGAAAAGAAGCGGAAGAACCAAGTTGTTCTTGCTGACAATGATACGGATACCGAAGAAACCGAATTATCCGAACAAGCCATGTGCCAGATTGCAAAATCAAACGAGAACTGCGGGCAGAAGCCCTTGCACGATTGGAGGATTCCGCCAGAACACAACGGGAGTTTGAAAATGTGATTGCATGGCGGGACAGACGCCTTCCTGCTTTGCCATAGCGGAAACGATGTTTTCAATGCGCTCGTTGCCGATTTGATCGATTTCAGCTAAATGCTTGAACAGTGTTCCCTCCAACACATAGTTGTTGTAGAGGATTTTACGGTACTCTTTCAGGTAGCTGCGGCGCATACGCCCGTATTTGCCTATCTGATATTCGCCGTCATCCGGCAAAGTAATGCTGGGAATGAAATAATCGCCCACTTGACGGTATGTACCGCCCATTTCTTCAAAGATAGTTTTCATAAAATTCAGCTCCTTTTGTGTTGATTTCCAGCGGTTATAAGGCTTTTTGACTCCATTCTTACAACTGCTTTTCAATTTACCACAAATGAGCCGCAGTCATATGTATTAGATGGCAGAAACCACCCTTTACATGTTACTATGACCTGCGGGGAAAGATCGCCAAGGCTGAGCGCCGGATCGCCACTCTTACCGAACGCGGGGAGATGTGGGAACAGTATAAGTCCATCCACAAACAGTTTGCCAAAGTAAAGCCGGAAAAGCGGGAACAGTTTGAGCAGCGCCACAGCCGGGAACTGATCCTGTATGACGCAGCAGTCCGGTATCTGAAAGACTTGAAAGACAGTGGCGAGGGGATAACCCCGAAGGCATGGCAGCGGGAGATCGACCAGCTGGCCGCCGGAAAGCAGACGGACACGCTTGCCATGAAATCCATGAGGGAGAATTTGAAAGCAGTGGAACGGCTCCGCAAAACCGCCGGGCAGCTGTCCCGACAGGAAATGGACAAGTCTCACGACCGTGGGCCGGAGCGATAAAGGCTGCCGCGTTTTGGTGTACCCCTGCCAAGTGCGTCGCGTTTCACAACATACTTTTGTATACAGAAAAAACCGCCGTACAGGTTTCCCCATACGGCGGCAGACGGTTTATTTGCCGAACAAGTCACTGTGTGTGCCGGTGCGGGCCAGCGTCAGCACCAGAACATCATCCTCTATGCGATAGACAAGCAGCCAGTCCGGGAGAATATGACATTCCCGATGACCTGCCCAATCGCCGGACAGGTCATGGTCACGGTTCTTATCCGGCAGCGGTTCGCCCATTGCCAGAAATGCTACGACCTGCTCCAACAGCTCGATCTTCAAGCCACGCTTTATGGCTCGTTTGTAGTCCTTTTTGAAACTGGTCGTGTACTTGACAGTTATTTGGTTTCTTTCATCTTTTCAGGTCAGCAAACAACTCGTCAAGGTCATTGTAGCCCTTTACAGACGGGTCTTTTGCAATTCTTTCCGCTTCCAGCATGGCAGCAACCGTTTCTTTGTTCGGCTGTTCCAGCCTTACCTCAAAGGGAATGCCGCCTTCACGAAGCGACTGGCGCACAAAGATGTTAAATGCCGTAGTCAGGTTCATGCCAAGTTCAGTAAACAGTGCGTCCGCCTGCGCTTTCAAATCTGCGTCCATGCGGATACTGATGTTTGTGGTATTTCCAGCCATACGATCACCCCCTTTCTGCTGGCAATTATAGTATATGCCATTTGCACGAAGAAAACAATACTTTGCACGAATATTTAACAATAAATTCATTCAAGGAGGTTACCTGTTTTATGAAAGAAATCACTTTACCTGTCACGATCCACCTAAATATCCATCTGCTCCTTCCGCTGGTGCAGCCGGAACCGGCAGATACGGACAGCCGCCCGGAGGCTCAACACTGCCACGGCTGCGGTGGGTGTGGGAACTGTCGCTATGAAGAACAACAAGACTGAACCTATCCCTGTCATGGATTACCGCCAGTACCACAGAGCGCGGAAACTGGTGCATGAGTGCTGTAACTACATCGACGAAAACTGTATCGCCCTGGACGATGGGGAGGAATGTGTCTGTATCCAGTCTATTTCCTACTCCCTGTTGTGCAGGTGGTTTCGGACAGCGGTATTGCCGCAGGATAGGGAACTGGAAACGGCGCTGTTTACCCCCCGTTCCAACCGGGCCAAATACTGCTCGGAATGTGCCGCACGCATGAAGCGGATCAACGCCGCAAAGCGCAAGCGGAAACAACGGGAGAAATAACAGGGAAAAGCAATGGAATGAATCATAATTATTCAAGAAAAGTATGGAAAATCCAAGCAGTTTCGGTGGATAAATGGAAAAATGATTATACCTGTAGGATATGTGTCATACGAATATCCTAAATATAAAAGGCATGAAGTCAATAAATATGTGAGGAAATATTCCGACATCGAAAATTGTATTAGTTACGATGTTATGAAGTATATGGTTAAAAACGCTCTTTCGAGGTATATCGTACAAAAAGGTAAATGTGCGGTAACGCATAATGCTCTGTCAATATCAGATATGGTCTGTGTGCACATCAAACCCTGTAAGGGAGAGCGAAACGACACCTACAGGAATCTAATTATCCTGTCAAAAGCGGTATCAGAAGTGGTCAGAGCAACAAATCCGGAAAAAATCAGAAAGTTGCTTACAGACTTAGACTTGACCGAAGAAATGAAAGAGAAAATCAATAAACTCCGAAAACATAGGGAGTTGGAAGAAATACAATTCGAGGACTATATAGGCACTAAAAAGTAATCTTAGTCGGTGGAACGCCGTGTGATGGGAAACTATCACGCACGGTGTGGAGCGGCGGAAAAGCCCGAGGTGGTAACACCAGAGGCTTACCTATCTCTATTCGGAGAAATTCCCGATTTTGACAAAATGTTATCAACCATGAGGAAATACGAAATTTCCTGTACGATCATCCTCCAATCCCTGTCGCAGATTAAAGCAAAATATGACAAAATATGGGAAACCCTGGTAGGAAATTGCGTGCGCCCAGAAGTCGCCAGCGCATTATAAATTTGGCGGCGTGGTATTTATGGAATACTGCCTTTAGCAAGCAGTAGGTAAAAGTATCAAGTGATGAAAAATCACAACCTATTATTCTACAACTTATCCGAGAGGGGAAACCCGAAGGGGAGTGTAGAATGTTGTCGCTCTTGTTAATAGACGAGATCCTGAATGATAAGGTACTAATCCTGTGTATCTGAAAATTCAAGAATAAAAATTCGTGTATGAGGTACAAAGCTAAACTGCCTGAACGATAGCCAGAGTGGGGGAATCCGCACTCCGCATACGAAAAGCATTGATGGCATGGGTGACGAAAGAATCCAAAGGATTATTGAATCCATGCGAGATAAAAGTTACTTGCCAAAACCTGCACGCAGGGAATATATTGCTAAGAAAAACAGCAATAAAAAGCGCCCGCTGGTAATCCAGTCGGGCAATGACAAACTGGTGCAGGAAGTAGTGAAAATGATTTTAGAAAGCATTTATGAGCAAAACATCTCATGGTTTCAGACCAAACAAAAGCTGTCTGACAGCATTATACCAGATTCAGAAAACCTTTACGGGAACGAACTGGTTTGTTGAGGGTTATATACACGCCTGCCTCGACAGTTCTAATCACCACACAATCATCTGATCGCTGAGAAAACGCATTGATGATGAAATGTTCCTACAACTTATCTGGAAATTCCTAAAAGCAGGATATATGGAGCAATGGACGTACAATCGGACATACAGCGGTGTACCGCAGGGAGCAGGTGTCAGTCCAGTGCTTGCGAACGTGTATCTCCATGAATTAGACAAATTTATGGAAGAATACGCACAGAAATATAAAGGAGATCACAGTGACTCTGGCCGATGATTTTCCGAAAAAAAGCTGGTGCACCCGCCTGCTGCGAGGCAGGCGGGACATCACAGCCGATTATACCGGCTGGAAGCGGACCTCTTAGTGCCGGTACCCCATTGAAGGTTTTTTTAATATAAAAGAAAACGTATCCCGTGAGGATTATGCAAGCCTTTCCCGACAAAATTCATAAAAATATTCCGCCGCTTTGGACCGCTTGATTTCTTTTGCAAGAGAGAGATAGGCGGTTCTTTTTGGATCCGGGTCAGTGAGCGTTAAAAGCTTTAAATCCATGGTGTGTAAAAAAGGATGATCCGGAAGAATGGCAATGCCAAAGCCGGCAGAGGCCAGTCCGGCGGCTACAAAGTCTTCCTCTGTTTCATAGCTGATGGAGGGAAACGTCCCAATCTGATAAAAAAGATGATCCGTAAACGCTCTCAGGCCGGACTTTCTGGACAGAAAGATATGAGGGAAGGAGAGTGTCTCACATAATGAAATCTCATCCTTTCCGGCCAACGGATGATCTAGTGAAACCGCCGCAATAAAAGGCGGCTGTGCAAAAGAAAAGGATTCCATACAGAACGGATCTCCAGGCAATGAGGTAAATACCATATCGTAACGCCCCTCAAGAGCCTGATTTAACAGAACACGGCTGAAGCTGCTGTCTGTATGGAGCTGAAAGACGATCTTTTCTCCTCGGGCTGTCCTTTTAAAATCACGCATCAGAACGGGGACAAGACTGGATCCTAAATCCCTGGTACAGCCAAGAATAATAAGGCCGCTCCCGCTTTGGATCTCCTTTAAATTTCGGACCGTACGGTCTAGCTGCTCAAGTGTGAGACGGAAAGTTATGTGAAGTTTATCAATGATCTGACCGGAAACGATTTTAAAAACTGGCAGGAAATGTATGACGGCGTTCCTTTCCTATTTAAAACAACAAAAGCCAGAAACAGCAGACACCCATTATGGGCTATGTTGTTTCTGGCTTTTAATTTATAAGCAGGATAACGGCTCTTATCCGGCCAGCAGTTGGGAACTGATTTCTGGAAAACAGGTGTTTTATAAACACCCCGGAGAAATATGTGGGTGATGCCAGAGCCAGACTGGAATCTGTCATTGGGGAAGGTGTGGTCAAGCTGGAATAAGATTCCTTTCACAAAGACTATCCTATATCATCATGGTACTTGACAGGTAAAAGATGCTAATATATAATAAAAATACGAAAAACCATACGATTTTTAATGCGGAAATGAGGTGTTGAAAATGTTAGCAGTAAAGAGCATGGATGTTAGAGATAATTTCAAATCATTATGCGACAAAGTTTTTCGGGGTGAAACTCTCATTATATCAAGACCGAAAAACGAAAATGTTGTGATGTTATCTGAGGCAGAGTATAATGAAATGATGAAAGCGAAGAGAAACGCTGATTATCTTGCAATGATAGATAAATCTATGGCTGAAGCTGAAGCAGGTGGGTTTGTTGTAAAGACCATTGATGAGCTGGAGGCATACGAATAATTTTACTCCAACTGCATGGCAGCAATACACAGACTGGCAGCTGGAAGACAAAAAGATAGTTAAGAGGATCAATGAACTTATTAAGAGCATAGATCGGGATGGACTATCACAAGGACTTGGGAAGCCGGAACCATTAAAGTATAGAAAAGCATGGAGCCGCCGGATCACGGAGGAACACAGGTTAGTTTACAATTTTGACAATAATCAAAATCTGATCATTTATTCCTGTAAAGAGCATTATGAAGATTAGCACCGTTTCTGGTGCTTTTCTTTTTTACGAAAGCTGTCGGAGCTGTCATTTAGATAAGTTTGTAAGCCAACTCACGGTTGCCTAAATTCAGTATGTGTTGTATAATTATCCGCAATGAAGATATAAAACATTGCAAATCAAATAAAATCAAAAAGGAAAAAGAATGAGAAAATTAGCATTAAGTGATGAAATTCTGCTATCGATCCAGCAGCCTGCCCGCTACATCGGCGGAGAGGTAAATATGGTAGTAAAGGATCACTCCAAAGTACGTACCAGGTTCGCCTTCGCCTTCCCGGATGTCTATGACATTGGCATGTCCCACCTCGGCATCCAGATCCTCTACTCCATGTTCAACAGCAGAGAAGATGTGTGCTGTGAGCGTGTATACAGCCCCTGGGTGGACTTAGATCCCATTATGAGAGAGAAGAAAATCCCTCTTTTTACCTTAGAATCCCAGAAGCCGGTAAAGGATTTTGACTTTTTGGGCATTACCCTCCAGTATGAGATGTGCTACACCAATGTGCTTCAGATCCTGGATCTGTCCCAAATCCCCCTTCATGCCTGCGACCGTTGTGAAAATGATCCCATTGTCATCGGCGGCGGCCCCTGTGCCTACAATCCGGAACCGCTGGCGGACTTTTTCGACCTGTTCTACATCGGAGAGGGCGAGACCGTGTATTTTGACCTTATTGACCGTTATCAGGAAAATAAGGCGGCAGGCGGCTCCAGAAAGGATTTTTTGGAGATGGCGGCGGAAATTCCCGGCATCTATGTGCCATCCTTCTATGATCCTGAGTATAATGAGGACGGCACCTTAAAAAGCTTTCCCCCCAACAACAGCCACGCAAAAGAGAAGATCCGCAAGCAGGTCGTTGCCGATATGGACAGTGTGGGTTATATCGAAAAGCCTCTGGTTCCCTATATAAAGGTCACTCAGGACCGCGTGGTTCTGGAGATTCAGAGAGGCTGCATCCGGGGCTGCCGTTTCTGCCAGGCCGGAAACGTATACCGTCCCTTAAGAGAGCACAGCCTGGAATATTTAAAGCATTATGCCTACGATATGCTTAAGAGTACAGGCCATGAGGAAATTTCTTTAAGCTCCTTAAGCTCCAGCGACTATACCTATCTGGAGGGCCTTGTGAATTTCCTCATTGACGAGTTTAAGGGGAAAGGGGTCAATATTTCCCTGCCTTCCTTACGAATCGACGCCTTCTCCCTGGATGTCATGAGCAAGGTTCAGGATATCAAAAAGAGCAGCCTTACCTTTGCGCCTGAGGCCGGCTCTCAGCGTCTGCGGGACGTAATCAATAAGGGACTGACCGAAGAGGTAATCTTAAAGGGCGCTTCCGAAGCCTTCCAGGCCGGATGGAACCGGGTAAAGCTTTACTTTATGCTGGGACAGCCCACAGAGACCGTAGAAGATATGGAGGGCATTGCCCTGCTGTCTGAAAAGATCGCAGAAGCCTATTATGACATTCCAAAGGATCAGAGAAACGGAAAAGTCCAGGTAGTTGCCAGTTCCTCCTTCTTTGTTCCAAAGCCATTTACCCCCTTCCAGTGGGCCAGAATGTGCACGAAAGAGGAGTTTTTAGAGAGGGCCAATATTGTCCGCGGCAAATTCCGTGAAATGAAAAATTTCAAAAGCTTAAAATACAACTGGCATGAGGCAGAGCTGACCGTTCTTGAGGGCGTCCTTGCCAGAGGCGACCGCCGGGTAGGCCCTGTGATCGAGGAGGCCTACAAAAACGGTGCCATCTTTGATTCCTGGTCCGAGTTCTTTAAAAATGAGATCTGGATGGATGCATTTAAGACCTGCGGCGTGGACATTGATTTTTACACCACCAGAGAGCGCAGCCTGGATGAACTGTTCCCCTGGGATTTTATTGATGCAGGCGTGACAAAGGAATTTTTAAAGAGAGAATGGCAGCAGGCTTTAAATGGTGAGGTGACGCCCAACTGCCGCCAGAAATGTTCCGGCTGCGGAGCCATGGGCTTTGGCGGCGGCGTATGTTTTGAAACCAGGGGGAAAAACCAATGAAAATCCGTATTAAGTTCAGAAAAACAGGTATTATGAAATTCATCGGCCACCTGGATGTGATGCGCTATTTCCAGAAGGCCATCCGAAGAGCCGATGTGGAGATCTGCTACAGCGGGGGTTTCAGCCCTCATCAGATCATGTCCTTTGCAGCGCCTTTAGGCGTGGGAATCACCAGCAACGGCGAATATGTGGATATTGAAGTACACTCCACCGGCACCACGGCTGAGATGTTAGAGCGTTTAAATGCCGTTATGGCCGAGGGCTTTGAGATCGCAGAGTACAAGCTTCTTCCTGATACCGCTGCCAACGCCATGTCAAGTGTGGCTGCCGCAGATTACACCTTAACCTTCCGTCCCGGCTATGAGCCGGAGGAGGAAAGCGCAGAAGAGTGGTTTAAAAAGCTTACTGCCTTTTTTGACCAGCCTCAGGTTATGGTTCTTAAAAAGACGAAAAAGGGCGAAAAGGAAATGGACCTTAAGCCTCTTATCTATGACCTTGGCGTGATTGCCGGAAATGATGCAGCACAGTCACAGCTCTTTATGAAGATTTCCACCGGAAGCGCATCCAATATTAAGCCGGAGCTTCTGTTGGATGCTTATTATGAAGCACTGGGCAAGGAACGTTCTCCCTTTGCCTTTATGGTTCAGAGAGAGGAAGTATACGCAGATCAGGCATCAGAGCATGAGAGAGAGCAGGGAATTCATTCTTTTATTCCTCTTGGAGCTTTGGGACAGGACATTGAGTGATGGAAAAACGGATCATTACATGGCTTAGGGGCAGGATCTGTACTGCTTTTATCCAGGACGGCTCTTTGGTGGAGTTGACTCTGGAGGACGAGGATTGCTCTGTTTTAAACCGTATTTATGTGGGACGGGTACAGAAGGTAGTACCGGGCATCAACGCGGCATTTATCGACACGGGAGACGGTGTAGGCTATTACAGTCTTACAGAAAACCGCAGCCATCTGTTTACCAACAGGAACCGGAAAGAGGGGCCTTTGCGCCAGGGAGATGAAATCCTGGTGCAGATCAGCCGGGAGGGCGTAAAGACAAAGGCTCCGGTGCTGACAGCAAACCTGTCCCTTCCCGGCCGTCTCTGTGTGGTTACCGCAGGCAGAACAGGCATTGGCTTTTCCAATAAGATCAGCGACAGCCTGTTTAAAAAGGAAGCAAAGGCCTGTCTGGAGGAAGCTCCCTTAAGTGGGTTTGGCGTGATCGTACGGACGAATGCCTACCAGGCCGGTATGGATGCGCTTATAAAAGAATGTATCCTTTTAAAAGAACGTCTGGAAGCCTTAATAAAAGACGCGGCCTGCAGAGTGAGCGGTTCCTGCCTGTACCAGCCTCTGCCGTCCTATATTACAGGGGTGCGGGATGCCTATGAAGGCCGGCTTTCCTCTATTGTAACCGATGACAGGGGGCTGTATGACCAGCTTAAGGCCTATCTGAAGGAAGAGCAGCCTGAGGATCTGGAAAAGCTTGAATTTTATGACGACAGCCTTCTGCCTTTATATAAGCTTTACGGCCTGGAAACTGTACTGGATCGTGCTCTTGGAAAACGTGTCTGGCTTAAATCCGGCGGCTATCTGGTTATTGAGCCTACAGAGGCTATGACGGTGATCGATGTAAACACTGGAAAGTATGAAGGCAGAAAGAAAATGGCCGACACCATCCGAAAAATCAATAACGAGGCGGCTTTTACCATTGCAGCCCAGCTGCGTTTAAGGAATCTTTCAGGCATCATTATGGTAGATTTTATTGATATGGAGCAGGAGGAGGACAAAAAGGCCCTTTTAGACTGCTTAAAACAGGCTGTGTCAACGGATCCGGTCCGTACGGTGGTTGTGGATATGACGCCTCTGGGGCTGGTGGAACTGACAAGAAAAAAGGTAAGAAAACCGCTTTATGAACAGGCGGGACAAACCTATGACGGGATGCGGGGGGATAAAAACCTATGAAGATCATAATTGTTGGCTGCGGTAAGGTGGGAACCACCCTGGCTGAACAGCTGAACAGAGAAAATCATGATATCACACTCATTGATACAAATGAGGAAGCCATACAAAACATTTCCGACAGCGCGGATGTAATGGGCGTGACGGGAAATGGTGCAGTTTATCAGGTACAGATGGAGGCAGGGATCCAGGATGCAGATCTTCTGATCGCTACCACAAATTCAGATGAATTAAATATGCTCTGCTGTCTGATCGCAAAAAAGGCCGGAAACTGCCACACCATCGCCCGTATCCGAAATCCGGAATATTCATCCGAGATCCGTTATATCAGAGAAGAGCTGAATCTGTCTCTGGCTATCAATCCGGAGCTGGCAGCCGCCAGAGAAATCGCCCGCCTTCTTCGTTTCCCCTCTGCAATTAAGATCGAGCCTTTTGCAAAGGGGCGGATCGAGCTTTTAAAATTCCTGATCCCGGAGCATTCTCTTCTGAATGATATGCGGGTCATGGATGTTGTAAACCGTCTAAAAAGCAATGTTCTGATCTGTGTGGTGGAGCGCGGAAATGACGTTGTGATACCGGACGGTAATTTTGTGATGAAAAAGGGAGATAAAATTTCCTTTATTGCCTCTCATCAGGGAAGTGCGGATTTCTTTAAAAAAGCGGGAGTTGATAATAATATTGTCAAAAGCGCCATGTTTGTGGGCGGCGGAAAGCTGACCCATTATCTGTGCAGGCTGCTGGAGGACACAAAAATCAAGATTAAAATCATCGAAAGAGACGAAGAGAGGTGCCGCCAGTTAAGCGAACTTCTTCCCAAAGCTATGATCATCCACGGCGACGGTACGGATGAACAGCTTCTTTTGGAGGAAGGGATCAGACAGACAGAGGCGTTTGCCAGTCTTACCGGATTTGATGAGGAAAATATCATGCTGTCCCTCTATGCCTCCAGCCAGTCGAAAGCAAAACTTATCACAAAAGTCAATAAGATTGCTTTTGAAAATGTTATTAATTCTTTAAATCTCGGAAGTCTGATCCAGCCCAAGATGCTCACTGCTGAGATTATCCTCCAGTATGTTCGTGCTATGCAGAATTCCATGGGAAGCAGCAATATTGAGACTCTTTATAAAATTGCCGCAGATAAAGCGGAGGCGCTGGAATTTCGCGTAAAGGAGGGATCGCCGGTTCTTGGCATTCCTTTAGAAAAACTGAAGCTGATCGATAATCTTTTAGTGGCCTGCATCAACCGGGGCGGAACGATCATCACTCCACGAGGCAAAGATACGGTTGAAGCTGGAGATACGGTTATTGTCGTTACGACTCATACAGGCTTAAACGATCTTACAGATATTTTAAGGTAAAGGCGGGAGAGAGATGAATCGAAGTATTATTATCTATATGCTTGGCTGGATTATGAACATTGAAGCCGTCCTGCTGTTTCTGCCTATTATTACGGCAGCCGTTTACCGGGAATCCGTAATTACCTTCTATCTGGCTGTTTCCTGCATCTGCGGAGTTTTGGGCTTTTTGTGTACCAGGAAAAAGCCCAAAGTAAAAATGTTTTTTGCAAAAGAAGGCTTTGTACTGGTGTCCTTAGGCTGGATTGTACTCAGCTTTTTTGGCTGTATGCCCTTTTGGCTCAGCGGCGAAATTCCTCATTTTATTGATGCGCTGTTTGAAATTGTTTCCGGTTTTACAACTACCGGAGCCAGTATTGTGCCAAAGGTAGAAGAGCTTTCCAAGGCTACTTTGATGTGGCGCAGCTTTTCCCACTGGATCGGCGGTATGGGGATTTTAGTCTTTATCCTTTCCATCCTGCCCATGACCGGGGATTACAATATGCATATCATGCGTGCAGAAAGCCCCGGCCCTTCTGTAGGAAAGCTGGTGCCAAAAATCCGCATTACAGCAAAGCTTCTGTACCAGATCTACTTTTTTATGACCATTGCTACCATGGGCTTTCTGCTCATTGGCGGAATGCCTGTATTTGATACCATCTGCATGAGTCTCGGTGCAGCAGGAACCGGCGGTTTTGCCTGCAGAAACAGCGGCCAGGCAGATTATACCTTGTATCAGCAGGCCGTTTTAAGTATCGCAATGATCCTTTTTGGCGTGAATTTTAATGTTTATTACCTGCTTTTGATCAAAAAACCCAAGGATGCCTTCCGCTGTGAAGAAATGCGCGGCTATCTGGCCGTCATTCTGGGAGCAGTAATCCTGATTACTCTGAATGTACGCCACCTGTTTCCATCCCTGTTTCTGGCAGTTCACCATGTTCTGTTCCAGGTAGCATCTATTATCACAACTACAGGCTATGCGACAGTGGATTTTAACCAGTGGCCGGAATTTTCCAAATGCATCGTTCTGCTTTTGATGTTTATCGGCGCCTGTGCAGGAAGCACCGGAGGCGGCATCAAGGTATCACGCATTATGATGGCCTTCAAGGAGGCCAAAAAGGAAATGGCAACAGTGATCCATCCCCGCAGCGTCAAGGTGATTAAATACGAGGGAAAAGTGCTGGGACACCCCGTCCTGCGTTCGCTGAATGCATATCTGATTCTTTATGCCCTGATTTTTGCAGTGTCTGTGCTGCTGGTCAGTCTGGATAACTTTGATTTTGCCACAAGTTTTTCTGCGGTGGCTGCAAACTTTAACAACATTGGGCCCGGTTTATCGACCGTCGGACCAAGCTCTAATTTTTCCATGCTGTCTGATTTATCAAAGCTGGTATTGATCTTTGATATGCTGGCCGGACGGCTGGAGCTTTTCCCGATCCTGGTGCTGTTTTCGCCGGGAACGTGGAAGAAAGGATAACTGAAAGACAGCGTCTGTTCTCAGGAATGTGAAGGGAGCAGGCGCTGTTTTTATGTTATCCTTCTTTTATCGCAAAACATCGTAAAACAACGCCATCCTTGGATTTTCATATTTTCTTGACGTAGTGCCCCTTGTCCGTTATAATAAATAAAGTAGCTGGCACAAGCCAGCGTTCCCGGCTGAAGCCGTTCCCGCAAAAGCGGAAGATTTAAAAATAAACATGCGTAATTGATACCAGGAAGGTACAAAAATCCGACAGGATAGGTACATTTCTGGTATTTTTTGTGCAAAAAGGAGAGTAAGGTATGACAGAACGATTTTCAACAAAAAACATGGTAACAGCAGCTGTATTTTTGGCCCTTGGCATGGTGCTTCCCTTCTTCACCGGTCAGATTCCAACTATTGGAAGTATGCTTCTTCCCATGCACATTCCGGTTTTGATCTGCGGCTATGTCTGCGGCTGGCAGTGGGGGCTTTTAGTCGGCCTGATTGTTCCCATTCTGCGCAGCATGACTCTTGGAATGCCTCCTATGATGCCCGTAGCAGCTGCTATGGCATTTGAACTTGCAGCTTACGGAGCTTCTACAGGGCTTCTCTATGAAAAACTGGAGAAAAATACCATTTCCATTTATATCAGTCTGATCGGTGCCATGATTTTCGGGCGTATCGTATGGGGACTTGTAAGCATGGTCCTTTATGGAATTATGGGAAATGCCTTTTCTGTGCAGATTTTTTTAAGCGGGGCCCTTTTAAAGGCAGTCCCGGGAATTATCTTGCAGCTTGTCCTGATTCCTGTTATTATTATAACATTGAGAAAAGCAAAGGTAATCGAATAAAATATGAAAAAAATACTGCTTGCGCATTTAAAACAATATCCCCAGATGCAGCTCCAGGATGTGGTAAAGCTGCTGTATCAGAGCGAATTTGGCGGCGGCCATATGATCACCAGTCCTGAAAAAAGCCTGGATCGTCTGAAAGAAGAGTACAAAAGCTTTAAGTGGGAGTATTCTCCCATTATATGCGAACCAATCGGGGGAGAAATGTACCGGATTTATCTGTCTGCTCTGGAGGACGGACTGTCCGAAGAAACTTTAAACCGGATGTTTACAGAAACTGCAGCCAGAGCATCCGGAACAAGGGAGGGCTTTGAGGAGAAACTAAGGTGTCTGCTCCAGTGCTGCCGGTCGGGAGAGCTTCCGTTCACTTTGGCTCAGGCAGAAGCATTTCTGGATACATACCGCAGCCAGGGATATCCCGCCGTCCGTCACAGTAGCTGTTACCGCAGTGCCTATCATCCGGCCTATCGGATCGTTTCCGCCAGCTATGCACGCTATTATGAAGCTTTCATAAGGATTGACAGGGCTTTGAGAGAGAGGATGCAGGTACAGATTGCCATTGACGGGATGTGCGCTGCAGGGAAGAGTACCATGGGGCGGATTCTTCAAAGTATTTACTCCTGCCGGCTGTTCCATATGGATGACTTTTTTTTACAGCCTTATCAGCGCACCGCCGACCGGCTGTCCCAGATCGGCGGGAATGTAGATTATGAACGTTTTAAAAAAGAGATTTTAGATCACTTAAATGACAGAGAGGGACTGGAATATCAGATCTACAGCTGTAAGGCTCAGAGGCTGGACTGCCGAATACAAACGGACTGGACTCCCTTAAGCATCATTGAAGGCTCCTACAGCCAGCACCCCTTCTTTGGAGACATCTGGGATCTGAGGTTTTTCTGTGAAATTGATCCCGCAGAGCAGTTAAACAGAATCCGGATCAGAAACGGCGAGGCAATGTGCGAACGTTTTAAGCAGGAATGGATCCCGAAAGAAAACGCATATTTTGATACGTTCGGCATCCGTGAAAAAAGTATCTGCCTGACGGACGGAAAAACAAAAAATTCTAAAAACATATTGACAGATTAAAACAGGAATGCTATAGTATAAGAGTATGCCGCACAGCGGGGTAAAAGTCCGGGAGAATGGATGCATCCAGAAAACCGGCACCGAAGCTGGCGAGTAATGAACATAGGAGGTGCCTTTTATGTACGCGATTATTGCAACAGGCGGAAAGCAGTACAAGGTAGCAGAAGGCGATGTCATTAAGGTAGAAAGACTGGGCGCAGGCGCAGGCGAGACCGTAACATTTGACCAGGTGCTGGCTGTAAACAACGGCGAACTGCAGATCGGATGCCCAACCGTAGCCGGAGCAACTGTTACAGCAACAGTTGAGAAGGAAGGTAAGGCTAAGAAAGTGATCGTTTACAAGTATAAGAGAAAGACTGGCTATCACAAGAAGAACGGCCACAGACAGCTCTATACACAGGTTAAGATCGAAAAGATCAATGCCTAATTGTAAATGATATGATTCAGGCAACTGTATTAAAAGATTCCAGAGATTCAGGCAATGTGCTTTACCGGGGGATTGTGATTGAAGGTCATGCTGGATATGCTGAAGAGGGTGAGGATATCATCTGCGCAGCTGTATCGGCGCTGGCGATCAATTTTTATAATTCGGTAGAGACATTTACGGAAGACCCATTTGAGGGGGCTGCCGGACAGGAGGACGTTCAGTTTGACTTTCGGTTTACCTCAGATATAAGTCCTGAGTCGCAGCTCCTTATGAATTCTCTTATTCTAGGACTTCAGAATATTGAGAAGGATTATGGGAGAACATATATTATCATCCGATTCAAGGAGGTGTAAGACATGTTAAAGATGAACCTTCAGTTATTCGCTCATAAAAAGGGTGTTGGTTCTACTAAGAACGGCCGTGATTCCGAGTCCAAGAGACTGGGCGCCAAGAGAGCTGATGGACAGTTCGTACTGGCAGGAAACATCCTGTACAGACAGCGCGGTACTCACATTCATCCTGGCAACAACGTAGGCAAAGGCGGCGACGATACCTTATTTGCATTAGTAGACGGAGTTGTTAAGTTTGAAAGAAAGGGCAGAGACAGAAAGCAGGTTTCTGTTTACCCAAGAGCAATCAACGAATAATTCTGAGGGGCCCCATACCTGGTGTATGGAGCCCTTTTTTTAGACAGTGTACCCGAAAAGACGGGGCATACAAAAACCATGCGTTCCGGATGACGGAGCGTGTGCCACACCATACAGGAGGTGCTGTTATATGTTTGCAGATCGTGCAAAAGTATTTATCAAGTCCGGTAAGGGCGGCGACGGCCATGTGTCCTTCAGACGGGAGCTTTATGTTCCTAACGGCGGTCCTGACGGCGGTGACGGCGGAAGAGGCGGCGATGTGATTTTTCAGGTTGATACAGGAAAAAATACACTGATCGATTTCCGTCATATACACAAATACATCGCAAAGGATGGACAGGAAGGCGGAAAACGCCGCTGCCACGGAGCAGATGCCGATGATCTGATCGTTAAAGTTCCAGAAGGAACTGTGATCAAAGATTTTGAATCCGGCAAGGTGATTGCCGATATGTCAGGAGACAACAAACGGGAAGTAATCCTAAAAGGCGGCAAGGGCGGACTTGGAAATATGCACTTTGCCACCTCTACCATGCAGGTGCCAAAGTATGCCCAGCCCGGACAACCCGGACAGGAGCTGTGGGTACAGCTGGAGCTCAAAGTCATTGCAGATGTAGGCCTTGTAGGTTATCCAAATGTAGGAAAATCCACCCTGCTTTCCGTTGTCAGCAATGCAAAGCCCGAAATTGCCAATTATCATTTTACTACATTAAATCCCCATCTGGGTGTAGTGGACTTAGGAGACGGAGCCGGTTTTGTTATGGCCGATATCCCCGGACTGATCGAGGGAGCCTCTGAAGGCGTAGGGCTGGGCCACTCCTTCCTGCGCCATATTGAGCGTACCAAGGTGCTGGTTCATGTGGTAGACGCTGCCTCTGTGGAGGGCCGTGACCCATTGGAGGACATCCGCACCATTATCAGAGAGCTTGAGAAGTACAATCCAAAGCTTTTGGAGCGTCCGCAGGTAATTGCTGCCAATAAGATGGATGCCATGTATTCCGAAGAAGACCAAAATCAGGTCCTGGATGCATTAAAGTCTGAATTTGAACCCAAGGGCATCCGTGTATTCCCAATCTCTGCAGTAAGCCGTCAGGGTGTAAAGGAACTTTTATGGCATATCAATGATCTTTTAAAGACGGTTGATCAGACTCCTGTCGTTTTTGAAAAGGAGTTTGAAATTCAGTATCAGGGAGACAGAAGCCTTCCTTATACCGTTACCAGAGCTGATGACGGCGCCTATGTGGTAGAAGGACCGAGAATTGAAAAAATGCTTGGCTATACCAACCTGGATTCTGAGAAAGGCTTTGACTTTTTCCAGAAATTCCTGAAAAATACAGGTGTTTTGGATGATCTGGAAAAGGCCGGGATCAATGAGGGCGACACGGTCCGGATGTACGGACTGGAATTTGACTATTATAAATAATGATATCGGGGTCAAAAAATCGTTTGGCCCCTGTGATTCAAGTATAAAGGAGCAGCTATGACAAGTAAGCAGAGAGCCTATTTAAAGGGCCTGGCTATGAATCTGGATCCTGTTTTCCAGATTGGAAAAGCCAGCCTCACGCCTGAAGTAACCCAGGCTGTGGCTGAAGCACTGGAAGCCAGGGAACTGATCAAGATTACTGTATTAAAGAACTGTCTGGATGATGGGCGTTCCATCGCTGATGTACTGGCGGAAAGAACCCATTCTCAGGTGGTCCAGGTAATCGGACGCAAGATTGTTTTGTACCGTCCTGCAAAGGATGAGGCGAAGAGAAAAATCGTACTTCCTAAATAATGCAGGAGGTCTATTATGGCAAATATAGGAATCCTGGGAGGCACCTTTGATCCCATACACAAAGGACATCTGGCACTGGGACAGCAGGCATATGAGCAGTTTAAGCTGGATCAGATCTGGTTTATGCCCTCCAGCCTTCCGCCTCACAAAAGAGCGCAGAAGGTGACTGAAGGAACCGAGCGTCAGGATATGGTAAAGCTGGCTATCAGGGATTATCCGTGGTTTCAGTATTCTGATTTTGAATTCAGGCGTCACGGAAACAGCTATACTGCTCAGACCCTTATGTTATTAAAGGAAGCATACCCCCATGATGAATTTTATTTTATAGAAGGGGCGGATTCTCTGTATGAGATCGAGGACTGGTATCATCCGGAAATGGTGATGCAGGAAACAACGATCCTGGTTGCGGGCCGCCCATACAAACATACCCACAGGCCTCTTGATCTTCAGATTGCCTATTTAAAGGATAAATACAGTGCCAGAATCGAACGGATACATTTTGAGGAAATGGACATTTCTTCAGAAACTGTCCGCAAAGCTGCGAAACAGGGCTGCGATCTGACTAAATGGCTTCCGGACGAAGTAGCGGAATATATAAAAGCTCACGGACTGTATCAGTAAGACAGGGCCGCAGCAAAGAAAGGCGGTTTCGGATGAAAATGGATCACCAATGCAATCAGGTTTTAATGTTTCGGAAAAAACTTAAATCCAGACTGGATCCCATGCGCTATGAACATTCACTCAGCGTTTCCTTTACCTGTATGAATCTGGCTATGCGTTATGGGTATGATATAGATAAGGCTGAGCTGGCAGGTCTTCTTCATGACTGCGGCAAGCGTTTTCCAGATTCGGTTATTTTAAAAAAATGCCTAAAGCATGGAATTCCCGTTACAGAAGGAGAGAGAAGGGCTCTTGCAGTGCTCCACGCAAAGTACGGAGCCTGGCTGGCCCGGCATAAATATCAGATTGAGGATTCTGAAATTTTGAATGCCATTGCCTGTCATACTACCGGAAAACCGGAGATGACCGTTCTGGATAAGATTCTTTATATTGCAGATTATATCGAACCCAGACGTTACAAAGCAGACAACCTGCCTCAGATCCGCCGTATGGCTTATGAGGATCTTGATCAGACCATGTATGCTATTTTAAAAGGCACGTTGGAATATCTCCAAAGAAAGGGCGGCTGTATAGACCCCATGACACTGCAGGCATATGAATACTTTAAGGCTCAGATGAAAGGAAATGAAGAATGACTTCTAAGGAAATGGTTAAAATCGCCTATGAGGCGCTCAGCGATAAAAAGGGACAGGATATCAAAATCATCGATATCCAGCCGGTATCTGTCCTTGCAGACTATTTTATCATCGCAGATGGAAGCAATGTCAATCAGGTTCAGGCAATGGCTGACAATGTAGAAGAAATGCTGGCAAAGGTTGGATGTGAATGCAGACAGATCGAAGGATACCAGAGCGGAAACTGGATCCTGATGGATTATAAAGATGTGATTGTCCATATCTTCTGCAGAGAGGATCGTTTATTCTACGATCTGGAACGTATCTGGAGAGACGGAAAGACATTTGTAGATGTAAATGAACTGTAATATATGATTTATAAAGGTATAATAAGCCGCAGCTTTTCGCTAGAATCCGGGATGGGGATTTTTCGAAAAGCTGCGGCTTTTATGCTGCTTTCATACCTGAGTACCCAGCACCGCTGGCTACATCATCCTGAGCAGACCAATGACCTTTCCTAAAATATCTACATGATCAGTAATGATCGGCTCCATAGCATCATTTTCCGGCTGCAGACGATAATGATCCTTCTCTTTATAATAACGCTTTACAGTAGCGGAATCATCCAGAAGAGCTACTACAATCTCTCCGTTTTCTGCAGTAGAACGCTGTTCTACGATCAGTTTATCCCCCGGAAAGATCCCTGCACCGATCATGCTTTCTCCTTTTACATGAAGCATGAAAATCTCTGCATTGGGAAGGGCTTCTGCAGGAAAGGGAAAATAATCCTCAATACATTCTTCTGCCAGAATGGGTTCTCCCGCGGCCACTGTGCCGATCACAGGAATATTTACCATCTCTCTCCGGTTAAAATTAAACGTATCATCCAGAATTTCAATGGTTCTCGGTTTTGTAGGATCACGGCGGATATATCCCTTATCCTCAAGTGCAGCCAGATGAGAATGAACGGAGGACGTTGACTTTAAACGAACAGCCTCGCAGATCTCCCGAACAGCCGGGGGATATCCCTTCTTTAAAATCGTATTTTTAATATATTCTAATATTTCCTGCTGTTTTGCAGTGATCTTATCCTGTTCCATAATCCTTACCTCCTGTCTGCTGTATAATACGGGCATCATTTGCTGATATTATAGTAACATATGTTCGAAAAAAATGCAAACCTTTGTTCGGATTTTTCTGCGCCCCATTGACAAACGTATGTTCTGATGCTATAGTGTAACTGCATCTATGAGAACACACGTTCGCAGAACATACGTTTTACAGAGGAGGAGCTGGTATGAGACAAACCATTCAAATGACAAGGCGGCGCTTTTTTGCATCCTGTTTTATGCTTCTGATTCTCGTGATCGCAGTGACAGGGTACAGTATGCTGACCACACTGGCAGAAGAGGAGCCAGTTCAAGGGCTGCCTTATTACAGCAGCATCGAAATCCAGAAGGGTGACAGCCTGTGGAAAATTGCAGACCGTTATCGAAAAGGAAGCCGGATGACTACACAAGAGTATGTAAAACAGCTCCAGAGGATGAACCGACTGACAGGAGATACAATCCATGCCGGCGCGCACCTTACCATTGTTTATTATAAATAACAGCACCTCTGAAAACAGCCTTGCATTTTTTCCACACTTATGCTAAGATATAACTATAGTTAGATTAAACTAACTTATAATTTTGCAGATGTGAGGTATACTATGTGTAAAGAGACTCTCGAAATGATGCTTTGCCTTAACCGAAAGGAGCTGGAAACACAGGTTGTAATGCAGTGTGCTCCGCTTTTAACAGGTATAAAGATTTCAAACCTTCTGACAACTGATCAAAACAACCGGATCCATACAGCACGTCTGTTCAGCCGTACGCCGGTATCCTGCTTTTTGCTTTGCCAATCCCAAGGAAAGGCTGTTTTTCTCTTATATATGAAGGAGCAGTTGAAGGCATATCTGGATCTGCCTTCTGTCAAGGGACTGATGAAACGTTTTGGTTATACGGGGATGAAGCTGGATGAAATCCTTTCTCTTGTAGGCCAATGCTATAAGGACCATATGGAGGGCAGAAGAGAATTCCCCCATGAAATCGGCCTGCTTCTGGGATATCCGGCAGCGGATGTAGAGGGATTTATAGAAAATAAAGGTCAGGATTCTCTTTACAGCGGTTATTGGAAAGTATACTCCGATCCGGAAGAATGCCGGCGTATTTTTAATAAATATGATCACGCCAGAGAGCGTGTGATCCGTCTCATGGCTGGAGGTATGACCGTCAGACACATTATAGCGCTGCACCACCCATATTATTACAGCACAGCGGCTGTATAGCAAGGAGGACTATATGAAAACAATTCTCATTATATACTGGTCACAGACCGGCAATACAGAGGCCATGGCTCATGCGATCGCCCAGGGGATAGAAGAAGAGGGGAACCAGGCAAAGCTTCTGGAGGTATCTGAAGCGGAGCCAGAGATATTAAAAAAAGCCAATGTATTTGCTCTGGGCTGTCCGGCTATGGGAGGAGAGGTTCTGGAAGAGGACGAGATGGAACCGTTTGTAACAAAGTCGGAACCGTTTGTATCCGGTAAAGTAATCGGCCTGTTTGGTTCATATGGATGGGGTGATGGGCAGTGGATGCGCGATTGGGAAGCGCGTATGGCTGCGGCAGGAGCCAAAATCCAGGGTGGAACAGGAGTAATCTGTCAGGAAGCACCGGATGAAGAAGCACTGGAGCGATGCAGGAAATTGGGACGGGAATTAAGTAATATATAGGGGGGATATCATTTCTTCCCCCCTGATTCTCGAAGCTGCACCTTATTACGGGCACTACGCCGTCTTTCATCTTCAAGCGCCGCATAATGACGTTTTGTTGTATTTACATCTGAATGTCCAAGAACATCTGCCACCAGATAAATATCACCTGTTTCACGATACAAACTGGTACCATAGGTACTGCGCAGTTTATGGGGCGTAATTGGCTTTAAAGGGGCCACTGTGCGGGCATACTTTTTTACCAGATTTTCCACGCTGCGTACAGCCATGCGTTTCTTTTGGAGAGACAGGAAGAGTGCATCTTCACTGCCTGTTTCCGGAATGATACGGTCCCTTTCCTCCAAGTAATCTAAAAGAGCCTCCTCAACCTCCGTTCCAAAATATACCGTTACTTCTTTGCCGCCTTTTCTGTAGATACGAATACCTCCATTTTTAAAGTCAATATCAGCAATATTTAATCCCACACATTCTGACACACGGATTCCCGTACCAAGAAGGAGCGTCATAATGGCCAGATCTCTAAGTTTTGTCTTATTATGATATGCCTTTTGTTTTTCTGTCAGATTTTCTCCTTGTTCCACCTCATCCAGCAGAAGAGCAACTTCATCTATATCCAGACGAATGATTTCTTTTTCATGAATTTTGGGTAAACGGACTAATGCAGCCGGATTATTTTTAATACGTTCATTTCGGTAAAAATAATTATAAAAGCTTTTGAGTGATGAAATCTTGCGCATGATTCCACGTTCTTTATTCATAATTTCCTGATTTTTGTCATTAAACCGATATTTCAGATATTCCATATATTCTTCAAAATCTGTTACAGAGAGCTGATCTAAAAGATCAAGAGAAAGATCTGTGATAGCAATCTGTTTCAGCGCCGGATTTTCTTTATGGAGAAAATCAAAAAATATATGCAGATCATATGCATATGCAATTCGGGTTCGTGAAGAAGTCCTGGGTTCAATTCCACGGAAGAAATCTGCGCAAAATCCCGGAAGATCCCGGATCAAACCGCGAAGGCGTATAATGTTTTCTTTGTCTTTTTGTTCGTGATAGGATAATGTACTCATAATAAAAACTCCATACAATTCATTTTATAAAAACAGTTGGAGTTATGTGATGAGAGACAGTGCCTCAACTATTCGCGAAACACAGCTTTAACGAATAGTTGAGGCGGGAATTACTGATTTTACTAAACCATCGACTTTTACTGATTTTCAGCTGCCCCTGCTTCCTTCTGTTTTATATCACATACTCTTCATTATTGTCAAATGAATAAAACGTCCCGGACAATTTTTATCCGGGACATATTCGTATCTTACATCTGTGCAGACAAACTTATTTTATTATAAAATCGTCCGAAGTAATCCATTTAAAAATCCGGCAGCCTGTTTTTCGTCCGGACCATCTATCTTTAGTACAAGGTTTTCTCCCTGTCTGGCGTTCAGACTCATAAGTGCCAGCACATTTTTGCAGTTTGCCTCTCCTTTGGCGCTGGATATGGTAATCTGACTCTGATAATCTGAAGCCGCGCGGCTTAAGCTCATAGAATTTGATGCATGAAGTCCCTGTCTGTTTGAAATAACATATCTGTAGCTAATCATTTTTTATCATCCTTTGCGTTTTAGTGTTTAAATTAAATCTTCAATATTACAGAAATAGACGGCATTGTTGTTTGATTTTAATCTTTTATTTATGACATTATTGAAAATCTCTATCCTTATAGTAACACAATTGTCTGTTAATGACAACCATTGATTATAAACACTTGACACCGGAGGAACGGACGATTAGAATAATTTGGTACAAATTTATGAAAGAAAGGATTATAAAATGAAACTCCAGCGTTTATTAAGCTTGGTCCGCCAGGCTCTCGATACATATCATATGATACAGGACGGAGATCATATTGCAGTGGGAATTTCAGGCGGAAAAGACAGTCTTGCACTGCTCTATGCGCTTCACCATTTAAGACGGTTCTATCCCCCAAAATACGATCTTACAGCCATCACTGTAGATCTGGGGCTTGGAAATCTTAACCTGGATCCGATAAGGGAACTCTGCAAAGAATTTGAAATTCCCTATTATGTGCTTCCCACAGAGATTGGAACCGTTCTCTTTGATATACGAAAGGAATCCAATCCCTGTTCTCTCTGTGCAAAAATGCGCAAAGGCGCCTTAAATGAAAAAGCCAAAGAACTGGGATGCAATAAAATCGCCTATGCCCATCATAAAGAGGATGTGATGGAAACAATGATGATGTCCCTTTTTTATGAAGGACGCTTTTACTGTTTTCCTCCCAACACCTATCTGGACCGGATGGATCTGACTGTAATACGTCCTATGATTTTCGTATCGGAAGCAGATGTTATCGGATTTAAAAATAAGTACCAGCTTCCAGTATGTAAAAATCCATGCCCTATGGATGGATACACCAAACGCCAGTACATCAAAGAACTGATCCAGAAACTGCAAAAAGACAACCCCCATATTAAGGATTGTCTTTTTCGTGCTATTACAGACGGAAATATACCCGGTTGGAGCAAAGCTGCCGATTCTGCAGATGCTTAAATCCCTGGTCCCTGGTTACTTACGGACTCTCCGGGCTTTGTATCTTTAGAGGCTCCCGGTAAGGCAGAGATACCGGGGCCTCCGCCCGGCTGCTGGTCTGAGGATGCCCCAGGTCCTGTACTTCCTGCTTCTCCTAAAGGCCTGGAAGTGTCCTCTTCTTCCTTTTCCTCAGAAAGCTTATTTTCCAGAGATCCCGTTTCTTTCTCTGATTCGGTTTCCTTACTGCTGCCCGGTCCCCAAATTCCCGGTCTCTTCTCTTCCTCTTTTGTTGTTTCTTTTTCACTTTCCTTTATACTGATCGTTTCCCTTGTTTCTTCCGTTTTTTCTAAGCTGCTGCTCTCCTCTTCTGTTTCCGTTTCTTCTGCAGAAGTCTCCGGAATTGTCTCCTGTGGCTTTGAAGCCTCTGTTTCCTTTGGAGCATCGGCGCCGCCTGTCTTATCCTTGGAATCTATTTTTCCGGAGCCCGAAGAAGATTTGGAGGGTGCAGCTGCTCCCTCTTCATACAGCCCTGTTTCTTCCGAAATGTGGGCACTGATCTTTTTTAATCCGGAAGATGGATGGTATGGCGTATCCTCTCCATACAGGAACTGATGCAGCTGGATCACATTACTCTCCAGAGTAGTTGCGATCACACAGTCCATTTTTCCAACCCGCTTTGTCTCCCTGGAAAAAGGAAAACCTGCCGTATCTGCAATATGAAGTTGATCAATATCTTTTACCAGAGGCAGCACATCTTCAATCCCTACACTGGTAGAAATCTGAGGTAAAATAGCTTTTGCAAGATTAGTAAGCGTGCCTGCATCTGCCTGTCTTGCTTTTTCCAACGCCAGAGCAATCACCTTCCTTTGGCGCTCTGTACGCTGAAAATCCGTATCCATAAGCCGCAGACGGCTGTATGCTACCGCCTGAACTCCGTCTAAATGATTGGCTCCGGCCTGTTTAAGCTGCGTCGATCCAATACCCGTGGAATTGACGGTTTCTGTAATAAATCCATTGATATATTTGAACTCTGCCGGAGTAATTTCCAAATCAATACCGCCTAAAACGTTAATCGCTTCAGCCACTGCCTTCCAGTTAAAGGCAGCATAATCATCTATTTTTAGATCCAGGTTTTCTTCCAGTGCATCTACGGCCTGTTTTTGCCCGCCTTTAAAATAAGCTTCGTTGATTTTATGGTACGTTCCCTTGGAGTCAATTTTTAAATATGTATCTCTGAATACACTGGCTAACCGTATCTCACCTGTTTCTCTGTCCAGTGTGCAGACCATCTGTACATCTGCCAGCGCTTTTTTCGTATTACCGTCACGGCTGTCTACACCAAATACAGCCACTGTCCAGATCCCTGTAGGACGATGAAGGTATAGAAAGCTTCCATATGCCGTAACCGCTAAAAGAAGGAATATCAAAAGCATCGGCCATTTTTTCTTTCTTTTACGACGTCTTTCTCTGACAGAACTGCCTTTCGGATTGCGGCGGGATTTCTCTCCTGTCCTAAACTTATTTCGGGAACGGCTATAGGATTCTCTGTGGTTTTTGGAAAAACCTCCCGCTCTTTTCGCAGATCGTCCCTGGGATGTACCTCTTTTGGAAGACTCATCTGAAAACGGTATATCCAGTCCGTCTTCACAGCCATACTCGTCTTCAAAATAAGCGTCATCTATGGAATCAAAGGATTCCCGTTCCCGAAAACTGCGGCCGTCATGGGAAGAAGAGGCCCTGGAGCGGGAAGGCACGTTTCCGTAAGAGCCCGCCCTCCTGCGCCTGGACTGCATTCGTAAAAGTTCATCCTCATTATCATGGTAATTCATGGATTTTCACCTCTGTTTCATTTTCTTTCATAACAGCTATTCTACCACAGGAAAACAGATAAATACAGCTGTAAAGTCTTACGGAATCATTAAATCTGATTCATTGTCCACTGATGGTAAAATTTGTAAATATAAAAAATATCCCCTTTCAGACAGACAGATGAAATACCAAAAAACTGCTGCCAGAAAGGGGCATATCAAAAACTTCATAAATTATCGTGATTGAAATTACTTCTGATCCTTCCATTGCTGTTTCAGCTTTGCAAAGGCCATAATAGCCTCTACAGCACCATCAGGACCTACCGAACTGCTGTTTAAACACAGATCATAGCTTCTGGGATCACCCCAGCGCTTGTTGGAATAATAGTTATAATAGCTGGATCTCTTCTTATCTGTCTTTACAATAACCTCTTTTGCTTTGGAATCATCCAGGTTATACAGCGTCTTAATCCGCTCCAGCTTATCTTTTTCATCGCCCGCGATAAATACGCTCAAAACATTGGGATAATCTTCCAGGGCATAATCTGCGCATCGTCCAATGATCACACAAGACTGTTCATCTGCCAGATGCTTGATCGCATCAAACTGCGCAAGAAAGATTTTGTGATTAATAGGCATATCCGAGTATCCTGCGGCTGTATAGCCCATAGAATAAGAATCCATCACCAAAGAATATAAAAAGCTGCTGGTAGGACGTTCATCGTGCTTTTCAAATAATTCCTGACAGAGGCCGCTATGCTTTGCTGCCTTTGAAAGAAGCTCTTTGTCATAGCATTTCACTCCCATCTTTTCCGCCAGCTTTTCTCCGATCAATTTTCCGCCGCTGCCGCACTGTCTGCCGATCGTAATAACAAGATTTCCTGACATTCTGCATACCCCTTTCTCTGGCCTCACAGCAGGAACCAAGCTGTTCCCTGCTCTCTCTGCCATATTTGTATTATAACTCAAAAATTCAGAAAAGTATATAGAAATATACAGAAAATTCTATTTTAAAAGCACATTATTAGACAAGAGTGATAAAATCCACTAATTGTGTCTAATTAATTCAGAGTCTTAAGCAGATTTTCAAAGTAATCTGGAAGGGGGGCGGAAAATTCCATATAAAGACCTGTTCTGGGATGAATGAATCCAAGGACACCTGCATGGAGTGTCTGACCTTTAAGACCGGAAATCGGACATTTAGCCGGGCCATAAACGGCGTCTCCCAAAAGAGGATGATGAATGCTGGCCATATGAACACGAATCTGGTGGGTACGTCCTGTTTCCAGTCTGCATTCTACGTGAGTAAACTGCCTGAAACGTTTTAATACATGATAGTGGGTCACTGCTGATTTTCCCTTGTCATAGTTGATGCTCATCTTTTTCCGTTCCACCGGATGGCGGCCAATGGGAGCGTCAATCGTTCCCTCCTCTTCTTTTATGACGCCATGAACGATCGCCTGATAGCGCCTGGTAATAGAGTGTTCTTTTAACTGAGCCGCAATCGAATTATGTGCCATATCGTTTTTACATACGATCAATACGCCGGTTGTATCCATATCAATCCTGTGTACGATCCCCGGACGCATGACTCCATTGATACCGGAAAGCTGCCCGCGGCAATGATCCATCAGTCCATTGACCAATGTATGGGAATAATGGCCTGCGGCGGGGTGGACAACCATTCCCTTTGGCTTATTGATCAGGATCACATCCTGATCTTCATACAGAATGTCCAGTTCCATATTCTCCGGCTCTATTTCTGGTTCCACCGCTTCTGGAATATCCATGGAAAGAATATCCTCATCTTCTACCACATAGCTTGCTTTTACCGGCTTTCCGTTTACCAGGATCCGTCCGTCCTTTAAAAGCTTCTGGATGTAGGAGCGGCTCAGCTGTCCGGCAGCTTCGGCCAGATATTTATCAATACGCAGACCGCCTTCCTGGTCGCCTACACAGATTTCCTGTTTCACTGCGTTTTCTCCTTTCCATGAGCCTTTCCGGGCTGGAAGCAGTCCAAATCTTCATCATCATAATAAAAAAGCACTAAAAGCACCAGTCCTGCTGCCGCTATGGTAACGTAGCAGTCTGCCACATTAAATACGGGAAAATCAATCAGGCGAAAGTAAAGAAAATCAACCACATAATTCTGGGTCATCCGGTCGATCATATTGCCGACTGCCCCTGCGGCTACCAGCATCAGGCATACTGCTAACGGACGATATTTCGGTGTTTCCGGCATCCGCCACATCATATACAGGATTGCTGCCAATACGGCTATTCCGATCAGGAAGAAAAAAAACTGACGGTTCTGCAGCATTCCAAAGGCGGCACCTCTGTTTTCAAGATAGGAAAATTCAAATACGCCTTTTATTACGGCTACCGGCTCCTGGTTCTTAAGAAACCGAACCGCCAGCCCTTTTGTCCACTGATCCAGCCCCACAAGAATCAAAAAACCGATTAAGAAGCTTACCAGAAGGGATCGTTTTTGTCTGCTCATCATTGTTACTCCTTCATATCAATCCTATTTCTGCCCCGGCCAAAGGCATAATATTTTTTACAGGGAAACAGCCTCAAAACCGGCACGGATTTCATCCTCTGAAAGGGAGTGATCCACATAAGCATCTCCGATTCCATTTAAAAGGACAAATTTCACCTTTCCTGCTTCCATCTTCTTATCACTCTTTGTAGCATCAAATACTTCCTTCCAGATCAGGCTATCTACAGTAGTTGGAAGTTCAAAGGACACCATCGTATGTTTAATATCATCTGCTTCCGTTTCACTCAAAGTACCCTTTAAACAGCTGATACGGGCTGCTGCCACACAGCCCAGGCCGACACAGTGGCCGTGAAGCATAGTAAAATTCTTTAACTTTTCCACAGCGTGACCCAATGTGTGGCCAAAGTTTAAATATGCCCGTTCTCCCTGCTCTGTAGGGTCTTTTTCCACCACTGCTTTTTTTATCTCATTGCTCCGAAAGACCATCTGCCGGCATGTCGTAAGATCACGGGCCATCACCGCATCACGATGTTCCTTTAACCACTCATAGTATGCCTTATCCTGAATCAGTCCATGCTTTATCACCTCTCCCATTCCGGAAGAAAACTGTTCCTCAGGAAGCGTCAAAAGTGTTTCCAGATTGGTATATACCAGTCTGGGCATATGAAAGGCACCCACCATATTTTTGTAATCCGCAAAGTCCACCCCCGTTTTTCCTCCGATGCTGGAATCCACCTGAGACAGCAGTGTGGTGGGGATCTGGATGAAGTCGATTCCTCTCAGATAAGTGGCAGCAGCAAACCCGCAGAGATCTCCTGTCACGCCTCCTCCCAGAGCTGCCAGCATATCTTTTCGGTCAAAATGCTCTAAAATCAGATGTTCATAAAGCATCCGAACCGTATCCAGGTTTTTATGTTCTTCACCTGCTGGAAAAATAAAAACAGAAACCATGCTGCAGCATTGGCTTAGGATTTCTTTTACCTTGTCCAGATAAAGGGATGCCACATTAGAATCTGTAACAATACATATTTTGCGCTTTTCCAGATGAAATGCCGCCAGCTCCTCCTTCAGTCCTTCAAATGATGTTTCCATACAAATATCATAAATGGGATCTCCATCCCTGCAAACCGTCAAACGTTCCTTCATACGTCAAGTTCCTCCTGATCTGTCTGAATTTTGTGTAGTATGAACAGAAAAACGGGGGCTGCTGCAGGAAATAAAATTCTCCCAGTGGCAGCAGCCTCCGCAAATCCTGTCCCTATGTAGTTTAAATGTGAATGGTCATACCTGCCATCTCCATACCGGACACATCACCGGCTGCCAGCATGTCCTGAAAATCACCGGACAGCTCCACAGAATTAGGGGTTACAATGAAAATATAGTTGGAAATTCTCTGAAGATTGCCATCCATGGAATAAGCAGCTCCGGATACGAAATCAATGATCCTCTGTGCTACCTCCATGTGGATTCCTTCCATATTAAGAACCACTGCTTTTCCAGATAAAAGGTAATTACAGATATCCTTGGAACTGTCCATAGAGGTAGGCTTTACCATCGTAACCTCCATACCGGAACGGCGCATGGGAACCACCTTTGGCGTAGGACGTCCCAGAAAACGGGATTTGTCCTGAGGTTCATCGTAATACTCTTCATCATCCGCAGTATTCTTCCTTGAGAAAAAGCTCTTTTTAGGCGGCTCATCTTCAAAGTCATCGTCCAGGTAGTAATCCTCACCCTCCTCTTCAGGATTTAATCGCATGGTATCCATCAACTTACCTAACAGACTCATTTTACTCTCTCCATTTCCTCTCTATCAACGCTGCCTTACACAGCGCCGTAATGCCGCTCACCAAAAATACCGGTGCCGACCCTTACCATGGTAGCGCCTTCCTCAACAGCGACCTCATAATCTCCGGTCATACCCATAGAAAGCACATCCATAGTAACATTATCAATGTTTTTCCTACCTATGTCAACAGCAAATTCATATAATTTTTTAAAAATTTCCCGATTTTCCTCTGGATTCTCAACAAATGGCGCAATTGTCATCAATCCGCGGATATGCACATGAGGGAAGGTGCTGATCTCCCGTATGGCCGCCTCGGCATCTTCCATAAAAAAGCCATATTTGCTCTCTTCTTTTGCCACATTGATTTCCAAAAGAATATCCGCTTCCATATTCTTTTTTGCAGCCTCCTCCTCAATCTGTCTGGCAAGGCGCAGGGAATCCACAGAATGGATCAGGACGGCCTTTCCCAAAACCTGATGAACCTTGTTGCGCTGCAGATGTCCGATCATATGCCAGCGCACATCATCAGGAAGGCTGCCATATTTTGCCTGGATCTCCTGAACCTTATTTTCACCAAAATCCCTGGCTCCTCCCTCATAAGCTTCCTCAAGCATGGGAACAGGTTTTGTCTTGCTTACCGCAATAAGCGTTACCTCGGACGCATCTCTTCCCGCTCTTTGGCAGGCCTCCTCGATACGCCTTCTTACTATTTCCAGATTGTCTCTTATCTCTGACATCGTTTCATCCTCCTCTGTCAAATCCTGATTTAAAACAGCGATCCTATTGATACAGGATCTGGCCTTCCGTAACCAGAGAGGCATCCTGCACAATATGGTCATATACAGACAAACCGTAGCTTGCTCCTTTTTTTATGGTATAGTATTCGCTGTTGGAATCCAGAATTTCAATTTCTTTAAATACGGTATATCCCTTGTTAATGTTAAAAACACCCTTTAAAGCCCTGGTACTTCCCACCTGGAACCGCTCCTGGGAATCAGGCTTTACAATATAGTCGCCGGCTTTTAAGGGGCCGTCCTCCTGAACAGCAATATAATAAAATTCTTCATCATCAAAGCCGATTTCTATAGGGGTAAAGACAGCTGTTGTTCCATTTGCATCATAGATTTCTTTATTTACACCGCTGTCTGTACTGTCCCCGCCCTGAGTGACAAAATCTCTTGGGATCTGATAGAAATTTTTCTCAGTTACTGCACTGACAGGGATTTTAAGCCCCTTTGCCTGATCCTGGCGAATCTCAAAATTCACAAAACGGTCTGTGATAAACTGTGCCATGTATTTATTAAAATCCAGCTTACCGAAAACAGAGCCGTCCTTTCCCGTAAAAATGGAAAAAGAAGCGGTGGTTTCAATACTGTGATCCTTAAATTCCACCTCAAGCGAGGACTTGTCCCCATAGAGGACCCTGTCCTCCTCTGTAAGAGGGAATACAACCGACCAGTTTTCAGAAGTTGCAATCTTATAGGCAGGTGTTCCGCTCTCGATCAGATCTCCTGATTTATGAAAGGTTTTCGTATAGGCAGACCGGTCAAAAGATGCCGTCTCCACTTCCTCAGGCTTAAGACTTTCATAGGAATCAAAGCCATAGGATACCACACCTGACTGAGGCGATACCACCTGTTCAAAGACAATGCCGGATTCCCTGGCAATCTGATCCAGCTGATCCAGAGCACTGAAGCTGGAATACTCCATCACTGCCGCTTCCAGGGTATAACGGGCATCATAAATCGCCCCGAAATCCTCGTCCGAACGGCTGGTAACAAAGGAGGACAGCTGTTTTTTTAAATCAGCCAGGTTTTCATCACTGAGCGTCTGATTCTCAACCCCATGCTCCTTTAAAAGGGAATCTAGGCGGCCGGTTTCGTCCAGAGAATAAACCCTGGAACCTACGGAGGCACGTTTGCCTTCCCGTAGGTAATAGTTGATATACCCGCTGTTATCCGCATTATAGACTTGTTCTTCTCTCAGGATCAGTCCTGTGTAGGGACGGTCATTTACAATACCGCCTTCTGCCACCTCATAAAACTGGATTTTTTCATGTCCCATATAGATAAAAATATTGATCAGAAGATACAGAAAGATAACACCGAATATCAGCTTGCCGATATCATTGCGTGGCCGCCGGTAAGGAATGATCTTTCTGTTTTTTCTGTGCTTTTTACTGGCCATGAATAACGGCTCTCCTTTTAAAGTCTTGTTTCGTAAAAAAGCTGCCCTCCGCACCAGGCGTACTTCAAAACCTCGTGCGGCAGGCAGCCTAAGTTCTGTCTGCTATTTTATCACAGAATATGTATCATTACAATGAAATAATCACATCACCCTTTGCATTCTCCGGAAGCTCATCCGCGTCCATGGAAATGCTTAATACGAAAGTAACATGATATTTGTCACTGAGTTTTTTCAATGTCTCGTAGGTCTCGGAAATGTCCGCTCCCTCTAAGCACGCCAGCTTTAAGAAGCTGTCAAGATACATAGTCTCAAGATCATGATCCTGAGAAAGAATGCCACAGATAAATCCTAAAAATCCTTCGCTGTGTGTGATCGGAAATTCGTTCACATTGATAAGACGGATCCGGTTGTTCAGCTCATACATATGCTGAGCGCTCTTATCCAGATATACAACGGTGCCGCTGGCTCCCTTGATTGCTGCATTGGCCATGTCTAACAGATGTTTTGTCTTGCCTTTACCTTTTTTTCCTGCAATAATCTGAACCATACCTATCTCCTCCTTGAGTTATATATGTTGTATAAAAAATCAATTAAGATTACCTTGATTATAGTACAAATTCATGCGGAACGCAATCACTATTTGACGATTTTAGAAATTATATTTGTCATATTATCATAAAGATGGGCGCGGCTGTCCGATTTCAGCACAACAGATATAAAATTTCCTTCCGAGGCATCATCCTTTGATGCAATAATTAAGCAATAGCCGGCTGCTTTTGTGGTACCCGTCTTTCCGCCTAACACGGTAACTCCCTCCGGCGTATCCCGTTCCCCTGTGATAAACTGGTTGCTGCATTTCCAGGTTCTGGATACACTCTCTCCGGCCCCATTAATGTAATCTGCCGTGTACGCCTTCGCCTCAATAATCTCCCGAAATTGGGGGTATTTGAAGGCCTCGTTGAATATCAGATAGAGATCATAGGCTGTGGTATAATGATCCTCATCATGAAGTCCGTGCGGATTTACAAAATGGCTGTCCACTGCGCCCAGACGTTTCACTTCCTCATTCATCCGGTCTGCAAATGCCTCTATACTGCCATCCATATGAACCGCAATGGCTGCACCCGCATCGTTTCCAGACGGAAGCATAAGACCATAGAGAAGCTGCTCCAGCGTAAGGGTATCACCCGGCTTAATGCCACAGAGTGTAGCGCCTGACTCTGTAATTACCGCTTCATCCGTAACCTTTACCTGATCCTCCAGATTGCCGTATTTGATCGCCACCAGAGCAGTCATTACCTTTGTAATACTGGCCGGATACATGGTCTCAAAAGCATCCTTGCTGTAAAGCGTCTGATGGCCGTTCAGATCAAAAAGCGCTCCCGCCTCAGAGGTGAGAAAATTCGGATCAAAGACACTCTCATCGGATACAACGCAGAGATCTGAGGCGAAACCTTCCATGACTTCTTCCTCTGAACCTGCCAAGGCAATCGCCGGAAGGCGCTCTTTCAGAGAATACGCATCAGAAAAGCCGCCAAAGCAGCCTCCCAGACACAAAGAAGCAGCCAATATGAGGGCATTCCAAGCTCTGACATACCCCCGCTTCATTATCTGTCAACCTCTCTCCATTCCATATCACCTCTGTCAAGAGCCTTGATCAAAAGCTCCGCAGTCGCCAGATTGGTAGCCAGCGGAATGTTGTAGGTGTCGCAGAGACGGACTACATCATTTACGTCCGGCTCATGTGACTTGGGCATCAGGGGATCCCTCAAAAAAATAACCAGATCCATATCGTTATGCTCAATCTGAGCCGCCATCTGCTGAATCCCGCCCAGATGACCAGCCAAATGTTTGTGGATATTAAGATTTGCAACCTCTTCTATGAGTCTTCCGGTTGTTCCGGTGGCATACAGAGAATGCTTGCTTAAAATCCCTCTGTATGCGATGCAGAAATTCTGCATCAGTTTTTTCTTTGCATCATGTGCAATTAAGCCAATTGTCATATTCAGACCCCTCCTTAGGAATTAGTAGTGTCGTGGTACCCGCTGCAGTCCTACATTGAGCACAAGCCCCATACCAATAAAAATACTGATCAGCGAACTGCTTCCAAAACTGATAAACGGAAGCGGAAGTCCGGTATTGGGAAAAATACCTGTAGCAACTGCGATATTGGCAAAACTCTGAAATGCAATGAGCGTAGCCATACCGGTACATAACAGCCTGCCGGCCATATCTTTTGCCCTGGCTGCCATCATAAGACATTCATATACAATCAGTAAAAACAGCAAAATCACGATGGCGCAGCCGATAAAACCAAGCTCCTCACCGATAACGGCAAAGATAAAATCAGTCTGCTCCTCCGAAAGAAAATTACCGTTTTTTACAGATGCAATCGTAGTGTTGTAAAGCCCCTTTCCATGCAGCTGACCGGAACCGATCGCGATAATGGAGTTATTCTGCTGATAACGTGCCTCTCCATACTGCTCTGGGTAAAACCAGGCTAAGATACGTCCCGCCTGGTATTCTTTAATAAACGGGATCATACCATGAAGAAGAAGGTACACGCCTGTCGCAATCATAGGGATGACAACTGCCAGTGTCCCCACGATCCAGCGGTAGCTGATGCCGCTGGCGAACACAATCCCCAACACGATCACCACAGTAACGAGACAGGTAGAAAGGTTTGGCTGTTCAAATATAAGCATGGCCGGAACGGCAAAAAGCGCTGCCGCCAGTACCACGGTAGAAACCTTGTCTACCTTCTCCTGATATTTCATAAAATACCAGGAGAAGGTGATGATAAGGCCAATCTTTACAAATTCCGAGGGCTGGAGCTGTCCCAAAACAGGAACCTCGATCCAGCGTTTTGCATTATTGACGGATCTGCCCCAAAACAGCACGGCCAGAAGGCTTCCGATGCAGATCAGATAAATGACCGTGCTGAAATTCAGTATCTTATGGTAATCTACCAGTGAAAGACAAACAGCAATAGCCATGCCAGCCAGTATGCCAAACATCTGTTTTGTCACTGCTTCCGAATCCATATTGGTGGCACTGCGCACGACCAGTATGCCAATGACGCTTAAAGCTGTCATATAGGCAAGAAGCCGGAAGCTGTAATTTCTGAAATCATAATCAAAAAGCATATCAGTAAAGCCCCTTATTGGAAATGGAGCGTATGGGTATATCTGCCTGGAGCACCGGCAGCCCCCGGCAGGAGGCGGAACCGTCTGTGTCCATCAAAAGGCGGACATTGTCCTTTTCTATCTCCATGTATTTGGAAATGACACGGATCATGTCATTTTTGATCAGCCTTATGAGTTCCGGCGAACAGCCTGCCTTATCTGCCACAAGGAGAAGCTTCAGCCGGAATTTGGCCGTATCTTTGGAACGTCTGGTCTTCACGTTGTTTCACCCCTCCTATGCCCGCTTCAGCACCCGGGCCAGCCTTACAAGAAAGCCTCTGGCCTCGCCGGGGGATTCGATGGGGATATTCTGCCCTAAGAGCCTGCGGCATACATTCAGGTAAGCCTGTCCGGCGGCGGACCCTATTCCTACCAAGGGTTCTCCCTGATTGGTGGAGACTACGATGTTTTCATCATCCGGAATAGCGCCAAGGATATCCACGGCTAAAATATCCCGTACATCTTCTAAAGACATCATGTCTCCCCGGCGTACCATATCCGCCCGGATCCGGTTGACTACCAGCCCGATTTCAGTAATGCCCGCGTGTTCCAGCAGGCCGATGATCCGGTCTGCATCGCGAATGGCTGAAACTTCGGGAGTGGTCACCACCAGAGCCCGTCCCGCTCCTGCAATGGCATTGTAAAAGCCCTGCTCAATCCCTGCGGGACAGTCCAGAAGGATATAATCAAACTCCTCCTTCAGGTCTTCTGTCAGCTTAACCATCTGCTCCGGATTTACCGAGGATTTGTCCCTTGTCTGGGCCGCGGGCAGAAGGTAAAGGCTTGGATATCTTTTGTCTCTTATCAGGGCCTGCTTCATACGGCAGTTTCCTTCTACCACGTCTACAAGATTGTAGACAATGCGGTTTTCAAGACCCATCACCACGTCCAGGTTGCGCAGACCGATATCGGTATCAACCAATACCACTCTCTTTCCCAGAACGGCCAGTCCTGTTCCCACATTGGCAGAAGTAGTCGTCTTGCCTACCCCGCCTTTTCCAGAAGTAATCACAATGACTTCACTCATATAGACCTCCTGAAAAAATGAACTTTACCCATCTATTGTACATTAAATTTTGTGAATTTACCAGTATTTTTTTCCATTCAAGAAAAATTTAATACAGTTCGGCAAAATTTTACATATATCAGCCCATATCCCCAAAAATGGATCGTCCTTTTACAGGCCGGAACGCTATTTCACCGTCCCTGATACAGGCGATTATGGCTCCTCGGCCGAACCGGCGGTGTTTTTCATTTGTTGGAATCGGACAGTTTCCGATACGAAGCTGAAAAGGCATCATGGAAAAGGCCATAACTACTGCCTGAGCATTTCCGGAAACACCTGCCGTCACAGAACCCTTTAGCTCGCCCAAGACGATCACATTTCCCTTTGCCGTGATCCTGGCCCCATGCTCCACATCTCCGATCACTATAATGCTGGACTCTGATTCCAGGGTATCTCCCCTGCGGAGTGTTCCACGGTAAAACTGTCCGGTCTGGGCACTCAGCTCCATAAGCTTTTCATTCAGAGCTTTTTCGCAGCGTTCGATCCGCTGGGCATCCGTATCCAGAAGACAGAGCACATCAATCTGTGAATTTTCCGTAATAGTATTTACCACAGCCATCTCCTCTTCAGGTGTAAGCCTGCGCCCTTCCAGTGTAAGAGTCATCTGAACTGCCCCCCAGAAACGGGCGCTGTCTTTAAATTTTTTTGCAATAGCGGCAAGAAGCTCCTCAAAGGGGAGATTTGGATCCAGCAGCACAGTCATGCCTGCCCGGCTGCTTTTAATGACGATCCCGTTTTGCATATGATCACCTTCCTCCTGTATGATATCATTCTTCAACGGAGCTGTTTGATGCGCTTAAGGCTCCTGAGCCCACAATTTCTTCAAAGCTCGTATAGCCGTAATAGTATTCATAGATCTGTTTTCCAAGAGAAGCCGCATTGGTTCCCGCATAGCCATATGGGATATTGACCGTTACCGCGATCTCCGGATTGGAATAAGGAGCAAAGGAAACGAAAAATGCATGGTTGGACCGGCTCCGATCCTCCTGTGCCGTACCTGTCTTTCCTGCCACTTCTACATGGGAGCCTGCGAATACGCTTTTTGCAGATCCCTCTGTAACCACCCGGCGGATACCGGACTGGACAGCATCCCAGGTAGAAGTCTTTGCTTCAATCTGTGAACTGGTTTCAGGGGTATAATCTTCAATCAGATTTCCGTCTGAATCCGTAAGCTTGTCCAGGAGGCTCAGTTCAAAGACCGCACCGCGATTTGCCACAGCGGAAATGTAGCGGGAAAGCTGCACGTTACTGTAGGAGTTGGTTCCCTGTCCCATAGCTGAACGCTCCGGATCCTCTGTGGTCAGATGAGGCTCTGTTTCAGGAAGTTCAATACCTGATGTGTGATCCAGACCGAACATGGATGCATATTTGCGGATTGCCTCAAGTCCCTTTTCCGAAGAATAGGTTCCATCCTCTGTAAGGCTTAAACGGTGTCCAAGCTCTGCAAAGACCACATTACAGGAATTTTGGATTCCGGTCACAATATCCTCTACTCCGTGACGTCCCGGGAATACCCAGCAGTTAATAGGCGGGCTGGACAGATCATAGGAGCCTGTACACTCAATGGTATCGGTAAGAGATATCACGCCCTCCTCCAGAGCTGCCACGGCAGTAATCGGCTTAAAAGTTGAGCCCGGCGCCTTGATGGCCTGAGTTGCATTATTATAAAGAGGATTGGACATATCGTTCTGGAGTTTCGCAAAATACGCCGCATCCACACTGCCTGACATCTTGTTATTATCATAGCTTGGGTAAGAAACGAGGGCTAACACCTCTCCGGTGCGCACATCAGTCACAACCGCTCCGGCTGTACAGGGATCTAAGGCCAGCTGCGCTGGAGTCAGCTCCAGATTGGAAATTTTCTTTTTAATAAAGTTGTAGGCATATACACTGTCTCCTCCGGCTAAAGCCGCCTGTGCTCCGGGATCCGGCTCCAGTACGCCCTGGTCAAAGAGGGCCAGACAGAGTTCGCTGCCTCTGATCACCTCGTTATTGATCAGATAGCGGAACATACGCTTAGTAAATTTCCCATCTTCCTCCAGATGAACACAAATGTAGTCAACCAGCTGTGCAAAGCTGTCATCCGCATTGGAATACTTGTTCTCCGAGTCCAGCTTTGTAGTGTCGATCCAGTTGCCGGATATACCGCTGTAGATATAATCCCTGAGGCTGATGGTTCCTTCTTTCCAGGAAAGATACTCCTCTGAACTGGTATCAATCTTATCACGCTTGATGATTCCTGTTTCTTCGGAAGCCAGAAAACTGTAGATATAATTCATATAGCTTTTCATATCCTCCGGAAGATCATTCATCGCTCTGGCATGAGGACTTAAAAGCTCATTCTTTATATCTGTCAAAATCTGTGTTTTGGATGAGGTATAGGTGCTGTAAATCTTATTTTCCACAGAAGAGGCATCCGGCTCAGCCATAGCCTCCAGAGAAAGCACATTGTTATTGATCAACTGATAATACGCATTCTTAACAGGAATCGGCTTTTTAGATCCGTCCTTTACTGTGGCAGGATCTACATCCTCGTTTACAAGGAATTTGGTGATAATTCCTGCCAGCTGCTGCTCCATCAGCTTATAGGTGGCAATCTGAAGATCCCGGTCGATGGTCAGATACACATCATTTCCAGCCTTGGCGTCCTGCTGCTCAATGACCTCCCTTGGCCGTCCCATATTATCCACATACATTTTGGTATAGCCCTTTTCGCCCTGAAGATCCAGTTCCATATACTGCTCAATGCCGATTCGGCCAACCACATCATTGAGGTTGTATTTTTCATCCTCCTCGGTGAGATTTTTACCCTTTTTATTTTCTTCCTCTCTCCACTGCTCATTCAGTCGGTCTACCTGTTCTTCCTGAACCTTTCCCGTATATCCGATAATGGGGGAGAAATACAGGCTGTCATTGTATACACGGATATAGCTTTCTTCTACAGAAACACCCTTTAGATCAGCCGCATTTTCATGGATCTCTGTCATGGTCTCCCGGCTTACATTGGTGGCTACGGTAGTGCTCTCGTATTTCTGGTACTCCGTAAGCTTCATGGTATAGATGATATTGATCATATCGAGAGCCGTCTGATCCGTAAGCTCTAAGGGATTGCCTTCTTCATCCTTCATATCGTTTAAGTTATAGCCGTCACGGCCGGAGCTTTTTTTCAGCTCAAAGGCTTCTCTTGCTGTAATGTCCGAAGGATAACGGCCGCTGGCATCATCCAGCTTTTCGGAGCTGATTCCATAAAAATTAAGCAGAAAACGCTTGTGAGAAGCCTTAGAGGTGGTGGTGAAATACATCTCTCCCTGCTCGTTTATGGCAATCTCCAGCTTTCCTTCTACCTTTTCTCCTCTTCGCTCCAAAATTGTCACCAGGCGGTAGATCATGGCATTTCGATCTGCAGGCCTTGGATAATCGCCTAGATCCTGGATCGTAACCGAATAAGCCAGTTCATTATAGGCAAGAAGCTTTCCATTGCGGTCATAGATATTGCCTCTCGTTCCCGGCGCAGTAACCATTTTTTCCGTTCGCTGCATATAGGACTGCTGATATTCATCTCCGTGGATAATCTGCAGGTCAAACAGCTTTCCAATGAGCCCTGCGTACATCAGAGTGAAAATCACTGCCAAAGCAAATAGACGGGAGGAAAAAAGCTTTTTTAAAAATTCCTTTACAACTTCTTTCAGTTCATCAAACAATGGTGGTATCTCTCCTTTTTCCTATGTCCTCTACCCGCCGGCTGGCAGACAGGAACAGACGATATATGAGAAGGGTGGTAACGGCTGTAAAAATAATCTCCGGAAGCATGATCTTCGTAAAATAATAGGGAAGATCTAATCGTCCGCGGATCAGGAAACGGAATATATAAATATACATGCAGTACCACAGACCGTTTGCCACACTCAGGATTAAAGGCAGGGTAATGTAGTCTTCATAATAATATCGGGTAAAGATTCCGTTAAAATAACCGATATAAATATAGATCAGGGTATAAAAACCAAATGAGCCGCTGTAGAATAGATCCAGCAAAAGCCCCGAAATCACGCCGTAGAACATCCCTGCGTTTTTTCCATGGATAAAACCAAAGGAAAAGGTTAAGATCAGCAGCAGATTGGGCGTTGCCGCCAGAAAGGGAAGCAGGGGGAATACACAGTTCTGGACGGTAAATGCAAGGATAATAAAGCCGATGTTGATCGCAATCTGTTTCACCTTTGCGCTGGTCACTGTTTCTCCACCTCTTCTCCATCTTTCAGATCGGTCAGGATCAGAACCTCCTGGAGGTTATCGAAATTGGCTGCGGGAATCAGATAACCGGACTGGGTCAGATGATCCGGATCAATGGTAACGTCCACCGCATATCCGATCAGAATGCCAGGAAGAAACTTCGTACTGATATTGGAAGTGATGATCTGATCCCCATCCTTTAACACAGCATCCTTGGAAAAATCGGTCAGCTTTAAACGTCCCTGCTCATAGAGGGTTAAATCTCCCGCCACAATACAGTTATAGGAGGAATCCACAGACATGGCGCCTACACGGCTGGAATCGTCAATAATTGAACGCACGGTTGCATAATTGGCTCCTACGTCTGTAACGATTCCTACAAGGCCTCCGTCTGCCACTACATTCATATCCACAGCCACTCCATCGGAAGATCCCTTATTGATCCGAAAAACCTGAAACCATTTTTCAGAGTCCCTTGCAATCACCCGGGCGCCGATTTTATTATACTGCATGTATTCCTGATCCAGCTCATATAGCTGGCGCAGTCGGTTTAACTCGAACTGCTGGGCCTGGAGCCGGTTATTTTCCTCGGTCAGCCGATCCACCTGGATCTTTAAACGGTCATTTTCGTCCAGAGCCGTCTTTAAACGTGAAATATCCGTAAGCTCATTGTAAAGTCCTGTTCCCACACGGTTTACACCGGTCTGAATAGGAATCAGAAAATACCCCACACCGGTTCTTAGAGGCTCTAAGATACCGTCCTTTAAGGAGGTAATGCCGATCAACAGGACACAAAGCAGGGTAAGCCCTGAGAGGATATATTTGCTGCGTTTTGATTCCATGGATATTCATTCCTCTTTCATGTGTTATATGATTATATAAGTTTTTCCCGGCGAAAACTTAAATACCGCCGGTCTCCGATGATCAAATGGTCGATCAGGGTAATCCCTACGACCTCTCCTGCTTCCCGGATCCGGCAGGTTAAAAGCCGATCCGAGCGGCTGGGCTCAGGGTCTCCGCTGGGATGGTTGTGGACTAAAACCATACCTACAGCAAGACAACGAAGCCCTTCAATGAGGATTTCCCTGGGAGTAACCACAGAAGCGTTTACCGTTCCTTTGGAAACAAGGAAATCACGGATCAGATGCTGTTTGGTATTCAGAAACATGACATGGATTTCCTCCTGTTCCAAATGACGCATATCTTCCATGTAATAATCCGCAATCTGATCCGGCTGTGTAAAAGCCACAGGCTCTGCGCTTACCTTCTGCTTCCAAATCCTCCTGGAAAGCTCTCCGATGCACAAAAGCTGGATTCCTTTTACAGGACCTACTCCACGGATGGACTGCAGCTGTTCCAGAGAGCAGTGCAGAAGGCCTGTAAGTCCATCTCCCGGTGCATTTTGTGATAGGATGGCGTCTGCCAGTTCAAGAGACGTGCGTTCACTGCTGCCGGTTCGTATGATGACTGCTAACAGCTCGCTGTCCGTAAGCGTCTTTGGACCGTAAGCCATGCATTTTTCATAGGGACGCTGCTCTTTGGGCAGATCCTTCATTGTAATTCTTTCCATTTATCCTCCTGACTACGCACCTCTCCAAGTACATTTTCAGGATGAGCTTTTAAATCATTTTATAAATAAACAGAGCCACTGCCACTCCAATAATGCTTGCCATGGTAATCTTGATGGTAAGTCCGAAAGTAATGACTAAAAGGCCAAAATCAATGACCAAAGGAGTATCCAGCCCAAAGGACTGGCCATAATTCATCCATTTCAGCCAGGAAATACCATCTGCCAGCTGTCCGATAAATCCTCCCAGTACAATTCCGGCTAAGAGCATAATAAGAAGGATCCAGAAATTTTTACGTCCCATAAACAAACTCTCCTAAGGAAGCCCCGAAGGACGGGGCTGTTTATCATATTACCATAAGTTTTTTTAGGTGTCATCTGAAAAAATTCTTAAGAAACAAGGCTTTTAGGGGACACAACTCCATCATCCGCCAGCTGCTGGAGGGATTTTAAAATTCCAAGCTTGGCATGATACCAGGTAAGCCCTCCCTGGAAATATACGGCATAGGGCGGCTTAATAGGGCCGTCGGCACTGAGTTCAATAGAGGAACCCTGTACAAAGGCTCCCGCAGCCATGATGACCGGACTGTCATAGCCGGGCATATCCCAGGGTTCGGGGGTGACAAAGCTGTCTACCGGAGCAGCTGCCTGGATTCCCTTACAGAAGGAGATCACTCCCTCCGGAGTACCGAAGGTAATGGCCTGGATGATATCATGACGTGATTCGGAGCCGTTTGGCACTACGCCGTAGCCCAGACGCTCGTAGATATTGGCGGCAAAAATCGCGCCCTTTAAGGCTCCTGCTACAACGGTAGGTGAAAGGAACAGACCCTGATAGAGCTGCTGATTCAGTCCTAAGCTGGCGCCCACCTCTTTTCCAAGGCCGGGGGCACTTAATCGGTAGGAAGCACGGTCTACACAGTCCTTTCTTCCGGCAATATAACCTCCAATAGGGGCCAGACCGCCGCCCGGATTCTTGATCAGGGAGCCAACGATCATATCGGCTCCTACATCCGTAGGCTCGATGGTTTCCACAAACTCTCCATAGCAGTTATCTACCATGCAGATCACCTCAGGCTTGATCTTTTTTATAAAGGCGATCAGCTCCCCGATCTGCTTTACAGAAAAGGTAGGACGGGGATCATAGCCCTTGGAACGCTGAATGGTTACAAGCTTTGTCTTTTCATTGACAGCCTTTGCAATATTTTCGTAGTCAAAGGTTCCGTCGGGAAGAAGATCCACCTGGCGGTAGGAAATGCCGTATTCCTTTAAGGAACCCACGGAATCCCTGATACCGATCACTTCCTCCAGGGTATCATAGGGCTTTCCCACAGGGGAAAGGAGCTCATCTCCGGGACGCAGGTTTCCGGAAAGAGCCACATGCAGGGCGTGGGTTCCGCTCATAAGCTGTGGACGAACCAGGGCGCTTTCTGTGTGGAATACGTGCGCATATACCTCCTCTAAGGTATCACGTCCCAGGTCATTGTAGCCATAGCCCGTGGTAGCTGCAAAATGGATATCGCTGACGCGGCATTCCTGCATGGCATGAATTACCTTTAACTGATTAAATTCTGCCCGTTCATCAATCTCCTGAAAGCGGGTTTTTAAATGTTCCTCTATCTCTGCAGCAAAATCCAGTACCTTTTTGCTGATTCCCAGTGTTTCATACATACCGGTTAATACATTCTGTTCCATTGGTCTGACTCCATTCTTTCTTTTTGTGACCTTTTTCAAGGTTCGGTCTGTCATTGTAGCACGATTCCCTCGTCCATGCAATCCTTCAGAATCTGTTTTAACGCGTTTGACGTATCGTCTGGCGCGCCTGAAAGTTCAATCCAGCGCACCTGGCGCTCTCTGCGAAACCAGGTCAGCTGGCGCTTGGCAAAATGCCTTGTATCACGTTTCAGTATATAGACTGCTTCCTCCAGGCTGCAGCGCCCTTCCAGGTAGTCCAGGATTTCCTTATAGCCTAATCCCTGCATGGAGGTCTGCCCCCGATGGCAGCCCATTTCTTTTAAGCGCTGTACCTCATCGATCAGCCCCTGCTCAAGCATCAGATCCACCCTGCGGTCAATCCTGTCATACAGTCTGGTCCTGTCTGTATTCAGCACATAATAGAGGAAATGATAAGGGGATTCCTTCTGGTGCATGGCTTCATTATGATGTGAGATTTTTTCTCCTGTTTGTCTGAAATATTCGATGGCCCGGATTACCCGCTTTATATTGTTTGGATGGATCTGGGCGGCTGCCTCAGGATCTGATTCCTTAAGAATATTGTGAAGCACTTCCGGGGCCTGGGAACCGGAACGGGCAGCCAGCTCCTCCAGCTCCTGTCGGAACGGATTTTTCTCACCATCATCTTCATTCTCTGTAAAATCAATATCATAAAGGAGAGCCTGTATGTAAAATCCCGTTCCTCCGGCTATAATGGGAATTTTTTCCCGCATCCAGATATCACCAGCCGCCTTTTTTGCCAGTTTTTGAAACGTCACCACATTAAAATCCTCATCCGGATCCAGAACGTCTATCAGATGATGAGGAATATTCTCCATCTCTTCCGGTGTGATTTTGGCAGAGCCAATATCCATATGGCGGTATACCTGCATGGAATCCGCACTGATGATCTCACCGTTTACAGCCTTTGCCAGTTCAATGGATAGGGAGGTTTTTCCCACAGCCGTAGGGCCGGTAAGAATGATCAGAGGTTTTTTCTCAGAAAACATACACTCTCTCCTTTGCTGTTATACAATACGTTTAAACTTCTTTTCCAGCTCATACCGGCTCATGGAAATGATGGTCGGACGGCCATGAGGGCAGGCGTAAGGGTTTTCCAGCTCCAAAAGCTGGTCAATGAGCCGGTCCGCTTCTGCAGCAGACATAGCATGGCGTCCCTTTACAGCTGCCTTGCAGGACATGGAAGCAATCTTTTCATAAATTATATCCGGGTTATGTACGCTCATATCCTCAGAAAGACCATCGATCATTTCAAGAAGAAGTTCCTTTTTCGCAATGGAAAAAAGATTGGCCGGCACTGCCCGCACTGCGTATTCCCGGCCGCCGAAGGGCTCAATTTCAAAACCGATCCCCTTAAAATATTCCAGATACTGCTCTAATAGCAGGGCTTCTCCCTGATTTAAGGTGAGGATAACAGGGGGATTTACCAGCTGGGAATCATACTGCCTGTCCTTTAAGGAACGGACTGTTTTTTCATACAGCACCTTTTCATGGGCTGCATGCTGATCGATAATATAGAGCTGGTCATTGTACTCCACCATCCAGTAGGTATCAAACAACTGGCCGATGAGCCGGTGCTTTAAACGGGATTTTGGATCCAGGAGCTTTCCGTCAAACAGTTCCAGCTGCTGCATCGGTTCTGCAGCCTGAGAAGCCGGTACAGAAGATCGGGAGATCGGAGCAGCTGCGGCAGGGGGATTCAAAGCCCGCCCAGCATCTTCTGTCTGTTTCGTTTGAAACACTGTCTGAGTTTTTTTCTCACCTTCAGCTGATTCATTTGCAGGCAGATCCTTTTTATCAACATGCTTCCAGCCGGGAGCTTCCTCGCAGAGAAGAGATGGCCGGGAGACACCGGATCTCTGTGCAGACGCTGTCTCTTGGAACACAGGATTAGAACCGGAAGATGACGACCTGTTTCCGGAAGACAAATTTCCCGCGTCCAGACTGCTCTGCCGGCGGATCTCAAAAGGCTCCGGCTGTCTGGGCTGGCGCTCCTCTCTCCGCTTTTTGGCATCCTCCTGCCGCTTTTTGGCTGCTTCATCCAGCGTCACCTGAGGAATCAGTTCCTTGTGTGCCAGCGCTTCTCCCACTGCCTCTAACGTTCGGTTAAACACATATTCCCCATCGCTGAAGCGCAGTTCCATCTTGGTGGGGTGTACATTTACATCCAGGGTTTCAGGATCGATAGAAAGGTGCAGCATGGTAAAAGGATATTTGTGCTGCATCATATAGGGCTTATAGGCCTCTTCAATGGCTTTTGAAATAATATTGCTGCGCACATACCTGCCGTTGACAAAGTAATTTTCATAATTCCGGTTGGATCTTGCGATCACCGGCTTTCCGATAAAGCCTGTAATATGGATTCCCTCATAAACCGCATCGACAGAAAGCAGGTTAGAAGTGATCTCACGGCCAAACACGGTGTAGATCAGATCTTTCAGATTGTTATTTCCGGAGGTATACAGCTTATTCTGGTTATTTTGGATCAGACGGATGGATATATCCGGATGGGAAAGAGCAATCTTTTCTACCACTGCTGCCACGTGTGTCCCCTCTGTCATTGGGGTTTTTAAGAATTTTTTCCGTACAGGCGTATTAAAAAAGAGATTTCTGGCAATGATCGTAGTTCCTTCCGGGGCCCCCACTTCTTCTATCCCGCGCTCCGTCCCGCCTTCGATCTGATATCGGGTTCCGGTAAGTCTGTCTGCTGTTTTGGAGATCATCTCTACCTGGGATACGGCAGCAATACTGGCCAGCGCCTCTCCACGAAAGCCAAGAGACGCAACGGTGGTAAGATCATCGGCCGAACGTATCTTGCTGGTTGCGTGGCGCAGAAAGGCGGTGGGAATCTCCTCCTTTGGGATACCGCAGCCATTGTCCGTAATGCGGATCAGGCTGCAGCCGCCCTCCCGGATCTCTACGGTCACTGCCGTAGCCTGAGCATCAATGGCATTTTCCAAAAGCTCTTTTACCACAGAAGCCGGTCTCTCGATCACCTCGCCTGCGGCGATCTGATTGATAGTTGTCTGATCCAGAACTGAAATCACAGCCATATAGCAAACCTCCTTTACAGATCCATCAAGCCGTCCAGCACATGAACCTTCATGCGTCCGCCTTCCAGATCCACATTCAGGATGCAGTCCTTGATTGCAGGAAGAAGAAGTTCCTTTCCGCCGGTAAGTTCAACTACATATACGTCATTTGCCCCTGTTTCCAGTACATCCTTCACTCTGCCAAGAACCGCTTCTTCTTCATTTACAACCGTAAGGCCGATCAGATCTGTGATAAAGTATTCATCCTCTTTTAATTCAACCGCCTGATCTCTGGTGATCAAAAGGTCTCTCTGTCTCCATGTTTCCACATCATTGATATTGTCATATCCCTTAAATTTTAAGATTACCATATTTTTAAAGAATTTTACCTGTTCGATGGAAAGCTCCAAAGGCTCTCTTCCATCCAGAATTACCTTTTTTAATGTTTTAAAGCGCTTGGCATCATCCGTTGTAGGGAATACCTTTACTTCCCCCCGTACGCCGTGGGTGGAAGTAATTACGCCTACTCGCAGCATCTGTTCCATGTCTGAACACTCACTTTCTCTTTATCTTTAACGAAACAGACCGCCGGCCAAACAGCCGACGGTCCGTCCTCTTTACTGGATCTCAACAATTACTTTCCTGTCTTCCTTAGAGGCAGCGGCCTTGACTACGGAACGGATTGCCTTAGCGATCCTGCCTTGCTTGCCAATGACCTTGCCCATATCGGCAGGAGCTACCTTGAGTTCGATCAATGTATCTTCGCCTTTCATTGACTCGGTAACGACTACTTCGTCCGGATTATCGACCAATGCCTTTGCGATCACTTCGACTAATTCCTTCATCTCTCCACCTCGTCTGCAAAGAATAATATTACTGAATACCAGCGATCTTTAATAGCTTTGCAACTGTCTCAGTTGGCTGAGCGCCGTTTGCCAGCCACTTCTTAGCAGCTTCCTCATCAAACTTGATCACGCTTGGATCTTTGGTAGAATCATAGTATCCAACTTCCTCGATAAATCTTCCGTCTCTTGGGGATCTGGAATCTGCTACTACGATTCTATAAAAAGGAGCCTTCTTCTGTCCCATTCTTCTTAATCTCATCTTTACTGCCATTTTTCTTACCTCCGTAAAATCATTTTCTATTGATTGTTTTATTTTTCTATATTAGACATACAGGAGCCTTCCTGTGTGACTAGCTTATTTAAAACGGAAGCTTAAGCTTCCCGCCCATAAGGCCACCAAGACCTCCTAAGCCCTTTCGCTTTCCGCCGCCCATAAGGCCTGGCATCTGCTTCATCATCTTCTTCATCTGGTCAAACTGCTTTACCAGACGGTTCACTTCGCTGACATCTACTCCGGCACCCTTTGCGATGCGCTGTTTCCTAGAAGGATTTATAAGGCTCGGATTAGCCCGCTCCTCCTTTGTCATGGAGAGGATAATGGATTCCACACGGCGCAGGGAGCGCTCGCCTTCATCCATATCAATGCCGGAAAGCTGGCTTCCAACACCGGGCATCATGGAAAGAATACTTCCCATACCGCCCATCTTTTTAATCTGCTGCATCTGGGTTAAGAAGTCATTGTAGTCAAACTCTGCCTTGCGCAGCTTCTGTGAAAGCTCCTTTGCCTGCTCCTCGTCTACCTCAGCCGCTGCCTTCTCGATCAAGGACTGGATATCTCCCATTCCCAAGATTCTTGAAGCCATACGATCCGGATAAAACTGTTCCAGATCAGAAAGCTTTTCTCCCATACCAATGTAGAGGATCGGCTTTCCTGTCACGGAACGGATGGAAAGAGCCGCGCCGCCTCTGGTATCGCCGTCCAACTTGGTAAGGATTACGCCGTCAATGCCGACCTTGTCATTAAAGGTACCAGCTACATTTACCGCATCCTGACCGGTCATGGCGTCTACTACCAGAATGGTCTGATATACTTCTACTGCTTCCCGGATGCCTACCAGCTCGTCCATCATACTTTCATCAATATGAAGACGGCCTGCAGTATCCAGAATCACTACGTTAAAGCCATTTTTTGAGGCGTGTTCGATGGCGCCCTTTGCAATATCCACAGGACTGATCTTATCGCCCATGGTAAATACTGGGATTCCCACCTTTTCGCCATTGACCTGCAGCTGCTTGATGGCTGCGGGACGGTATACATCGCAGGCCGCAAGAAGGGGCTTTCTGCCCTTTGCCTTTAGCTTGGCTGCAATCTTTGCCGTCGTGGTCGTCTTACCTGCACCCTGGAGACCTGCCATCATAATGACCGTAATCTCACTTGCGGGTTTTAAGGCAATCTCTGTTGTCTCAGAACCCATAAGCTTTATCAGCTCTTCGGTTACAATCTTGATTACCGTCTGTCCCGGTGTCAGGCTTCCAAATACCTCTTCGCCGACCGCCCGTTCCTGAATGGAACTTATAAACTGCTTTACTACCTTGAAGCTTACGTCGGCTTCCAAAAGAGCCATCTTTACTTCCTTTAAGGCAGCTTTTACATCGGCCTCAGACAGGCGGCCTTTGCCGCGCAGGTTTTTGAAAATATTCTGCAATTTATCGGATAAGCTTTCAAAAGCCATTGATAACCTCCTGAAGGTCTTTTGCTGTAGGGATCACAGCGCTGCCATGATCTTTCCGGACAGGCTTCGGATCTCATCCATCAGCTGTATATCCCGGGTTTTGGTACAGGTCTCTGCCAGACCGTCCAGCTCCCTGACCATATCACGGATTTTCATGAATTTTGCCACAAGATGCAGCTTTTCTTCATATTCCTCCAGTATACGGTCACAGCGCTTTTTCAGATCATGGACGCTTTGACGGCTGATTCCCTGCTCCTTTGCAATCTCGCTGGGAGAAAGGTCATTAAACACCATGTCCTCATAGATGCGGCGCTGGTGCTCCGTCAGCAGTTCTCCATAAAAATCGTACAGCAGACCCTGTTCAACGATCTTTTCCATTTCAACCACCTGTGTTATCATACACGATAGCTGCAATCTTGTCAAGCATTTTTACTTGACGAACGGTACATTTCTGCAATTTCTTTTACAAGAGCTCTGTCCAGGATCAGATTTTCCGTCAAAGGATTGATAACAGCAGGATCTCCCGCTGCTGCCCGAAGTCCGTCTGCCAGGCTGAACACCATGCAGCCCCACTCTTCCCTCTTATATGCCTTTTGAAATTCCAGCCAGTCTGTAAACATAGGCAGGAACTGCTTATGCTCATTGTTTTCAATCCGCGGGAAGAAGAGGTTGTCCTGTTTCTCTGCATCAATGGTATTCTGTCCCTTATTTAACCCCTCTGTTTTCTCAAATTTTACCGGCACCAGAAGCTTTGCCTGCAAAAGTTCTTTCTTTAAGTGTTCCTTTTTCGCTTCCACATTGGCCTCGCGCTCTGAGTAAGACACATTCCAGCGGATTTCCTGCAGATACTCTGCCATGGCACAGCGCAAAGAAGGATTAACCACAGGCACTTCCAATGGCTGTCCTGCTTCTTCTTCCGGATGTTCAAGGAGATCTGACCGATTTACAAAAAGCTGATAGGAGCCATTGTCAATAAGAAGTTTCTCCATGCCAAGATAGTACAGCCATGCAAAAAGGCTTAATCGGCCCGGAAGGCCGGTATGCTCCCTTGGAATCTCCCGAAGCACCAGATGACGGTGATACTGCTCTGCATAAAAATGAAGGGCTTTAAGAGCCAGCTCCTTTGCAGAATATACATCAACCGTATCTCCGATCATAAAAGGCATACTGGAGCCTTCATCCAAAAGAATAAACAGAGAAGGCGCTGCTTTCAGCTTTTCAAGAACCGTATCATAAAGCATCTGAATCTTATCTTCATATCCGCTTACAGGCTCCTGATGATTCATCTGCTGCAGACGGCAAAGCAGGAAAATGGATTCCTGAATAGAAAGCGGAACCAGAACTGCTTCTGAAAGTGTTTCTTCCAAAACAGCGCTTAACTGCTCCTCCCGCTCTGCTCCCAGGGGACCGGCGGGCCGGCCGGCTTTTTCCTGTGCTCTGGCTGCCATAAGAAGTGCATTCTGAGCCTGTGCATCCCGGACTACTACCGTATTTTCCACAGAAGCTTTGGCCTTAACAGAAGAAACAGGTGCTGCATCCTTTAATGCCTCCTCCAGCTCCTCTGTTACAGATACCAGCACAGCTCCCTCTGCCGGGATCTGCTCCTTTGTCACACCATCCAGTTTAAAGCCGTAATGAGCCCCATAGGTTCCCTTCATATCATAAGACGCAGCCCGCAAAATCTTGGTTCCCTGCTCAATACCGGAAATCCGGCACTTAAACACCGGCTCACCCAATTCATTTAAGCAGATAGCTTCTGTCCCTGGGATCAGACGCCCCCTTGTAAGCTTTCCCGCAGCCACGGCGCTGTTTCCCTTCAGAGCGTAAATGCCGTCAATGACAAATTCAAATCCGTCTTCAAGTTTTTTTCTTCCAAATGAAAATAATCCCATTGTTTCCTCCTGGTTGTTCCGGAATATCCATCATTCCGGTATGTCTGGTAGAGATTATACAACACTCCCGCTTAAAAGGAAAGACCTTTTAAAAAGTGCCCTTTTATGCCAGGAAGTTCTCTGCAATCTTGCGGATTCCTTCCGCATCCTTTGCATACCAGCCTTCAAAATCAAGGCCGCTTTCCTGTACCGCATGGCCTAAGGCCTTTAAAAATGCCGGAATGTTCTCTTCAAGTATCGCTCCCAGCTCTTCTCCCATCCGTTCTTTTCCCTGGAAGCAGCATCCCTTTACGAAAAGATTAAAAGCAGGTTTGACTTCTTTATTTACTGATTTTACACCACCTCTGAAGCCGATTACTCCTGTCTGGTGAGTGCCGCAGGAAGATGGACAGCCAGAAATATGGATCTGAGGCAGGATACCGTCTTCAAAGCCCTCTTCACGCTCCATTTCGATCAGACGGTGAAGCAGAGCCTGGGAATCTCTTACACCCTGCTGACAGATTGATGCGCCGATACATGCTACCGATTCCTCAAAACGGCTGCAGGAGCAGACCGCCTTTTCAGAAGAGGTAACCTCTAACACCTTTTTTACATCCTCTGCCCGGCAGTTGATCACATAAAACATTTCTTCCGGAGACAAACGAAGTTCCGCGCCGGGAATAGATTCTATCACCTCATAAAGATCTGCAAAAAGAGAAGGCTCCGGGCTTCCTCCAAACGGATGGCAGGCTACGCTGTAAAGCCCGTTCTGTTTCTGAGGGATTACCCGCTTTCTCATATAAGGATCTGAAATAGAGGCAAATAAAATCTCCCTGGAAGCAGCAAAAGCTGTACTCTGATCCTGTACCGCCTCTTCGGATAAGGAAGTCTCTCCCATTTCCAGAGTAAGATCTCCTTCCTCCGCATAAACCTCGTCCAGCTTCTTTAAAAATGCTTCCTTATACGCCTCAGCACCTCCCAGAGCTTCCTGCATAAAACGGCTTCTGGCTTTGGCCCTGTTTTCATAATTGCCATACGCACAGAACAGCTCATGCATGGCTCGGATATAGTAAAGGATCTGATCCGGAGCCACTCCCTCTGCCACCCTTACGCCAAAAGCAGGCTTATTTCCCAGACCACCTGCGCTGTATACGTCAAAGGTGCCATCCTCTCTGGCCGCAAAGCCAAGATCCCTGTACGTCGCATGCGTGACATTCTTTGGCGTATTAGAAAATCCCACCTTCAGCTTTCGGGGCAGTTTTTTCCCCTTGATAAAGCTCATAAGATAATCAGCCGCTTTTAAAGCATAAGGAAGAACGTCAAAATATTCTCCCTCCTCCACACCGGCCAGAGGAGAAACCATTACATTTCTCGGAAAATCTCCACCACCGCCTCTTGTGACAATCCCGCAGGAAAGGGCTTTTACAGCCAGCTCACAAACCTGATCCTTTGACAGATCGTGAAGCTGCAGTGTCTGACAGGTTGTTAAATGAACCTGTTTAACCTCATATTCCTTAATACTCTGTACCACAAAGGCCAGTTTTTCCTTTGTCATCACACCGCCCGGCATACGCAGACGAAGCATGCTGGCCTTTCCGCCCTTTTGAGCATAGCTTCCGAAACCGCCCGAAATGCCCTTATAAGTTTTGGCATCCATCTCTCCGCTGTAAAACTGCTCCGTGGCCTGTTCAAACTGTCTGTAGTCCTCTTTCCAGCTCTCCGGCTGAATTGCTGTCATCTTCATAGATAACCTTCCTTTCCTGTGTAAACTCTTTTAAGCGCCCCCGTTCAAATTCCTGAATGGAAATCGCTTTTTTGTTTGGATTTGCAAATACAAAGGTTCGATCCACATTTTCCAGATAGTTCTGGATCTTATCGTTGGTAGCGCTGATAATCGCCTGGAAGCCCAGTCCCCGGATCAGTTCAATGCAGCTTGCCACCTTTTCCGCATCCATCTTGGAAAAGGCCTCGTCTAAGATCACCAGGCGGATCGACGGGCTTTTTCGAAGTCCTGCAGGCTGTCCGATATGGTAAGCCTGTGCAAAGCTTGCAAGAAGCGCTACGTACAGGGGATTTTGCCCCTCTCCGCCGGAATTTTTCCGAAGCATTTTGCTTAAACGGATCTTTATAACCTCGTCTCCGTTCTGAACCAGCTGCTGCATATCAAAAGAAAGATAGGTCCGGTAATCGGAATATTTTTCCATATTCCGTCTGGCCTCCTCAAGCTGCTCCGGCGCAGCGTTTTCCGGCGGGATAAAAATGCTGATCAGCTCGTTAATCCTGTCTCCGTAATGATTTTCATGCTCCATGGTAAAAAGGTTCAGCTGATTTTCAAAGCTGTGATCCAGCCGGGAGGGATCTACCTCTAAAGATTCATCCATAAACATATCATAATACCGTCCGTCTGCTCCCTTAGACCGCGAAATCACAAACCTGTATTTATCCTTTCCAAAATCCAGACGGCTGATGATCCGGTTCAGTTCTTCAGTCCGCAGCATGGCCTCCTTAATAGCGCTGCGGATCTTGTACATAAAATCATCCTTAAAATGCTCCACTGCCGATCGGGCCTGCCTGGCAGCCTGCTCCTTAAACCGTTCCAGATCATCACAGGAAAGGCGGTCAAGAAGACTGTCATACGCCTCGTTATCTCTGGCACTTACCGGCACATTGCGGCCCGGATAGCTGCGGATATACTCGGTACGAAGATTCATAAGCGTTTCTCTGGCCTTATTACTCTGTTCTGTCAGGATCCTGCATTTATTTTCATAGGTTTCCCGCTCTCTGTCATAGCGTATGGCCTCCCTTTCTGCCAGATAAGCCGAAAGTTCCCTGTCGTGCTCCGCATTTTCCTCAAGCTGTCCATTCTGGGATGCTGCTGTTTCTTCCAGCTCTGTAATAGAATGGGAAAAACGCTCCAATTCATTTTTGCGGCCAAGGATCAGCTCCCTCAGGCGGTCCCGTTCCCGTTTCACTCCTTCACACTGCTCAAGAACAGCCGACCGTTCCTCTTCCAGCTGTCCGATATTTTGGGCTTTCAGCTCCTCTAACCGTCTGGATAACTGCTTCTTTTCGGATTCCTTTTTCTTCCAGGCCTTAATTTCCTCCAGCCACTGCATATATTCCTCTGCCGGCCCTTTTAACGCTTCAAGCCCTGATATCCGCCTGCAGTCCGCAAGAACCGCTTCCAGGGGCAGTCCGGCTTTTTTAGTCTCCTCCAGTTCTTCCTGAACCAGCCGGATCCTCTTTCGCAGGCTGTCCTTTCCAATGTACGCCATACGGGTATAATGCTCCGGATTGATATGCTGAAGACGGAGATTATGATATAAAAGGCATTCTGGAGTAATACCGATTTTGCAGTCTGAAAGCTCCTCAATGGAGCGGCATTTGATCACTTTTCCAAGCAAAAGCTCCATATATGGAGCAAGAAACGCTTCTTTAACCCCGATTTCCTCTGCCAGAGAATTTTTAAGTACCGCAGCCTGAGAAGAAGCAGCTTTCTCTGTATCGAGAACCGCCACACTGTAATATTTTTTGGGATCCAGCTCACTGTAAATCTTTAAAGCGGCCCTCGCATACCTGGGGGAAACCACCAGGCTTAATTTGTTGTTTCCCAGATACCCCTCTATGGCATTGGCCCATTCCGGATGCTTTACTTCCAGAAGGTCAGCCAGCACGAATACATCTGCGCTTTTTCCTGTTTCCTCAAACAGGCGCCGTTTTAAATACTCTCTTGCCTCCTCCAGATATTTCGGATAGGCCTTGCTTCCTGCCTGAAGCTTTTCAAGCTCCTCCTTTAACTGCTTTTCCCTGCGCTTTAGCTCATTGAACCGGGCAGCCGTTTCCTGGCGGAGTTTTTCTGTATCCGCCTCCATAGAAGCAAGGGATGCCTTTAAGCGGATCATCGTTTCCTTTGAAATGGTGCGCTGTTCAAACTCCTCAATATCCCAGAGCGTCTGATTGGAGGTGATATCCTCCTCCTCCCATTTTTTCAGGGAAAGGGTGGTTTTCTGCCAGCGGGCCTCGCTGCGGCTTAACTGTTCGCAAAGCTCTCCCAGGGATGAAAGCTGTTCCTTTAACTCCCCGTATCCGGTAGAGGCAATCCGGCGCAGCAGCTCATCGCTCTGGTCTGTAAGCTCCTTGATCCGGCCTTCGGCACTCTTTAAGGCTTCTGTCTGACGGTTCAGTTCTTCTTTTCCCAGAGCCGTCCGGTCATTTAAATTCCGGATCCGGGAACGAGTATCTAAAAGCTCCAGTTTTTTTACAAACCACTGATACTTGTCCAGCTTATCCTCCAGCATGGTAAAGGTATCAAAGGCTTCACGGATTGCGGTAAGGCAGCGGATCTCCTGACTGGTATCTTCAATCTTTCTGCGCATCCGTCCGTACTGCATTACGCTTTCCTGCATATCCTCCATATGGATATCCTGCTCCGTACAGATATATTCCTTAACGAAGTCCTCCAGCTTGATATTCATCCGAAAGGGGATCGCCCGTTTAAAAAGCAGAGGAAACTTCTCACTGTCAAGTCCTCCCAGATACGTCTCATACATGATCCGGCGAAACCTCTCATTATGGGAGGTGGAAAAATGCTCTTCCTTTCCATAATGGGTATCCAGCCAGTGTTCCACTTCACGGATGGACATGGTACGGGTTTCTGTGCGGTATTCATTTTCCCACAAAGGGCCTTTATGCCAGAAAAAGCGGCGGGATATCTCATTGGATGCCGTTTCTACATCAAACACAATACCGATACACTGGTATTCTTCCGTATCGGTGCGTTTTAATTCCAGTACAATAGTAGAACTGAAATTGCGGTTTCTCAAATAGGAAAATTCGTTATTGTCCCCTATATTGACCATGCCCCTTAAATATTCAATGAGGCTTCGGTCCGAATCGTCGGCAGCCGCCTTGTTAAAAAAGCCTCTGCCGTCCGTATTGGCATACAGCACCAGCTGCAGGGCGTCAATTACCGTGGATTTTCCGCTTCCGGAATGACCGGTAAAAAAGTTGATCTCCTCATTTAAGGTAAGCGTCTTTCTGGAAATGTAATGCCAGTTGTTCAGACAGATCCGCGTAAAGGCCCAGAACGGCCCGGCTGCCGACTTATATTCCGTTGTCACTTTCCCCTTCCTCCTCTCCTTCTTCAAAATCAGCTAAAAGCTCTCTCACATCATCCCCCAAAAGCACTACATTGATGCTGGGATAGATGATAAACGGGCTTTCATAAGACAGCTCATCCAAAAGATCCAGCGGCTCGATCAGCTGATATTTTTTCAGCAGCGTAACCGTGCGCCGGATCTCGCTGGGAGAAGGCTGGCGTTTAAAAAGCCGGTAATTCCCCAGTTTTTCATGAACCGCTCCCAGCGTAGTATATACGTTCACGCTGGCAGATACATTTTCCATCTGTTCATCATAGATCAGTTTGAGGATAAGAAGATAAAGGGTTGCCAGTCTGGGAAGCTTTTCACCCACCAGATCTTCTCCCTGGATATAGATCATCCCCATATGGCTATTTTCCAAAACCTCAATGCCGGCGACGGCAAAATACCGGCGGATAAATTCCAGGTGGAGACTGCAGCTGCGATACTCCTTTGTATACTGGAACCGGCCTGTTTTCTTATCATATTTGCGCTCCAGCAGAAACGTCTGGCGAAGCAGAAGGCGGATCAGATCCGTGATCTCCTGTTTCGTCTGGCCCATCTGTTCGTCATAGTAGGGAATCCCTGCTTCTGTCTTTATAATTTCCGTCACGTTCTGGTCCTCCTTACAAATACAAAACCTGGATAGGTGTAAGGCCCCTTCGTTACAGGCGCCGGATCCTCCGTCTCTGCCGTATAGGTACTTTTTCTCCGGATGGATTCATCATATGCAAGGATCAGCTTTTCAAAATCCCCGTCATTTTCCACCGTATCCTCCGTTACCTCCATCCGGCCGTCCTTCATCCGGCTGGTGATAAATTCCTCAATCTCTCTGTGGCTGTAGCGGTTCTTTACCCTGTTAATGTTAAGGATCTCCTCTGCCGAAAGCTCCGGCATTTCTTCCTCATCCTTTAGCTGCTCCGTAAAAGATGCCCTGGTATGCCTGCGCCTGTAAAGAGAAGCTTCCGAAACCACATTGGGCTGGGACAGGTTCATACGTTCCCCAATGGCCTTTAGCTCATCCTCTGTTCCTCCTGTTTTGGAAAGATGGTTTAACAGCTGGATCACCAGCCCCTTCATATCATCCTCCTGGTTTAAAAGATAGCCCATACGCGTCACAGTCGCCTTAACATACCGGGAATGTTCTTTGTCCATATTGGATATCCTGTGTTCAATATCGTCAAAGCCCTTCTCCAGCTGATCCAGCTTTTCAAGGATCTCACCCGTCCCCTCTCCGCCGGAAAGACGGGTAAGCCAGGGAATATCCTCCCGCATGGAAGCAATCCAGCTTTTAATATCCGTTTTATAAAGATAAAAATTATCGCTGGTCTTTAAAATGTGGTATTTTTTATTTACCACCTCTTCCACATACCCCTCCAGATGATCCTTTAAAAGAGAACCGTAATCCCTCTGCTCCAAAAGCTTTCCGAAAAACTTATCCATGTTGTGAAGCATATCCTGAAGGGACTTATTCAGTTTTTTCGTATTTACAAGAGCCGTATCCAGAAGGCTGATGCCGGATCTGGGGTCATGTTTTAATGAAAAAAGGATGGCATAGATATTCTGGATATAGATCTGCGCTTCATCCCCCTGCTCATTACAAAGCCTGGAAAAGCTTTCTATAAAAACAGCCGCATAATCCGGAATGATAATATTGACAGTCATGGTTGCATAGTCATCCACTTTTCTGAGCCATCCGGTCTTTAAAAGCCAGTTTAAAACCCGGGTGGCCGGAGGCTCAAACTGATCCTCTTCTTCCTCTAATTCATCCTGCCAGATCACACAGCGTTTTTCTGCAAAATATTCACTTAAAAGCTGAATACACATTTCCCTGCTTAAAAAATAATTGCTGTATTCGTATTCCTCGCTGATTTTTAACAGCGCTTCAATGTAAGCAGACCGGTTCACCGAGCGGAAAAGGCTCCAGAACCGGTCCGGTATCTCCTGTATCAGTTTCATTGGTTTCCTCCTGATTTGGATACCCCTATTATATCAGGAAAAACGCCTTATGGCAATGGAGCAGTCCCATCAATTACCGCTTTCACAAGTCCCGGAATATGATAAGACTCAGCAATGATATCCGCTGTTTTTCCGATCTCCTCTTTCATCGCCTCTGCAGTAACCGGGCCGATGGCCGCATACAAGGGTCTTTCTGAATCCTCCGGCCTGCAAAATCCTCCGGCCTGTTTAAATGCACGGACGCCGGAAGGGCTTGCAAATATCAGCACACGGCATAACGACAGCTGCTCTTCCATTCGTTTCGAGGGAACGCCCTTTACCGCATAAAGAGGAATATCATCAAAAGGGATCCCTGCCTTTATAAGCATCTGAGCCAGTTTCACAGAGGCTCCCTCTGCTCTTGCCATAAGAACGCGATCCTTTGAATGAAGCACTTTAAAAAGCGCCTGAGCCAGGCTGGCAGAGCAGTATTCCTCCGGCACAAGATCCGGCCGGATCCCCCGTTCCAAAAGCGCCCTGCAGGTTGCAGCCCCGATCGCAGCCACCTTCATATGCCCTAAAGCCCGGATATCCAGGCCAGATTCAAAAAGCCCTTTAAAAAACAGCCGGACACCGTTTACACTGGTAAGAACCAGCCAGGTATATGCTCCAAGCCTGGGATATACGGAAGCCATGGCATTTTTCCCTTTTTCTTCTAGGCATTCCATCCGAAGGAGCGTTTCTGTTTTAGCCCCCTCTTTTCGCAGTGCGATTTCCATCTGATCTGTAAAATGCTCCGTTCCGATCAATCCGACGGTCATTCCATCAAGAGGCCCTCTGGGATTTACCGTTTCCGGCTGCAGGTTAAAGGCAGCCGCCTCCCCCACTACGATAATGGCAGGCGTGTGAAAGCCCTGCTCCTTCGCTTTTGCGGCAAGCGTCTCTAGATCAGCCCGCAAAACCCTCTGGTTTAAAAGAGAACCGTTCTCGATCAGGGCAGCCGGTGTCTGTGGAGACTTTCCTCCCCGGATCAGTCCCTCTGTAATAGCCGACAAGCTGTGAAAGCCCATGAGAAAAACAAGGGTTCCCTCCATTGCAGCATATGCTTTCAGCTCGTTCTGCTCACGGCCGCCCGCCAAGGTATGACCGGTAATCACATGAAAGCTGCGGCTTATGCCCCGATGGGTGACGGGAATCCCCGCAAGCTCCGGTACGGCTACCGCAGAGGTGATCCCAGGAACGGTTTCCCATGAAATCCCGGCCTCTTTTAATGCCAGGATCTCCTCCGATCCCCTGCCGAACACAAAAGGATCGCCGCCCTTTAAGCGGACTACATTTAACCCCTCTTTTGCCAGCCCGATCAAAAGGCGGTTGATCTCCTCCTGAGGCATGGAGTGGCTCCCTGCTTCCTTTCCGGCATAAATGATCCTGCAGTCCTTTCGGACAAACCCTAAAAGCTCCTGGGAAGCCAGATGGTCATAGACCACGGCATCACAGGCCTTTAACCGCTCCATCCCCCGGATGGTCAAAAGTTCTCCCGCTCCCGGTCCGGCTCCTACCAGACACACGGTACCCCATTTTTTTTCATTCCTTGATACAGGTGTAATGGTATATTTCATGGCCAAAGTAATCCTTTCCCCGCTTGATCTGCTAATGTTGTCACTGATATTTCTGAAAGTGTTCCGCACAGGTCAACCCGGCGTATCTTATTTTTAAGCTCCGCGTCCGTAAGCTGTGAAGCATGTTCCGGTCCATTGATCCCGCGAAGGCGCAGTTTCGTTTCTCCATCTTCTTCAAAGAGGTTCGCATATACGGCCACCGGCGCATGACAGCCTGCCTGAAGCGTTTCAAGCACTGACCTTTCTGCTGTAAGGCACAGACGGGATGATCTGCAGTCGATCTGGCTGCAGAGCCTGTGAGCCTCTGTATCCGCTTTCGTCTCCACTGCAAGGATTCCCTGTCCCCCGGCAGGCAGAAACTGTTCCGGACTCAAGCGGATAAAACGCCATTCTTCCCCCTCTTCAATTCCCAGGCGCTTTAACCCTGCTGCTGCTAAAAGGATCCCGTCACAGGCACCCTCTTTCAGTTTTTTTAAGCGGGTCTGCACATTTCCCCGAAGCGTCACACACACAGGCCGGCTTTCCTTATCCAGCCATTTTGTACTGCCGCAGATACTCTGCCACTGCTCCCGGATCTGCAGCTGGCGTCTGGGACTGGAGGTTCCGATGACAAGCTCCTTTTTGTCTGTCTTTGAGGCAGTCTTTGGCAGTATCAGTACATCCCCCGGATCTTCGCGCTCAGACAGCGCTGAAATCACCAGCCCCTCTGGAAGAGAAACCGGCATATCCTTGGCACTATGGACTGCAAGGTCAATGGAGCCTTCTAAAAGAGCCTGTTCAAATTCGGAAACAAATGCTCCCTTCCCCCCAAATGCCTGGAGAGGAGAATGAAGGAGCTGGTCTCCTAGCGTATCCCTTGTAAGAATCTCTGTCTGAAGACCCGGAAACTTATTTTTCAGCTGTTCAGCGATCATTTCTGCCTGGCGCAGAGCCAGAACACTTTTCCGGCTTCCGATACGAAGTATATGGTTCATGTGTTTTCTTCCTCTTTTTTTATATACATGGTCTGAGAACATTCAGCCAGCAATGCCTGTATTTCCTCTGATGAAGGGAGCTTATCCATATTAAAAACTGCCTCTGCAAGCCGGACGGAAAGGTCACGCCGCAGCCCGCCTGAATCTGGAAAACGATCCTTCATCTCTCTGCGCAGCGCTCCTAAAAGCCCGGCCCGTTCTCCCATATGGTCCGGTATGGAATGGGAAATGCGCTCCTTTAAAAGATGGGCCAGCACAGGGCTTTCACCCCCTGTACATACGGCAGCTGTCACCGGGCCGTCCGTAAACAGCGACGGGAAAAGAAAGCTGCTGTCTTCTGGCCCCTGGACCGAATTAACCGGAATTTTCCTTTGTTTGCACCACCGGGAAATGGTCCGGTTCAGCTCAATATCATTAGTGGCAGCAATGACCAGATCTGCTTTCTTTAAATCCTCCAGGCAAAAGGGGCGCATGCTCCGCCTGAAACGCACTTCCTCCTGTTCAAGGCGGTCAAACTCAGGGATAAACTCCTTTGCCACCGCATGGACCAAAACTCCAAAGGGGAGAAGGCCGCAGACCTTACGGTATGCGACCTTCCCCCCTCCGACTGTCACACAGAGCCACCCCTCAATATCTGTAAAAAAAGGGAAATAACTCATAACAGATCCTCCGGTTCATCATTGGCTGTCCGTTTTCCCAAAGCAGCCTTTCTCTCATTTAACAGACGTTCAAACTCATCCTGGCTGCAGCCCATTTCCTCCAGACGCTTTCTGCGCCTTTCCTTCATCCGTGCCAGACGTTCCTTCTCTTTTCTTTGCTGAACCGCAGCGTAAATCCCGCAAACCGCAATCAGAAGCAGGACAACTGCGCCCGCTCCGGCGATGAGCCCGTCGGGTAAAGAAATCCCTTTCTTTTCAGACGGCTCTTTGGATGAAGACGGATCTGTCTGTTCAGGTGCCTCCTGTGAAGGCTCTGCCGCACTGCTTAAAGCCTTTGTGGTATACAGCCATGCCACTCCGATCTGTCTGTCATTATAGGAATAGATGATCCGGCCGACAGCCCCCTCTGGATGGTTCTCTGGAATCTCAGTCTGCAGATACTGATCTGCGTCTCCAAATTCTGCATCATTGGGAAGAGTGATCACCGCTGTATCATCCAGATACAGCTCGGATGGCAGATAGGATACGCCGTTTATTTCTACCGGCTCTTCACCGGTGATGTAATGGGTTTCATTTTCTGCCACATTTACATTTTTGAACCGTTTAAAACCAAAATCCAGAATGGTCTTTGTATCTGAATAATGGGTCTTTTGGGTACTCTTTAAAGTCACCGCTACCTGGCGCCGGTCATCCTTTACCGCGTAAGTTACAAGGGTCTGTCCTGCAAGAGAGGTATAGCCTGTCTTTCCTGCCACTGCTTCCGGATAATAGTATTCGCTGGTTCCGTCCTCTGTAACCACCAGTTTATGCTCAAGGGAATAGGTACGCCCTTCTGTATTGTTTTTGGTGGGAGGAAGCGTGGCTTTTTTTGCCGAACAGATTTCAAGGATCTCCGGATCTGAAAATGCTGCCGCGCCGATCAGGGCCATATCGTAGGCAGAGGTCAGCTGGGCCTCATCATTTAAGCCGGACGGGTTTTCAAAATTGCTTTCCCGGCAGCCTAATGCCTCTGCCTTTTCATTCATCATGTCCGCAAAAGCCTCTCGGCTCCCTGCCACATGTTCTGCCAGGGCGTTGGCTGCCTGATTGGAGGACTGCAAAAGCATAACAGACAGACTGTCCTTCACAGACAGAACATCCCCCTCTTCCAGGCCCAGCTTATTTCCGCTTCCCGATTCTACATTATAAACGGCATCATGAGAAAACGTAACCTGCTCGTCCATGGAAGCATGTTCAGCCACTACAAGAGCTGTGAGCAGTTTTGTAATACTGGCTGGCGGAAGCTGGACATGGATATTCTGGGCAAACAGCACTGCTCCTGAATCCATATCCATCACAATCCCAGCCTCGGACTGGACACCGGTATCCGCAGGCCAGTCCGGTTTTGCGAACACGGGAAAAGCTGTCAGGGAACAGCTGAGCGCAAGTGTCAAAAAGAAACCGCACAGGCGTTTCATCCGTCGGATCATCGTATATACCCCCAATATTATGATTCAAGCCTTGCCTTTAAAAGCTCCAGACCAGCCAGAATCAGCCCGCCCAAAATAAAGAACGGGATACTGAAGGTAGAAAGGCTTACAGGAGCTTTTGGCACATCCAGCGTAGTGGGCCCCATAAGAATGGCATATAGGGAGCCGATCATCAGGCCCAGAATGGCGTAGATCGTCTGGGAACGGTGGCGTTCCAGACATATTTTTACAAATTTTATAATCGCAATAATTCCTGTGACAACACCCAGGCCGAAGATGACCACCACGGGCAGATAACTGAAATTAAAATGGAGCAGCTCCTTGATCGCCCCGATAACGGGAACATAGAGTCCAAAGATCAAAAGAAGGGTAGAGCCGGAAATTCCCGGAAGTACCATGGCTGTAATTGCGATCATAGCAGCAAAGAAAATATAAATGCCCAATCCGAATGAAAGCTGATCCGCTGATACACGGATGCCCTCTCCGCCGGATGGATTAAACCAGGAAATGGCAAATACCAGAGCTGCGCCCAAAAGGGTAAAGACCAGATTTCCAGCCTGTCCTTTTATCACCGCCGCTTCTTCCTTTATAACCATCGGTATAGCAAACAAGGTAAGGCCAAAGAACACAGAGCTGATCTGATAAATGTGAGCTTCAAACAGACTGGCAAGAATTAAAACGGACAGACCAAAACCAATGATCCAGCCAATCCCCAGCTTTACCAGAAAAAGAAACGCCTTTTTGCGTTTTTTGCTGTCACGCCCCATTAAATCATTTAAAGAATTGATAAATTCATCATAAAACCCAAGCAAAAACGCAATGGTCCCGCCGGAAACTCCGGGTACGCTGTCTGCCAGAGCCATGCAAAATCCTCTCACTGCATTTAAAAACACCTGCATCTTCCTCCTGTTTCGTTCGAAAATTTCAAATCGGACCGCTCTGGCTATACTACCACGGCAATCCGCACATTGAATTATTATACATGAAATAGGAGGAAATTCAAGTAAATCTTATGAGGTCTGATGATGAAGCGCCGCTTTCCACCGCTCCTTTTCTTCTGTCAGACGTTCGTTGATCCAGTCAACGCCGCGGGCGATCCCGTCCGCATCAAAGGAGGTTTTTAAATGCTCCTTTTCCTCTTCCGGTGTAAAATCATAGCTGTAGGGTTCCGGCCACACACTTACGAAAAGAAAGGTTTCCTCATTCTCCTCCAGTTTTTCCATCCGAAACCGCAGTCCTTTATGACTACCGGTAAATTTTTCCTTTTTTAGGAAATTTATCGGCATAAAATCCTTTAACTCCAGCATAGCCTTCTCCTACCGCTGAGAGATCAGCTCTAATAACATAGTTACCATTGATGAAATATCCGCATCCGATACGTTCGATGCCGTATAGAGCGTATATGACGTATCCTTCCATTTCCAGGAAGCAAAGCGGCCTCCACTCTGGGTAGTACGGATCTGGGCAGAAACCGTTTCTCCCCCTTCCAAATCCTTAAATTCAACGGTCAGGATCTGATCCGTAAAGCGTTCAAAAATCCCGGCAAAATCCTCTGCCGTGTTGGAAGCACGGTAGGAATAGGGAATTTCATGATATGAAAACTGAATTTCAGCTACCTCTCCATTCAGGATAAAGCAGAGAGGATCTTCTGCCTCCTCCGGAAGAGCCATATAAACCCCAAGAGACTGAAAGGCAGTTTCATCTGTTACCGCAGTCATGGGATTAGGTCTCTGCACGGCAGACGAGGTTTCCGTACCGGATGCAGACGTCTCCTCTTCTGTCTGCATCGTACTTCCCTCCTGCTGTTTTTGTCCGCATCCGGAGGTCATAATAACGGCAGCCGCTATAACCGCCGCCGCTTTATATGGTTTATACGTTTTTTTCATCATACTCACTCCTTTTTAAGCCGTACCTATCCTATCCGTTGGATCTGCGATTGATAAATTCTGTCCTTGTTTTGGAATAAACAAACTTCTGGCTGGCATACAGGCCATAATAGCCCGACAGGGCAAATGCTACCGCAATAATAATAGAGAAATACTCCATCCCTTCATAACCAAAAAGCTCCAGAGCAATCACTAAGGATGTGATAGGACAGTTAGTCACTCCGGCAAAAAGAGCCGCCATGCCGCAGGCCGCACAGAGAGAGGGAGCAAACCCCGTAATCTCCCCAAACGCACAGCCTAACGCTGCTCCCACGCAGAGGGTAGGCACAATCTCTCCTCCCTTAAATCCTGCTCCTAAAGCAACTGCTGTAAAGAGCATCTTCATAAGAAAAGCCTCATAGCGAACACTTCCCTCTATGCTGCTTTCGATCAGTCCCATACTGCTGCCGCAGTAATCTCTGGTTCCTGATAAAAGGGTAAGGGCGATAAAAAGGAAGCTGCCAGCCAGGATCCGCACTCTGGCGTCTGGAAAATACTTCCGGTAAGCATGTTCTGCCGTATGAAGCAGAACACAGAACAAGATGCTTACCGCAGCACAGAGTATACCTAAAAGTACCAGAAGCCCCATTGCTTTCAAATCCAGCGCCGGTATCATTTCCACCGGGAAATGTTCTCCTTCAAGTCCGGCCGCCCTTGCGATCCCCACCGCCAGAAAGGAGGAAAATACGCAGGGAACCAGGGCTGCATAGTAGAGGACACCAATGCTGACTACCTCCAGGGAAAAAATCGCCGCTGCCACCGGCGTTCCAAAAAGAGCGGAGAATACTGCGCTCATGCCGCACATGATCGCAATCTTTTTATCCCGCTCATCCAGTTTAAACCACTCCCCAAAGGAATTTCCGATGCTGCCTCCCAGCTGAAGAGCCGCCCCCTCACGACCAGAAGAGCCACCCCCCAGATGAGTTAAGATAGTAGAAAAAAAGATTAAAGGTCCTGTGGCAGGCGTCACCCGTTCATTGGAGGAAATTGCATCAATAACCATATTGGTTCCCCTGTTTCCTTCCTCATGGAAGGAGTGGTACATCCAGACGATCAAAAGGCCGGACACCGGAAGAAAAAACAGCATGGACGGATGGGACAGCCGAAAACCGGTGGCCCAGGAAACTCCCATGGAAAAAATCGTGCCTGCCGCTCCAGCCACAGAACCGATGACCAGAGCAAGGGCACTCCATTTGATAAAGTAACGGATATTGGCCTTCATTCCGGCTTTGGTATCCCCACGTTTCATTTAATACACCCCCACATGCCCTACATCTCGCTGTAGGTACCCTTTACCTTCACAAGCTTGGGGCGGTATCCTGCATCTGTCAAAGCCGTTACGATCTGATTTTTATGCTCTGTCCCAAATGCCTCCATGGTAATCCGAAGTTCCACAGCCGCATTGCGGTTGATGCTGATAAACTGGTTGTGCTCCAGCTTGATAATATTGCCATGCTGCTCTGCCAAAAGAGAAGATACCCTTGCAAGCTCTCCCGGCTTATCCGGAAGCAGCACGGATACGGTAAAGACTCTGTCTCTCTGGATCAGGCCATGCTGTACGATAGAGGATAAGGTAATCACATCCATATTTCCACCACTTAAGATAGAAACAACCTTCTTCTTTTCCGCCTTGATGTGCTTTAGGGCAGCTACGGTTAAAAGGCCGGAATTTTCTACGATCATCTTGTGGTTTTCCACCATATCCAAAAAGGCTACGATCAGCTCATTATCATCAATGGTGATGATCTCATCTACATTTTCCTGGATATAGGGGAACAGCTTTTCACCCGGACGCTTAACAGCCGTACCATCTGCAATGGTATTGACCTGAGGAAGGGTTACAACTTTTCCCTGGCGCAGCGATTCCTTCATACAGCTGGCTCCGGCCGGCTCAACGCCGATTACTTTGATCTTTGGATTTAACATCTTGGCAAGGGTAGATACTCCTGTGCACAGGCCGCCGCCTCCGATAGGAACCAGGATATAATCAACTGTAGGAAGCTCTTTGATAATCTCCATGGCAATAGAACCCTGTCCTGCTGCAACGTCCAGATCATCAAAAGGATGTACAAAGGTGTATCCGTGCTCCTCTGCCAGTTTGTATGCGTGAGCGCAGGCTTCGTCAAATACATCTCCTTCCAGAACCACATCGGCTCCGTAGCCTTTGGTACGGTTAACCTTGATCAAAGGCGTTGTGGTAGGCATTACTACGGTTGCCTTTACCCCGGCCAGACGCGCGGCATAGGCCACGCCCTGAGCATGGTTTCCGGCAGAGGCAGTGATCAGTCCTCTGGACTTTTCTTCTTCGGACAGGGTACTGATCTTATAGTACGCGCCCCTTACCTTGTAGGCTCCTGTATACTGCATATTTTCCGGCTTAAAATACACCCTGTTTCCTGTCTGTGCAGAAAAATATTCACTGTACACCAGCTTTGTCTCCAGTGTTACCTGTTTTACGATCTCAGAAGCTTCCTCAAATTTCTCTAATGTAAGTTCATCCATACTCGTTCTCTCCTTGGCATTTATTGGTTACAACTATATCACTTTATTGTGATAAATTCAACAGAAAACCGAAAGAGGATCCTACTGTTTCTGTACATGGAACAGGGCGTTTACAAAGTCATCCGCATTAAACTTCTGCAGATCGTCAATCTTTTCACCGATTCCGATGTATTTTACAGGAATTCCCAGTTCCGCCTGGATCGCTACGGCAATTCCTCCCTTGGCCGTTCCATCCAGCTTTGTAAGGATGATGCCCGTGATATCGGCCACCTCCATAAACTGTCTGGCCTGAGCCAGGGCGTTCTGTCCGGTGGTTCCGTCTAAGACCACCAGCGTCTCCCTGTATGCATCAGGATACTCCCGGTCAATGATCCGGTTGATCTTTTTAAGCTCTTCCATCAGGTTCTTTTTATTGTGAAGCCGTCCTGCAGTATCACAGATCAGCACATCTGCCTTTCTGGATTTGGCTGCAGCCACCGCATCATAAATGACTGCCGCGGGATCGGAGCCCTCCTGCTGGGCGATAATATCCACTCCGGCCCGCTCCGACCACTCGGTAAGCTGCTCAATGGCTGCGGCGCGGAAGGTATCGGCCGCAGCAAGGATTACCTTATGACCACTGTCCTTTAACTGGCCGGCCAGCTTTCCTACAGAGGTGGTTTTTCCCACGCCGTTTACGCCGATCACCAGCACAACCGAGGTTCTGTGCTCAAATTCGTAGGCATTTTCGCCCAGATTCATCTGCTTTTTGATGCTTTCGATCAGAATCCCCTTGCACTGCTCCGGATCCTTTATATGTTGTTCCTTTACCTTATTTCTCAGGTCCTCTACAATGGACATGGTGGTCTGGATCCCCAGATCTCCCATGATCAAAGTCTCCTCGATCTCCTCATAAAAATCATCATCAATGGCAGAAAAACCGCTGAAAATAGAATCAATTCCTGATACAATGTTGTTCCGTGTTTTGGCAAGTCCTTCTACCAGACGCCCGAAAAATCCCTTTTTTCCTTCAGCCATAAGGCTTATCCTCCTTTTTATATACGGACAGAAAAACTACTCTGTCAGACTGTCCTCGATCAAATTTACACTCACCAGGGCAGATACGCCCTTTTCCTGCATGGTAATGCCGTAAAGGCGGTCGGCAGACATCATGGTACCCCTTCGGTGGGTAATGACAATAAACTGTGTATTTTCTGTAAGCTTATGGAGATACCCGGCAAACCGGTCCACATTGGAATCATCCAGAGCCGCCTCGATCTCATCTAACAGGCAGAAGGGGGACGGCTTTAAATTCTGGATGGCAAACAGCAGGGAAATGGCAGTCAGCGCTTTTTCCCCTCCGGAAAGCTGCATCATATTCTGCAGCTTTTTGCCCGGCGGCTGGGCGATAATCTGAATACCTGCCTCTAAAATATCCTCATCCTCCAAAAGCTCCAGAGTCCCCCGTCCTCCGCCGAAGAGTTCCTTAAACACCCGGTCAAACTCAGAGCGGATCTCTGAAAATTTTTCCTTAAACTGGCGGCGCATTCCCGTATCCAGCTCCAGGATGATCTTTTCTAACTCCGCCTGGGCAGCGGTCAGATCCTCATGCTGGGTTTTCATAAAGAGGAAACGCTCGGATACCTCCCTGTAATCCTCAATGGCATTGACATTGATCGGGCCAAGTGCCTTGATCCGGGTTTTTAATCCGCCTATGATCCGGCTTACTTCTCCCAGAGAAGGAAAATCCTCCTTTTTCATCGCCTCTGCCTGAACAGCCGTCATCTCATATTCCGACCACAGATATGCGGCCCCTGATTCCAGCTTTTCCTGCAGCTTCTCCTCCTGGGACTGAATGCGGAACATATCCTTATCCAGTTCCGAAGCGCGGGATGAAATTTCTTCCCGGACTGTAAAAAGCTTCTTTTGCTGTGCGAGAAACGCTTCCTTCTGCTCTGTTTTTTTTGCGATCAACGCTTCGCTGTCTGCCGTCTGAAGCAGGGAATCCTCAATCTCTCTGCGGATTTTTAAAATCTCCTCCTGCTTTTTTGCAATGGCTTCTCCTGATTCTGTGCTTCCTTTAGAGAGCTGGGACAGTTCCTTTTTAAGCAGCTCCCCTTCTCCCCAAAGACGTTTTTCATTCTCACGGATAAAATCCAGCCTCTGGGCCAGTCCTGCCTGCTTAATGCTTAACTGCGCCAGCTGCTCGCTGTCTGCCTCTTTTTCCTTCTTTGCCTGTTCCAAAAGAAGGCTGTGTGCATTTACAGTCTCAGCAGCAGCCTCACTCTCGCTGTCCAGAGCCTCTTTCTGTGTTTGCAGGCTTCTGCGGCTTTCGCTGATCTCCTTTGCCTGAATCTCCAGCTGATGATGCTCCCTTACCAGATCAGAGGAAGAATCGGCAATCTCTCCCTTTTTCTCCTCCAGTCTGGAAATAGTAACCCGAAGCGTATTCTCTTCCAGCGCCAGCTTCTGTCCGGCTCTTTTTAAGACAGCCGCCTCATCCTTTTTTTCCTGAACAATTGCCTCTTTAAGACTTAACTCTGTCTGAATGGTCTCAGCCTGCTTCAAGTAACGTTCGCAGGTCTGTTCCAGCTCCTCGATCTCCCTGCGGCGCCCTAAAAGATTACTGCTGTTTTTAAACGCGCCTCCCGTCATGGAACCGCCTGGGCTTAAAAGCTCACCCTCCAAAGTGACAATTCTCAGGCTGTAGCGGTATTTTTTAGCTAAGGCAATCGCTGCATCAATGTTAACAGCCACTACCACCCGGCCCAAAAGATACCGTACCAGTCCCCGATAGCATTCTTCTGTTTCTACCAGTTCGCTTGCAAGGCCGATCACGCCTGCTTCCTTTAACGCCTCAGGCCTTGAAAAGGCCGATCCGCTTCCCATACTGGTAAGAGGCAGAAATGTAGCCCGGCCATATTTATTTTTCTTTAAATATTCGATCAGCTGCTTGGCCGTAATCTCTGAGTCTGTGACAATGTTCTGGATACTGCCCCCAAGGGCTGTTTCTATGGCTGTTTCGTACCTTTTGCCAGTAGTGATCAAATCTGCCACCACGCCGTGGATCCCATGGATCTGGTCCCGGACCTCCATCACCCGGCGGATGCTGTTTCCGTAGCCGTCATAGCGCTCCGCCAGATTCTGCAGCGATTCCAGCCTGGTATGGGCCATGTGGTATTCCTGCTGGGTATCATTTAACCGACGGTTTAACCGGCGGACCTCGCTGTCTGCCTGCTCCATACCATCCTCAGCTTCCTGGGCTGCAACCTGCTTTTCCACCAGCTCCGCCTGTACCTGTGCAAGATGCTCCTTTTCCTCTGCGATCCTCTCCTCCTGAAGAGATTCGTCACTTTTAAACCGGAGAAGCTTCTGGGAAACCTCGCTGCGGCGCAGATTTACCTGCTCCGACATAGCCTCATAGCGCTGCTGTCTGGCCGTCAGCTCGGCCTTTTCATTCAGGAAGCGGAGCATCTGAGCGTTTGCCTCCTCGATCACCGCTTCCAGATGGCTGATATGATTTTCTTTTTCAGAAATCTCCTGTCTGGCACGGTTCAGCCGGTTTAATTCCTCTGTATTCTGCTCCCCAATTCGGTTTTGTTCCGCTTCAAAGTCCGCAAGCTGTTCCTCTTTTCCCTTCAGTTCCTCAGTGATGGCTTCCTTTCGGCTTTTAATATGCTCCTCATTCCGTTCTTCTGCGTGGATCTGTTCTCTTAAAACATTGATCCGGCCTTCCAGCGTGTTTTTTTCCATGGACGCCTCATTGAAACGGCTCCGTTCTTTTAAAACAGCTTCCTCCAGACTGCGGATTTCTGCTTCCAGGCGGTCATATTCCTTTCGGATGTCCTCACCTTTTTTTCTGGTCTCCTCCAGATCTCCTTCCAAAACCTGCTTTTTCCTGGAAATTTCGTTTAACTGGCTCTGGATGTGCTCTGCTTCCAACAGAAACTGGTTGGCATCACAGACCTTCAGCTCTTCCTTTAACTGCAGATACTCCCTGGCTGCCTTTGACTGACGCTCTAAGGGTTCCACCTGCTTTTCCAGCTCATTTAAAATATCCGATACACGTACCAGACTGGCCTGTTCGTCCTCCAGCTTTTTCTGTGCAATGGCCTTGCGCCGTTTGTATTTCACAATACCTGCAGCTTCGTCAAAAAGCTCCCGCCGTTCCTCCGGCTTTCCGCTTAAGATCTTATCGATCTGTCCCTGTCCGATAATGGAATAGCCCTCTTTTCCGATTCCCGTATCATAAAAGAGTTCATTGATATCCTTCAGACGGCAGGCGCTCCCATTTATCATATATTCACTTTCACCGGAGCGGTAAAGGCGTCTGGATACCGTCACCTGCTCATAATCGATGGACAGCTGGTGATCGCTGTTATCCAGGGTGATCGCCACATATGCAAAACCCTGAGGCTTTCTTAGCTCGGTTCCGGAAAAGATCACATCCTGCATACTGGCTCCGCGCAGCTGGCGTATCCTCTGTTCGCCTAACACCCAGCGCACTGCATCTGCTACATTGCTCTTTCCGCTTCCGTTGGGTCCTACAATACCCGTAATGCCGTTATGAAATTCAAAGACCAGTTTATTGGCGAAGGATTTAAAGCCCTGGATCTCGATACTTTTCAGATACATGATTCGCCCGCCTTAAGCTTTAAAATACCGTTGTAGGCGGCTACCTGTTCCGCCGCCTTTTTTGTGCGTCCCACGCCCCGGCCGATCTCTTCCTCTCCCATGAGCGCCCGGACCTCAAAGGATTTATTGTGATCCGGCCCCTCCTCCTTTATGATTTCATAGGACAGAACACCGGTCTGCCGGCTCTGGATCATCTCCTGTAAGATAGTCTTGCTATCGTAAAAGAGCTGCTTGTGTTCGATATCATTTAAAATAAATCTGTGTATAAACTCTTTTGCATTAGTAAAACCACCGTCCAGATAAATCGCTCCGATCAGGGCTTCCATCGCATCCGATACCACAGAATTGCGGTTTCGCCCTCCAGTTGCCTCTTCTCCCTTTCCAAGGAGCAGGTACTCGCCCAGCCTGATATCTCCTGCACAGTATGCCAAAGTGGGTTCGCAGACAATACTTGCACGTATTTTTGTCAAGTCTCCCTCCGGAAGCGCATCGTATTTATGGTATAAAAAGTCACTGGTAACAATTTCAAGCACTGCATCGCCTAAAAACTCCAGGCGTTCATTGCAGCGGCTGTGATCCAGCCGGTGTTCATTCGCATAGGAGCTGTGGGTCAGCGCCTGGCTGAAGAGATTTTTATCGTGAAATTCATACTGAAGCTTTTTTTCCAGCTCTTTTAAATGGATATTCATATGTATATTCCTTCCTTTTTAAACGCACAAAAGGGCTGTAAAAACAGCCCCGCGCGTTTTATTCATTCAATGCGTTTTTGATCTGCTCTGCAGCGTCTCCGACCGTAACGATCTGTTCTGCAGCATCATTGGGGATTTCGATATCGAACGCCTCCTCAATTCCCATAATGATCTGGAAAATATCCAGTGAATCGGCTCCAAGATCGTCTACAAAGGTAGCTCCCATGGTGATGTCATCCGGCTCCAGATTTAAAACCTCTGCAATAATTTCCTGCAATTTTTCAAATTCCATATTCTATCCCCTCTCCTGAATCTGTTTCTTTATAACATAGGCCCCTGAGCCTTTTCCTCTGCCAGCGACTGGCGGATCTTTTCGTTGATCTGCTGCTCCTTAAAGGTCACGCACTGGATAATGGAATTGCACACCTCAGTCCGGCTGGAATTTCCATGTGTCTTCACTACCAGTCCCTTTAATCCCAAAAGAGGCGCGCCGCCGTACTGACTGGCATCAAAAGATTTTAAGGTGGTCTTTAAAGCCGGTTTTACAAGAAGTGCCCCGATCTTGCTCCGGAGCGTTGCCATCATCCCCTGCTTTACCATATGGATCAAAGTAGCTCCTACACCCTCATACAGCTTTAAAATCACATTTCCTGTAAAGGCCTCACAGACAATTACGTCTGCGCCGCCGTGGGGGATTTCTCTGGCCTCAATACTTCCGATGAAATTGATATCCTTACATTCCTTTAACAGCGGGAACGTCTCCTTCACCAGTGCGTTTCCCTTTTCCTCTTCCGCACCGATATTTACAATGGCAACTCTTGGATTTGGAATTCCTACTACGTGTTCCATATAGATCGAACCCATTCTGGCAAACTGTACCAGATGAGACGCCCTGGCGTCTACATTCGCCCCGCAGTCGATCAGAAGGGATACGCCTTTTTCTGTAGGAATAAGCGGTGCAAGAGGCGGGCGCTCCACGCCCTTGATCCGTCCCACGATGACCTGTCCGCCTACTAAGATCGCTCCTGAGCTTCCGGCCGATACAAAAGCGTCTGCCTGTCCGTTCTTTACCAGGTTCATGCCTACTACGATGGATGAGTCTTTCTTTTTCCGGATCGCATTTACCGGCGGCTCTTCTGTAGCAATCACCTCTGAGGCATTTACCACCTGGATTTTCTCTTTGTCATAGGTATATTTGGAAAGTTCTTCCTGTACGGTCTTTTCCTGTCCTACCAAAAGAACCTGGATCTCCGGTTTCTTCTTTACCGCCTCAACGGCTCCTGCAACCATCTCCACAGGCGCATTGTCTCCGCCCATAGCATCTACCGCTACTCTGATCATAAAAAAGACTCTCCTTTCGTCTTTGCGATACAATTTATAATATACTAGATATCCGTCTATAAATCAATACGTTTTTATAGCTGCACCAGGGTAAAAAACGCCGAAAAAAGGACCGTCCCCATTCAGGGACAGCCCTTTAAAAACAGATAAAACTATACCAGATCGTCAAGAACCGAAGCTCCGATGGTGCCCTCCGGCATGGAAACACCAAAATTATCAACTGCTGTAGCGCCGACCACTGCAAAGGTATCCTTTTCGCTCAGCGCGCCGCTTCCCTTCATGGAAGGGGAATAGGCCAAAAACGGTACCTTTTCACGGGTATGATCCGTTCCTGCATAGGTGGGATCATTGCCGTGATCTGCCGTGATGATCAAAAGATCATCTTCTCTTAATACGTCAAGAAGGATCCCCAGCTTCTCATCAAAGCGTTCAATCTCCCCTGCATATCCCTTTGGATCCCGTCTGTGGCCCCAGAGGGCGTCAAAATCCACCAGATTCACAAAGCAAAGACCATGAAAATCCGTTCCCGCCACTTCTATGGTCTGCTCCATGCCATGAACAGAGCTTTTCGATTTCAGGGCCTTTGTAATGCCTTCTCCGTCAAAGATATCATTGATCTTTCCAATGGAAATCACATCAAAGCCTGCATCCTTTAAAGCATTTAATGCTGTCTTCCCAAAGGGCTTTAAGGCATAGTCATGGCGGTTGCTGGTGCGCTTAAATTCGCCCTTTTTCTTTCCCACATAAGGCCTTGCAATGACGCGCCCTACCTTCCATTCATCTTTTAACGTAAGCTCTCTGGCAATCTTACAGCACCGGTACAGCTCCTCAAGATCAAAGGTTTCCTCATTGCCGCAGATCTGCAGCACAGAGTCGGCAGAGGTATACACGATCATATGGCCGGTGGCAATCTCCTCCTCTGCCAGCTCGTCCAGGATTTCCGTTCCGCTGGAGCTTTTATTTCCAATTACCTTATGACCGGTGCGCTCCTCCAACTCCTTGATCAGCTCCGGCGGAAAGCCCGTCTCCGTAAAGGTCTTAAAGGGCGTCTTCACCTCCAGCCCCATCATCTCCCAGTGGCCGGTCATGGTATCCTTACCCAGGCTCTTTTCACGCAGCTTTCCATAATAGCCAAGAGGCTGTTCCTCCGGCTCCACCTGTTTTAAAGGTGTGAGATTTGCCATCCCAAGCTTTCTTAAATGAGGGATCTTAAAGGTTTCTACCGACTGGGAGATGTGGCTCAGGGTATTGGAACCTACATCTCCAAACTGGGCAGCGTCCTCTGCCTCTCCTACCCCCAGAGAATCCATTACAACCACAAAGATACGTCTGAATTTTTCCATGTTCTGCTCCTTTACTGCTTTTCTTTCAGATTTCCGGGACCAAAGCCCAGGGGAAGAAGCTCTTCCAGCGTTTTTATGATATACCGTTCTTCATCAATTGCCACGATAATCTGAAACTCCTTTGGATCACAGAACTCCATCATTACCTGGCGGCATACGCCGCAGGGGGCTGTATAGTCTGTAACAACGCCGTTCATCCCTCCGGTAACGCAGATTGCATCAAAATCCTTTACTCCCTCGCTGACTGCCTTAAAAAATGCCGTCCGCTCTGCACAGTTACAGGGAGTATAGCCGGCATTTTCAATATTGCAGCCAGTATATATGTTCCCGTTTTTTGCAAGCAGAGCCGCGCCCACATGAAAATGGGAATACGGTGCATAGGAATAATCCAACTGAGCCTTCGCAGTACGGATCAGACGTTTTATTTCTTCCTGTTCCAGTGGTTTCATCGTCTACTCCTTCCTGGCATCAATAGCCGGATGCTTCTTCATTTTTTACCAGCTTTACCATACGGCTCGTTCCCAGGCGGTCCGCTCCCAGCGCAAGGAAACGCTCTGCATCCGCCAGAGAGGAAATGCCGCCTGCCGCCTTGATCTTTACATTTTTCCCTACATGAGCAGCAAAAAGCGCAATGTCCTCAAAGGTAGCGCCTGCCTTTGAAAAGCCTGTAGAGGTTTTAATATAATCTGCACCGGAAGCAGTAACCACCTGGCACATCTTTATCTTTTCTTCCTCTGTCAGCAGACAGGTTTCAATGATAACCTTTAAGATCTTATCCCCGCACACTGCCTTCAGCCTGCGGATCTCATCCTCAATTTCATCATAAAGGCCTGCCTTTGCCCAGCCGATATTGATCACCATGTCAATCTCGTCTGCTCCGTTTTCCAAAGCATTTCTGGTTTCAAACTCCTTTGTTTCCGTAGTCATATAGCCGTTAGGAAAACCGATCACCGTGCAGACGGCCATCTTATCTCCCATATATTCCTTTGCCTGCTTAACAAAGCTTGGCGGAATGCAGACAGAAGCTGTCTGATACGCGACGGCGTCATCACAAATCTGCCGGATCTCCTCCCATGTAGCCGTCTGTGCCAGCAGTGTATGATCTACATGGCTCATAAGTTCTTTTATTCCCATTTTCATATCCTCCTTTAAACATATATTCATCTTTCCTTCACCGGATCCATAAGAATCAGGCCAGTTCCAGGGCAATCTCCATCATCTTTCCAAAACCGATCTGGCGCTCCATTGCACTTAATCCCTCCTGGCGGTAGATATGATCGGAAATAGTAAGCATACAAAGCGCCTTTTTGCCTGCCCTGGCAGCATTCATATACAGGGCTGCCGCTTCCATTTCCACTGCCAGAACACCCATAGAACGCCATTTGTCATTCACATCTGCAGTTTCGTTATAAAAAATATCAGAGGAAAGGACATTTCCCACCACAGCCGGCGTTCCCTGATTCTTTGCAGTTTCGGCAGCCCTGTTTAAAAGGCTGTAATCTGCAATGGGCGCAAATGTACCCGGAAGTCCGTACTGATACGCATAATTGGAATCCGTACAGGCGCCCATGGCAATAACCACATCCATCAGATTCAAAGAATCCTGAAGTGCGCCAGCAGATCCGATGCGGATAATACTGTCCACATCGTAAAAATGAAACAGCTCATAGGAATAGATACCGATGGAGGGCATTCCCATGCCGGCTCCCATGACTGAAATCTCTTTTCCCTTATAGGTTCCCGTAAATCCCAGCATATTGCGGACTCCCGTGACCTGTCTGGGATTCTCAAGATAGGTTTCAGCGATATATCTGGCCCGAAGAGGATCTCCGGGCATAAGCACGGTTTTGGCAAAATCTCCTTTTGCCGCGCCGTTATGAGGAGTTGGTACTGACATAGATAAGCTTCCTTTCCAAACCGCATCTGTAAGGCAGCGGTTTACGTTTTACTTGGATTTGATAAAAATCTTTCCGTTGGCAGCCGGCGTATGGGCTTTTCCAACAAAGAGGATCAGCGCCAGCAGGGTTACCACATAGGGGATCATGGAAATCAGGTTCGGCGAGATCATGTTGCTCTGGCCCGCAAGGCTCTTGATGCCGCTGCAGAAGCCAAAGAGAAGGCAGGCAAGCATAGAGCCGCCCGGTGAAAACTTACCGAAGATAACGGCCGCAATGGCGATAAAGCCCTGTCCTACAATTACGCTTGGGCGGAACTGGTTAATGGTAGCCAGCGTTACAAAAGCGCCTCCCAGGCCGGCCATAAAGCCGGACAGTATCACACAGCTGTAACGCACGCGGTACACGTCAATTCCCAGAGATTCACAGGCCTCCGGATGCTCTCCCACTGCCCGCAGATGGGCGCCGAAGCGCGTTTTGTAAAAGATAAACCAGCATACGCCTGCCAGGATAAACACCAGATATGCCACTGAATATACATTCAGTACATTGCTTAAAAAGGAGCCTGTTGGAAATACGCCCTCAAAAAGCTTTGGAAGCTTGCTTGCCGGATCCATGGCCGGAGTATCGGAGGAATTATTGTACATAGCTTTGCAGAGGAATACCGCAAGACCTGGGCCTAAAAAGTTGATGGCAGTTCCGGCAATGGTCTGATCTGCATGAAAGGAAATACATACGACCGCATGAATGACGCCAAAAAGCGCACCCGCAAGACCCGCTCCCAAAAAGGCCAGCCAGCCGTTTCCCGTTTCCAGCCCAAGTACCGCACCGGTAAATGCGCCGATGGTCATCATGCCCTCAATTCCAATATTGATAACTCCGCTCCTCTCAGAAAAGCAGGAGCCCAGAGCCGCCAGAAGAAGGGGCGGCGTTGCGATCAAAGTTGCATTGATCAAAAGGCCAAGATTTTTAATGATTACATCCATATTAGTTTGCCTCCTTCTTTGCAGCGAGCTTCTTAAACAGGATACGGAAGATCTGGGCAATGGCAATAAAGAGGATCACACAGCCCATGATAATGTCTACCACCTCTGAAGGCGCTTTTACAATGCTCAGCTTGGAGCCGCCGTACTTCATGGCTCCATAAAACAGTCCGGCAAAGATACAGCCAATGGGATTGGAGGAACCGATCAGGGCCACTGTGATTCCCTGAAAGCCATAGCCTTCCTGGCCTGCAAACTGGCTTAAACGGCCTGCCATGCCAAGGATCTGAACCGCTCCTCCAAGACCTGCCAGCGCACCGGAAATACTAAGAGCCGTAAGCACAGACGCATCAGAGTTAATACCGCCGTACAGAGCGCCGTTCCGGTTAAAGCCCACTGCTTTCAGTTTGTATCCCAGTGTCGTTTTTTCGATGATCACCCAGATGGTCACAGCAGCCGCAACGGCCAGGATGATCCCCCAGTTTGCAACCTTGCATCCCAGTACATCTCTTACTGCCTCAGGGAAGAGGATACGGGCCGTTTCTGCCACATCCTTTGTGGCTTCACCGCCGCCTTCCTTGTGAATGGCAGGAATATTTACCACATAATTGGAGAGGTAAAAGGCAATCCAGTTAAACATGATAAACGACAAAACCTCGTGAATGCCCCGCTTTACCTTTAAAAGTCCTACCAGATAGGACCAGAGCGCTCCTGCTGCCGCTGCCGCCAAAAGGCACAGGGGAATATGGATAACAGCCGGAAGTTTTAAGGTAATTCCCAGCACACAGGCTACCAGGCTTCCCACTACAAACTGTCCTTCTGCTCCGATGTTGAAGACGCCGGTCCTAAAGGAGAATGCAACACTTAATCCGGTAAAGATCAAAGGGCTTGCATAGGTCAGTACCCATGCAAGATATTTTGGCTTGCCAAAAACACTGTCGATCAGCTTGCCGTAGGCCACTGCAGGGCTGATCCCTGCGATCATAAGGAAGACAGCTCCGATGATAAACCCGGCAACGATCGCAATGAGCGTATAAAGTAGATTGGATTCAAGGATACTTTTCTTTTTATTCATTCTTCCGTCCTCCTGCCATCATATAGCCGAGTTCTTTTTCATCTGCATTCTTTCCGGGAACGCTTCCTGTGATCCTGCCGTCAAAGATGACCTCAATCCGGTCAGAAAGACTCATGATCTCATCCAGCTCAAAGGAAACCAAAAGAACGGCCCTGTTTTTATTTCTCTGCTCTACCAGATACTTATGAACAAATTCAATGGCTCCTACATCCAGGCCGCGGGTAGGATTTACAGCGATCAGAAGATCCTTGTCATTGGTGACCTCTCTGGCAATAATGACCTTCTGCTGATTGCCTCCTGAAAGCGTTCCTGCCGGCGCTTCTTCGCAGCCTCTGGGACGCACATCAAATTTTTCAATCAGCTCTGCGGCATGGGCGCGGATCGCTTTCCGATTTAGAAATCCCTTATTTGAGAAAGGGGCCTCCTCAAAATGCTGCAGGATCAGGTTGTCCTCATTGGAAAAGTCCAGGATCAGTCCATGCTTCTGGCGGTCTGCCGGAATACTGGAAATACCGCTTTCAAAGGTTTCTTTCGGCGTTTTATTGATAACCTCTTTTCCCAGCATCTTCACACTGCCGGATTCTGCCTTCTTAAGGCCTGTGAGGATTTCCACCAGCTCCGTCTGGCCGTTTCCGTCCACGCCTGCAAGACCTACGATTTCTCCCCTGCGGACCGTTAAATTAAGTCCCTTTAAGATCTCTGCGTCCCGATAATCCCTTGCCCTTACATCCTTTACCTCCAGAACGATTTCTCCCGGCTCCTGCTCCTTTTTATCCACCTTAAAATTCACATCACGGCCGACCATCATGGCTGCAAGGTCATTTTCTGTTACCTCATCCACCTTTACCGTGCGGATATATTTCCCCTGGCGGATAATGGTGCAGTGATCCGAAGACGCCGTGATCTCCTTCAGCTTATGGGTAATAAGGATCACGCTCTTTCCATCCCTTGTCAGATTCTCTATAATCTCCATCAGTCCTTCAATCTCCTGAGGGGTCAGGGAAGCGGTAGGCTCATCCAGGATCAGCGTATCCGCACCGCGGTAAAGCACCTTCAGTATCTCCACACGCTGCTGCATCCCAACGGAAATATCCTCGATCTTTGCGTCAGGATCGACCTTCATGCCATAACGCTCCGACAGCTCCATTACCTTCTGTCTGGCGGCTGCCTTATCGATGGAAAGCCCCTTTACAGGCTCAATTCCCAAAATAATATTATCCGTTACCGTAAATGGCTGGATCAGCATAAAATGCTGGTGGACCATACCGATCCCGATGTCGATAGCATCCTTTGGACTGGAAAAATGCACCTCTTTCCCTTTAATAAAAATCTGTCCGCTGGTAGGCTTATAAAGCCCGCAGAGCACATTCATCATCGTACTTTTACCGGCTCCGTTTTCTCCTAAAATGGCATGTACCTCACCCTTATGCACCGTCAGATTGATGTGGTCATTGGCTGTAAAATTACCGAATTTCTTTACAATGTCCTTCATCTGGACCATGACCTGGCTTTCATCCATATGGCTGGTCTTTCCCATGTATATTCCCTCCTTTTTCATATGATCACAATATCTTTAAATCCCATCTCCCTCAGTATGTCTGCCAGTTGCGTCAAACATTCAGGAGACGGAACCTGGTAGTGGGAATACGCTTCCCTCACTCCCATGGGACGGTACGCGATCAGCTTGATACGGATTTCGCGTATATTCCGGTAAGGCGCCAGAAGCGTTCCGATTCCCCGGATGCTTTTTTCTCCGTCATAGAGATCCGGAACGATCACAGCCCGGACTTCCTCCAGTTTTCCGTGCTTTGCAAGAAAAACCGCATTTTTAAGCACGATCCCGTTGCCTTCATCGGTGATCCGGCGGTGGTCTGTATCATCAAACGCCTTGATATCCAGCATTACGCCGTCAGATATCTCTAAAAGCTCCGGATAGTCCCATAAAGGGATAGTCCCATTGCTGTCAATGAGACAGCCAAGTCCGTCTGCTTTGGCAAGCGTAAACAGCGCCTTTAAAAAATCCGGCCAGAGCATACACTCTCCGCCGGATACTGAGATGCCCCGTATAAAGGGAATCTGCCGTTTTACAGCCGCATATACCTCCTCCGGCGTCATTTCCCGCACTTTTGGGGAACTGTCATTGGGACAGACATGGATACAGGTATCACACTGCACGCAGGCTCCCTGATCCCAGATGACCCGGTTATCCTCTCCCAGGGACAGCGCCCCGGCAGGGCACTGTCCCACACAGGCTCCGCAGTTTATACAGAGCCTTCTTGTTTCGGGATTATGACAATATTTGCAGTTAATGTTGCAGCCCTGGAGGAAAATGGCAGTTCTGTTTCCAGGACCGTCTACACTGCTGAAAGGAATGATTCGATTTACAATGGCTTTCATCAGCGCACCTTTCTCTCCAGGATATGACCGTTCTTGGAAGCTCCCAGCCCCAGACCGGTTGTGTTCTGGAGAACGGCCTGTCCCTGATCCAGTTTTTCCATTTCAGAGCGTTTTACCAGATAACCGGTCACTCGGATCACATCACTGTCGCTGGAATAGAAGGACAGATAGCGCAGATCCATTTTAAAGGCCCCCTTAATGATATCCAGCACATATTCCGGGTTGCGGTGCACCGTCATATCGATTGGGAAAATATCTCCGGTTCCGGAGGTAAAATACCGGTGGAAATGCTCAAGCACCTTTAACTGGTCGATCAGCTCCTCTGGCTCCTCCCCGATCGGGATACGGGTTCCTGGAGTTATATCAATGTCTTCCGCAATTCCCACCTGGGCATGAAGCAGGAAGCGGCCTCCTGTTCCCTCACAGTAGGGATTTACATGGGCTGCGTTAAAAGCCTGGATCTGATCCATAATTTCAACGCCCAGCCGCGTAGCGATCTCATCATGGCCAAACCGTCCCTCTATACCTTCCTTTTCAAGAAGGATATTGACGCACTCTGCCAGGCCTACAAGACCGTACATGCCGGAGAAACGATCCCTGTGGATAAAGCCCTCCTTCGCAAGGAAGTGATGTTCAAAGAATCCGCTTTCCTCTACCTCAAACCGGATTCTCTCATCCATGTACCGTGCCATAATATCCAGTACATACGGCAGCTGCTGTTCTTTAAAATCCCGGATATCCTTTGCGCGCTTTGCAATATTTCCCAGGATCAGGCGGCACAGCGTATAAGCGCCGCCGCCGTAAAGCAGGCCGTTATAGCAGCTTGCGATCACATAGCCTTCACCCAATTCACCCTTAAACATCTTATGGTTTGCGAAGCTGGGCTTTGCACTGTGCAGTGCGCACCGGATGGCCTCCAGGGCAAAGTCATCTTCTGTAACGCCTTCCTCATATTTCATGGTAATGTTGGGAACCGCATGTTCAAGCTCCGCTTCCACTTCTAACAGCAGGCGGCCTGCCTTGGTCGCCCTGGGACCGATATTTGCATGAGAGAAGGAGTCCAGTACCGTGCGGTCAATGTGCGTCATGAACATCCCTAAAAGCTTTTTCGCCTGAGCCTCGTCCACTGTATCAATAAAAGGCTCCAGCAGTTCATCTAACTGTCCCACATAAACCGGATAGTTGGTAACGCTGGGAACATGCTTATAAAAGATCAGCAGATTATTAATAGCCTCATACAGATCTGTCGGCGGTTTAAGCTGGAGAAATTCACTGCCCTCTTTCATAAATTTTGCATAATCCGGGATAATGTACCGGGGACGCATGGGCGCATGGCCTTCTGCCAAATCACAGATGCACTTACGGTCTGCAGGAACATTTAAAAGTTCATCCAGCCCTTCGGGGAGGTCCAAAACCTCCATCAGGGAATCCGCCTGGCAGGCCAGGTTCGTAAGCTTCTGCTCATGGGTCAGCACAGGGCTTTTTATAATGCTCAGGATATTCTCCCTTGTTTCATTTACACGCTCCATTGAAATGTCACGCATATATGGTTCCTCCTTCTGTCATTGTTCAATCTTAGTCTAACTGATATACATCGCCGTATGCAGCCTCAAACTCTTCCTTGCTGGCAGGAACAGTCACTTCGCCTGCAAGGATCTTAGCCTTAACATCCTCTACTGCCTTCTTTACATCCTCAGGAAGAAGATCCTGGGAAGGAGCAATATCTACGCCGCCTGCTGCCAGGTCATACGTATGAAGGCCGCCCTCTAAGGTACCGTTAAGCAGAGACTCTACACTGTCATAAACAGCGGTATCTACACGCTTCATAGCGGAAGTAATTACGGTTCCAGGTGCGTCATTGTACTGGTCTCTGTCCACGCCGATAGCATATACGCCTGCTTCCTGGCATGCCTCGATTACGCCAAGTCCGGTTGCGCCTGCTGCATGGAAAACAATATCAGCGCCATTGGTGATCGCGGTACCCGCGTTTGTTTTTCCGGTTGCCGGATCTGCAAAGGAGTTTGCGTTAAACTGCTGGATCGTAATATCCGGATTTGCATCAATAGCACCTGCACAATAGCCGTATCCGAACAGGTTCATGGTTTCATTTGTCATACCGATCACTACGCCGATATTGTCAGTCTCTGTCATAAGACCGGCAACGTATCCTACCAGATAGGAAGCCTGCTCCTGGCGGAACATCAGACAAGTAACATTGGGCAGGTCAATGGTAGCGTCATCAATAATAGCAAACTTACACTCAGGATTTGCTTCCGCAGCCTGCTTGGTAGCGTCTGCCAGCATATAGCCTACGCTGATGATCAGGTCGTACTCTTCATCAATAAACGTCTCAATGTTTGGAACGTAGTCTGCATCAGTAGAGGACTCAAGATAATTTACCTCAACGCCAAAATCCTCTGCCGCCTTCTGAAGACCCTCCCAGGAAGACTGGTTGAAGGAACCGTCATTTACACCGCCTACGTCTGTTACAAGACCGATCTTGTATTCGGATCCGTCTTTTTTCTCACCTGCTGCCTCTGTTTCAGCTTCTTCTTTTTTTGCTGAAGTATCAGCGGCTGCGGAAGACTCTGCCTTTGTCTCAGAAGTGCCGCCTGAACCTCCACAGGCAGTCAGAGATACTGCCATGGCTGCTGCCAACATAAGTGCTGCTGTTTTCTTTTTCATAATGATTCTCTCCTTTTAAAGTATATAATGAAGCCCTGCTTTTAAGCAAAGCCCATGTGAAGCTGGAAAAATCCCCTGCTTATGAAACAGGGATTTTTCCAGCCTGCTGCCTTTTATAAAACTGCCTATTTCTGTTCCTGGCGGATCAGTTCCCGGATGGCCCCTATGGCGGTGCGGATTGCCATATCCGTATCATGGACCACCGGATTTTCCAGGCCCAGCTTTTCCCGCTCCTGATTTGCAACAACCAGGAATACGGAACCGGCCCGTACATGAAGCGCTCCGGCCACGATAAATAATGCGGCTGATTCCATTTCGGATGCCAGACAGCCCATCCGTTTCCAGGCTTCCCATTTGTTCAAAAGCTCATAGCTTACAGGCATGCGCTCCGGGGAGTGCTGGCCGTAAAAAGCATCCTTGCACTGAACTACGCCTGTATGGAAAGCAAGGCCCAGTTCCTTTGCAGAAGCTGTCAGCGCATTTGTCACTGTAAGGTCAGCAACTGCCGGATATTCAATCGGAGCATACTCTCTGCTGGTTCCTTCCATACGGATGGCCCCGGTGGCAATTACGGCATCACCGCTTTTTACCTCCGGCTGCATCCCTCCGCAGGTGCCTACACGGATAAAGGTATCTGCTCCGCAGTTTACCAGCTCCTCCATGGCAATGGAAGCAGAGGGGCCGCCGATACCCGTAGAAGTAACGCTTACCTTTACTCCATCTAACGTACCAGTATAGGTCACATACTCCCGGTTGTCAGCCACTAATACCGGATCATCAAAATACTTCGCGATCTTTTCACAGCGTTTTGGATCTCCCGGCAGTATCACATACCGTCCGACCTCTCCTTTTCCCACCTGAATGTGATATTGTTTGTTAGGATCTTCTGAATACTTCACGTTCTGTTCCTCCCTGTACGTTTTTTAATTATTATAAACCAGCCGCGGCTGATTCCTAACTGTCAATTTCACTCATCTTTGCATCCGCCAGAGCTTTTAAGCGCTGGTACTGGCTGCTGTCCATAGTGATATTCCATCCTTTTTTTGTAATATATCCTTCTGATACCAGACTCTTGATCGCTCTGGTGATCGTCCGTTCTGAAAGGCCTGTCATCTCAGAAAAATCCTTTCGGCTGATATAGGCGCTGTATGTTCCATTTTCCTCATAGGATTTATATAATTTGATCAATACCTGATAAACCCGCTGATTTCCGGACAACAGCACATACAGCCGTTCTTTTCTTGCCTGCTCCAGAAGATAATTGACAATTTCCTTTGTTTCCATCTGAAATGCATTGCTGTCGCTTTTCAGCCATCGCTCATACTGGTCTCTTCCAATCCGCAGGAAAATACTTTTTTCCACTGCTGCAAGAGAGGTCTTATACCGCTCCATTCCGCCTAAAATTTCCATCACCCCAAAAAGTTCAATAGGATAAAACTGAAAGAAACCATATACGGCCTCCTGTACCCGGTAGTCAACCGCAGACACCTGTCCCTGTAACAGCACATAAACGCGTTCTGCCGGCTCTCCCTCATGGATAAAAACAGTCCCTGCCGGAACCTCGATCACCTGAAACTGTTCCAGCAGCCAACGGGGAGCGCCTGCAAAATACTGTTTCAGATAATCCACCTTTTCCGGATTCAGCTTTTCAATCTGCTTCTGAGTTTCTATATTCAGTTTCTTAATCTGCTTTTGTGTTTCCTTCATAAAGGATTCCCTTTTGTATATTTCTTCCATTTAACTTGTTTTCATCATATCACATTTTCACAAAGAATAAAAGGACATATGTCACTTTTCAAAAAGGAAAAAGAGTTTTTTTGATGTTTAGCACAAAAAACCACCATATTTTTTTGCGTATATGGTGGTTTTTACCTATAGCTATATAAAATTACTGTTTCTGCTTACTTTTCAGATTCTTCACTTCTTTTATATACCTCTTCCAGAGGAATCTTTGCGCCATTCTGCGTTATGGCGCTTACAAGGAAGATTGCTATAAAAGCCAGGGGCACGGAGATGATCGCACTCTGGACGCCGCCCGGAGAACGTAAGACCACATCCCAGATGATCGTCGTCACCGCTCCGGTGATGATGCCTGCCAGACCGCCTGCCTTGGTTGCTTTTTTATAAAACAGCGCACAGATCAGGGCCGGTGTAATGGTTGCTCCATACATGGTATAGGCATACATCTGAACGGAAAGGATATCCGGGAAATAAAAGCCCAGAACAAACGCCAGAAAAGCCACAAGGACAATGGAAATACGAAGCATATTCAGTTTCTGCTTATCATCCGCATCCTTTTTGATCAGGCGCACCCATACGTCATAAGTCAGGTTGGAAGCCGTCGACAGAAGATAGGAGTCACCCGTAGTAATAACAAAACTCATGCAGGCAGCCATTACGATACCGCCTAAAACCGTAGGAAGCTTCTGTGCTGCCAGCTGGAATAAAATGGTATCTGCAGAATCGTTGGTTGGATACAGAGGAATGGCACAGGTTACAAGACCGATAATCAGGGCACATACAACAACCTCTGCAATTACAAGGCCCACATTGGATTTGCGGGCGGTGCGGCTGTCTTTTGCGGAACTGAACCGCTGGATCATGTTCTGATCACCCAGCACCAAAAACAGCGTTGGCAGCACATAGCCCAGCACCTGAGCAATATTCATAGTTCCAAAGATGGAATTTTTCTCTGCGGGAACCTGAGCCAGTACGCCGCCAAAGCCACCGAAATCTCCGCTCAGATATAAAATGCCGAACATGAAGCCAAACACCATCATAAAAGCAGATAAAGCATCCGTATATGCCACGCTGACCATACCGCCGATCAGAGCCAGAAGCGCCATAAATATCACGCAGATCACAGTGGAGGTGATAAAATCAATGCCACTGGTAATCATAAAAATATTGCCGGCTGCCTTAAACTGGGAAGCTGTGGTTCCGATATACGCCAGAATAATGCAGATTGCAGCCAGATTTCTGGCAGCTGCTCCGTAGCGCAGCTCAAACAGCTCCGGAATAGTATATGTGGTACTTTTGCGGACTGCTCCTGAAATAAAATAAAGAACGATCATTCCGATCGGAGCTCCTGCAAACAGCAGGATACCAAACAGAGGTCCGTTTTTATAAACCAGGCCTGCGGAACCCGAAATACCGCCGCCGCCGCACCATGTAGCAAGCAGCGTTCCCACTAATACGATCATGGGAAGGCGTCTTCCCGCTACCGCAAAGTCATCTGAGCTTTTTACCATTTTTCTTTTTAAATAAAGACTCACCCCCACCATCAGGAGCAGATAGCCCACTACGAATAAAAACCGTACATCCATATCATTTTCCTCTCTTTTATCATACCTGTTCCATCTGCATTTTTATCCGAACATTATTCCTTATGGGCTGCATAAAGCTTCAGCAGCCGGATCAGGATCTCCACATTTTTCGCCATAGCCTGGATGGAAACAAACTCAAATCTGCCATGAGCATTTTCATAACCTGCTGTAATGTTGGGGCATGGAAGACCCATCTGGGAAATCCAGGAACCGTCTGTGCCGCCTCTCATTGCGATCTCAAAGGGCTCCACTCCGCATTCTTTCATAGCCTGCTTGCAGTAGTCGATCATAAACGGAACCTTTTTGATGACTTCCCGCATGCTGTAATAAATGCTGTCCCATTTAAGCTCCACGGTTCCCTCACCATAGCGCCGGTTCAGCTCCTCTATGCAGGATATAACATAGGCTTTTCTCTCCTCGTACCGATCCAGCTCATGATCCCGAACCAGACAGCGGATATAGGTCTTTTCAACAGTTCCTTCAAAAACAAAGGGATGAAAATACCCTTCCCTTCCTTCTGTAAACTGAGGCCGTTCCAGAGCCGGGAGCATAGCCATAAATTCTCCACCGATCTCCACTGCATTTTTCATAATGCCCTTGGCTGTTCCCGGATGAACACTCAGGCCATGGATAGTCAACTGAGCTTCCGCACCGTTGAAGGTTTCATACACCAGACCGCCCAGGGCGTCTCCGTCCATGGTATATGCAAGATCTGCCCCAAAACGCTCTACGCTGAAATTTTCCGTGCTGCGCGCGATCTCCTCATCCGGAGTAAAGCACAGCTTGATCGGACCGTGAGGAATTTCAGGATGGCGGCAGAAAAACTCTGCCATTGTCATAATCGATGCTACCGCAGCCTTATCATCTCCTCCTAAGAGCGTGGTTCCATCTGTAAAAACAAGATCTTCTCCCACATATTTTCTAAGTGTAGGATAGTCATCTTCCCTCATAAGGATATTCTGTTCTTTATTTAACATCACATCCCCACCTGGATACTTTTCAAAAACCCATGGCTTTACATCTGTGCCGTCTGCATCCGGAGAAGTATCCATGTGGGCTACAAAGCCAATAGACAAGCCTGTTCCATCCGGCATCGTAGACGGGATGGACGCATAAACCAGACCTTCTTCTGTCAGCTCTGCATCCGTTACTCCCAATGAAATCAGCTCATCTCTAAGCATCCGCCCCAGATTTTTCTGCTTCATCGTGCTGGGAGCTGTAGAGGAACCAGCCTGAGACTGGGTATCAACCTTTACATAGCGGATAAAACGTTCCTTCACCTGTTCATAAAATTCAGACATATATGAAATTCCCCTCCTTATTTTCATGTATAAGCATAATATTAAAGCTGATTCCTGTATTTGTCAATCAATTATTTATAACGTTAAAGGTTTAAATCAAATGAGAGGACGTGGATAACCACCAGATGCGCATCGAAAAAAGAGGCCACCAGACAGCGATCCGTCTGGTGGTCTGCATCATGAATGCGTCTGTTTATTTTTCTTCTGTAAGACCTGCCATCATAGGACCTAACGTTTCTCTGGAAGCATCCTTCTGATCCACGATTCCCATGATCCTGCCTTCAAACATAACCATAATACGATCCGAAAGCTCAATCAGCTCATCCAGTTCCGTAGAAACCATAAGCACCGCTGTGCCTCGATCTCTCTGTTCCATGATTTTAGACTGGATATACTTGGTTGCGCCAATATCCAGACCTCTGGAGGGGTGGACTGCCACAAGAAGCTTGGGCGTACGGTCTAACTCACGTCCTACCACAAATTTCTGCTGGTTTCCGCCAGAAAGATTAATCGCCTGCTCCTTGATCGTAGGTGTCTTTACCTTAAAAAGCTGACAGATCTTCTTACTGTGATCTGCGATCCATTTCCAGTTCAGGAATTTATGCAGAGAAAACAGCTTCTGATCATAGCTTACCAGGATCAGGTTTTCCTCTATGGACATAGCCCCTACCATACCGTATTTATGGCGGTCCTCCGGGATATGGGCCACATCCAGGTTTAATATCTGCTTTGGTGTATAGTTAGTCGTATCAGTATCACAGATCATAATCTTTCCCTCGGAAGGTTTTCTGAGTCCTGTAATACACTGGATCAGTTCTGACTGTCCGTTTCCGTCTACACCGCAGACGCCTAAAATCTCACCGCCCTGAAGTTCAAAGCTTACATCCTTTACCGCTGGAAGCCCCCTGTCATTTAAACAGGTCAGATGCTCTACCCGAAGGCGTTCTCCCGTATATTCCGGCGGTTTGCGCTCCGTTTTTAACTCTACCTGGTGGCCTACCATGAGATTTGCCAGTTCCTGTCGGTTATGTACTTCAGAGATCTCCACCGTAGCTGCCAGCTTGCCCTGGCGCAGAACCGTACAGCGGTCGCAGATTTTCATGATCTCATTCAGCTTATGGCTGATAAAGATAACGGTGTGGCCTTCACTTGTAAGCTTATTCATCATGTCAAACAGACCATCTACCTCGTCCGGCGTGAGAACAGCTGTAGGCTCGTCCAGGATCAGAAGCTTTGCATCGCGGTAAAGAGCCTTTAAAATCTCCAGTCGCTGCTGCTGGCCGACAGAAAGCTGCTCGACTCTCACCCAGGGATCGATTTCCATGTTATAGCGTTTTCCAAGCTCTGTAAAGCGTTCTGCCGCCGCTTTTAAATCCAGGACCTGTTTATTTTCCTTTAGGCCAAGAACCACATTTTCGATTACGGTCAGGGCCGGAATCAGCATAAAATGCTGATGCACCATTCCAATTCCCAGAGCAATGGCCTGTTTTGGATCATTGATCACAACCTTCTGCCCGTTAAACCAGATTTCGCCCTCATAGCTGTCGTACATACCGTACAGACAGTTCATAAGGGTTGATTTTCCGGCTCCGTTTTCACCCAAAAGAGCATGGACCTCGCCTTTTTTTACACTCAGATTCACATCTTCATTGGCAACTACCGAAGCAAAGCGCTTGGTAATGTGCTTCATTTCCAAAATATACTCTGACATCCTGTTTTCCCCCCTATTCCTTTCTGTAAGCAACACCGCTGCAGGCCGGTTTATTGCTGCGCTTTGCAAACATACACAGTGCTACTATGGTGATGAAATAAGGAAGCATATTTAAGAACTGGTAATAGCTTCCGATGCCGGTTGTCAGCAGACGGTATTTTAACGCATCTGCCGCGCCAAACAGCAGCGCAGCCCAAAGTACCGTCTTGGGGGAATAATTTCCGAATACGCACACAGCCAGGGCCATAAAGCCTTTGCCAGAAACCATGCCCTCTGTAAAGGAAGAAAGCTGCCCCATGGAAACAAAAGAGCCTGCAAAGCCTGCCATCATGCCGGAAAACAGAACGGCTCCATAGCGAATGCGGAATACATTGATGCCCACCGTATCGCAGGCCTTGGGATACTCTCCCACTGCCCTTACCTTAAGGCCGATATTGGTGCGCTGAAGGACAAACCAGCATATCGGTACACTTAAAAAAGCCAGATAAACCGGAAACGACCAGTTAAACAGCACTTCTCCCAAAATGGGAATCTTTGACAATCCGGGAATAGGAATCGCTTCATAGCCAGCTACCTTCTCACCATTTAACAGAAGCCTGTTTAATGTGATGGTAAAGCCGCCTGCGAAAATATTAAAGGCAGTTCCTACTACGATCTGATTGGAACGCAGGGTAATGGTAAAAAAAGCAAAGATCAGAGCCATAGCAAAGCCGCCTGCAATTGCTAAAAGAGCTCCCATGGCAGAGGAACCCGTAAGAGCCGCGCCAAGACAGCCCAAAAGAGCTCCTACCAGCATAATACCCTCTGTTCCGATATTTACGATACCGGCCCGCTCGCTGAAAACCAGTCCAAGAGCAGCCAGAAGAAGCGGTGTGGCAGTTCTTATATCCGCTGTCAGAAAGTTAGTAATAAAATCAGCCATGGTTTTCACCTCCTGTTACCCCGTGGGCTTTTTCTTTCTGTAACTTCCTGCCAAACCAGATAAACAGTTCCCGGCTGACAGCAAAGATAATGATCATACCCTGGATCATATAAATAGAAGCAGAAGGAACCTTTGCAAGCAGCTGCATCTTCACACCTCCTGCATTGAGGGCTCCGAACAGAATACCCGATACGATGATCCCCACCGGGCTGCAGCCGCCAAGAAGGGCCACTGCAACACCGCTGAAGCCAAAGTTATTGGAAAAGCCCTCTGTAAGGAAGTACTGCAGGCCGATAATATTGATAATACCGCCAAGACCCGCAAAGCCACCTGCCAAAAACATGGACAAGATAGAGTTGACGGGGATATTCATACCGGAATACCGGCCTGCGTTGGGATTCATGCCAATCACACGCATCTCATAGCCTCTGGTCGTCTTCCACATGAATACATAGTAAATGAGCACTGCGATCAAAGCAAAGATGATACCCAGATGAAGCCTGGTCTGAGGAAGAATGATCGGAAGCTTCACTGCATCTACAACGGAAGGCATACGGGGCGCAGCTCCCGGAGTTGCATCACGGAAAGGCGGATTTGTCACGCAGAAACTTACAAACTCCAGAGCAATATAATTGAGCATGATCGTGGTGATCAGCTCACTGGCTCCAAATTTCATCTTTAAAACCGCAACGATCAATCCCCACAAAGCACCGCCGATAAAGCCGCACAGAAGAACGAACAAGATATGGATCACTGGCGGAAGTCCATGGATATGGGAGCCGGCCAGAGAACCCAGAATCGCTCCGATATAAAGCTGCCCCTCCGCGCCCAGGTTTACCATACCGCAGCGCAGGGCAATAGCATAGCTGAGAGCAGTGAAAATAAGAGGGGTTGTCTGGATCAGGGTTTCTGCAATGGAGTTTTTGCTTCCAAATGCCCCCTTTAACAAGCTGGAATACGCTTTTCCTGCATCATAGCCCATAGCTGACAGTATGACCGCTCCCAGCACCAGCGCAACGACAATTGAGGCAAGCGGAAAGGTTAATTCCTTTAATTTTTTCACAATTTCTTTCTGCATATCTTTTTCCATCCTTTTGTTCAGGCACTTTTGACAAAAGGAGCTGCCAGAAACGTTCCTGACAGCTCCAATTCAATGACCATGGTTCAATTACTGAAGAGAAATCTCAACCTCTCCCTTTGCCATCTTGTCAATGGTTTCCTGAAGCCTTGTCTTTGCTTCATCGTTTACATCACCGAACCACTCGGTTGCATAAACAACACCCTTGTTTGCTCCATAGGTTTCTACCTCGGTTGGATTTAACTCACCCTTTGCATATGCGTCAAAGGTAGACTTAATTGCAATGGCAACATCCTTTACAATGATAATTTTAGTAGCAGTAGGAGCAGATGATTCCTGTCCAAGGCCGCAGCCAACCGCCATAACGCCTTTCTCCTCTCCTGCTTCCATGATGCCTACGCTGGCGTCATTTGCCATAGGAGAAATAACATCGGCTCCGCCCTCGATGATTGAGATGGCAGTTTCCTTTGCCTGGTTTACATCTGTAAAGCTTCCCGTGTTGATGCGGGTTGCTTCTACATTCAAGCCGTAGGTGGAATTGACATAGTCAACACCCTGCTGGAAACCGGAGGATCCCAGCTTAATGGGATTGATCTCCTGTCCGCCTACAAAGCCAACCTTTCCAGTCTCAGACAGGAGAGCTGCTGCAACACCCTGCAAAAAGCCCTGCTCCTCATCTGCGATGCGGACAGAAATAAAGTTGCCGTCTACGATGGTTCCGTTGATCTGCACAAAGGTTGTATCCGGGAAGTCCTTTGCAACAGGAGTACAGTAATCCTGATAGGAATTGGTGGTCAGATAAACCAGATTAAAGCCCTCGGAAGCGTATGTACGGGCTGCCTCAGCAGCATCTGTATCGCTGATGTTTTCCATATAAGCAATCTCTGCACCGGCTTCTTCAATGGATTTTAAGCCATTGTACTGGGTTTCATTCCAGTTTCCGTCATTGATCGCTCCGCCAAAGATAGCTGCAACTTTTAAGCCGGAAGCATCCTTCGCCTCTTTGCCCTCAGCGGCCTTGCCGCCCTCTTCCTTCGCTGCCTCGGTAGATGCCGGAGCTGCTGCAGACTCCTCTGTTTTGCTGCCACAAGCGGTCAGTGCTGTCATTGACATAGCTGCCGCAAGCATCAGTGCTGTTAATTTTTTCATAAATCTGTCCTCCTTTTTGTTTTTCCCCTCCTTTTTCGCAAGAAATGGGGATTTGAGAAACATCAATTACTTAACACCTCTATTATGGCAAATCTGGATAAAATTGTCAATATATTAACTCTTTTTTTATAAAAAAGAACGAAAAACACAAAAAATAAAGGAAATAAAGCGAAATGCAGAAATTAAAAAAGATCTCCAGAATTGCTTCCGAAGATCTTTTTATTTTTAATTGAGTAAGGAGAAATTAGTCCTCTACGCTTACGATCTCGCGCTTATTATAGCTTCCGCAAGCTTTACATACTCTATGAGGCATCATCAGGGCTCCGCACTTGCTGCACTTAACCAGATTTGGTGCGCTCATCTTCCAGTTTGCTCTACGGCTGTCTCTTCTTGCTTTAGAAGATTTATTCTTTGGACAAATAGACATGGTTTACACCTCCTTCAACTGTTTAAAAATATCCTGGATAACTGACATTCTCGGGTCCAGTGACTTGCCTGCGCAGTCACAAGTCCCACGGTTGAGATTTGTGCCACATCTATTGCAAATTCCCTTACAGTCTTCACTGCAGAGAACTCTCATAGGCAGGTTCAGGGTTAACTCATTACCAACCAGCTGGTCGACATCCAGATTATAACCTTTGATATAGAACTGCTCATCCAGATCTGCAATCCGGTCTTCACCGGTCTGCTTCATATCAACTTCCTGATCGATCACAAGATTAAAGGAAACCCTTACAGGTTCAAGGCATCTGGCGCAGACCATCGACAGCGTGAGCGCTGCCTCTCCGATCACGGTAAACACCTTATTACCCTCATTTGTAACAGTCAGCGTTACGGGTTCCTTTTCCACAATCTCATAGTCTCCGTCAGCAGCGTGAAATGAAGTCATCTCCAATGGGACTGTGTAAGTTCTGGACTTTCCCTCAACGGGAAACAGTTCTGATAAGTTGATCAGCATATCATACTCCTTGATATGCACCTTTGTTATTATACATAGGTGCATGGGGTTTGTCAACAAAATTTTGCCATATTTTTACCGAACTCTTTTTTACAGGCAAAAACCGCTGTCAAGCAGCTTTACTTTACAAGGCGAAGGGTCTCTCTTGCGATTGCCAGCTCCTCATTGGTTGGGATCAGCATTACCTTAACCTTAGAATCAGGAGCAGAAATAACGGTGCGCTTTCCTCTTACATCATTAGCAGCATCGTCGATCTTTACGCCCAGATAGCCCAGGTACTCGCAGACTTTCTTTCTGGTTGCCTTGTCATTCTCACCTACGCCGGCTGTAAAGGCAATGGCATCCACACCGTTCATGGCTGCAGTGTAAGCGCCTACATACTTAGCTACACGATATACGAATGCATCCAGAGCTACCTCTGCTAAATGGTTGCCCTCTTTTGCAGCATTCTCAATATCACGGAAGTCGCTGGAGATACCGTTTGTCATGCCCAGAACGCCGGACTTCTTATTTAATACATTGAGAACCTCGTTTACATCCATGTTCTCTTTATTTGCAATAAACTGTACCACAGCAGGGTCTACGTCACCGCTTCTGGTACCCATGATCAGGCCCTCAAGAGGAGTAAGTCCCATGCTGGTGTCCACGCACTTGCCGCCGATGGAAGCAGATACACTGGCGCCGTTTCCTAAATGGCATACGATCACCTTTGCATTCTCCGGATCCAGACCGCCGAACTTGATCGCCTCGCCGGATACGAACATGTGGCTGGTTCCGTGGAAGCCATAGCGGCGGATGCTGTATTTCTCAAAATACTCATGAGGAATCGCATACATATAAGCTTTCTCAGGCATAGCCATACCAAAGGCAGTATCCCATACAGCTACGTTTGGCTTTCCGGGCATAGCCTCCTCGCAGGCCTCGATACCCATCAGGTTTGCAGGGTTGTGCAGAGGTCCAAGGTCGAAGCACTCGCGGATCACACGCTTTACGTCATCATTCACAACAACGGAATCGCTGTATACCATACCGCCGTGAAGTACGCGGTGGCCGATCGCAGAAATCTCATCTGTGTTTGTGATCACGCCATGGTCTGCATCCTGCAGAGCTTCCATAACAAGGCTGATCGCTACGGTATGATTTGGCATCGGCTGCTCAAGCACGAACTTGTCCTTGCCCTCTGGCTGGTGGGTCAGCTTGGATCCGTCAATACCGATACGCTCGCAAAGGCCCTTTGCGATTACGTTTTCATTTTCCATATCGATCAGCTGGTACTTTAAAGAGGAACTTCCGCAGTTGATAACTAAAATCTTCATGATAGATATTTTCTCCTTTTACATATTCTGGCACTGTACGGCTGTAATTGCCACAACACCCACGATGTCGTCAGCAGAGCAGCCCCTGGACAGATCGTTTACAGGTCTGGCAATGCCCTGGCACATTGGGCCGTAAGCCTCTGCCTTGCCAAGTCTCTGAACCAGCTTGTAGCCGATGTTGCCTGCATCCAGATCCGGGAATACCAGAACGTTTGCATGGCCTGCTACCTTGCTGTCAGGAGCCTTGGAAGCGCCGATCTCAGGAACGATCGCAGCATCCAGCTGAAGCTCGCCGTCTAAAGCAAGCTCAGGAGCCATCTCCTTTGCGATCCGTGTAGCTTCTACTACCTTGTCAACGTCAGCATGCTTTGCGCTTCCCTTGGAAGAATGGGACAGCATGGCAACCTTTGGCTCATGGCCCGTAAGCATCTTAAAGCTCTCTGCAGAGGAAACAGCGATCGCTGCCAGCTCTTCCGGATTCGGATTCTGGTTCAAACCGCAGTCAGCGAATACGAAGGTTCCGTTGTCGCCCAGATCACAGTTCGGCACTTCCATTAAGAAGAAAGCGGAAACCAGCTTGGTGCCGGGAGCTGTTTTAATAACCTGAAGGCAGGGTCTTAAAGTATTGGCGGTAGAATGGCAGGCGCCGGAAACCATTCCGTCGGCATCTCCGTTCTTGATCATCAGGCAGCCGTAGTAAGCATAGTCGCTTAAAATCGTCTCTCTTGCCTTCTCAGGAGTCATGCCCTTTGCCTTTCTCAGCTCTACGAATAAATCAATATATTCCTGAGTCTTCTCATAGGTCTGAGGGTTTACGATGGTAGCGCCGGAAACATCCAGGCCCTCGCTGTGCTCGCCGATATCCTCAGGCGTACCGATGATGATCAGGTTAGCCAGTCCTTCCTTTAAAATCTTTTCAGCAGCTACCCATGTTCTGCGATCCATGGACTCCGGAAGAACGATGGTTTTTTTATCTGCTCTTGCTTTTTCTTTGATAATATCGATTACTGCCATAATCTTATTTACCCCTTTCCTTATGTTAAAGCATATAGTCTTATTATATACGCACCCGTAACCGGAAACAAGTCGATTTTCATAAATTTTTGCATTTTTTTGAATACCTGTACCGCAGAACACAAAAAGTCCCCGAAAATGAGTTTTTCTCTTCCGGGGGCTTTCACTGCCGATACGCCGCGGGGGCGGTCAGATTTTTTCGTAACGGTCTACATTTATCACAAAGATGGTTGCGCCGCCCACATCTACCGTCATGGGCATCGTTGCATAATTTACCATTGTCGTACCGGAGATATAGGGCATATTTACAGTCAGCTTCTGATGCTGTCCGCACTCCTGCTTAATGATGGAAATAACCTCTTCTACCTTATCGTCTTCTGCACCGATCATCAGTGTGGTATTTCCTTTTTTCAGGAAACCTCCGGTGGTAGACAGGCGGGTTACGCTGTAGCGGTGTTGTGTAAGCTGGCTTACCACATCATCCTCATTGTCATTGCGTACGATTGCATATATTAACTTCATAAGCCAAACCTCCTTTTTCGGTTTATTGAAGCTATTATATCACACAATTCTGAAAAATGGTGTAAAAATTTTTATTTTTACGGATTATTTTTATGAGTTGGCTGCCGGCTTTGTTCCCAGTGTAATGGACACTTCATGCTCTACGTATGCACCGTTTACCAGAGACTGTACCGTAAGAGTAATTTCATCCCCTCCCTCATAATAGGCCAGCATATCCTTCAGCTCCTCCATCGTGGTAATGGACTGGCCGTCAAATTTGGTAATGATATCCTTTTCCTTCAGATCCGAAGATGCTGCTGCACCTCCAGGAACAATCTTGTATACATATACGCCTACCGGCATGCCATAAGCCTGTGAGGTTCCTGCATCAATATTGGTTCCCTGAATGCCAAGGTATCCCTGAGATGCTTCATCTACCGCTTCTCTTGTTTTCTTGGTCATCAGACCGTCTAAAATTTCCCGGGCGCTGGTAATAGGGATTGCAAAGCCCATACCTTCTACCTCTGTGGAAGCAGTTTTGGCTGCATTGATACCGATCACATTTCCCTGAAGGTCAATGAGGGCGCCGCCGCTGTTTCCGGGATTAATGGCCGCATCGGTCTGGATATAGGTATGGACAATGCCGTTTTCATCCGTGATCTGGCGGTCTAAGGCACTGACATAGCCTACGGTAACAGACTGGCCATACCCCAGAGCATTTCCGATAGCAATTACCTGCTGTCCTACTTTTGCATTATCCGAATCTCCCATAGCAGCAATCTGGATTTTGCTCATGGTATCGGAAGGAATATCTGAAAGTTTTACAGCGATGATCGCCAGATCCGTGGCTGAATCTGTACCCTTAATAGCGGCAGAAACGTCTTTGTTGTCTGAAAATGTAACTGTAAGATCGGTAGAACCGGCTACTACATGGTTATTGGTGGCAATAAGAAGCTCTGTGTCATTCTTTCCTACAATAATGCCGGAACCGCTGCTCTGTGTCTGGTACGCCTGTGTCCTTCCAAAGAAATCCCTCTGCTGGATGGTCATGGTATCTGTAATCGCTACAATAGACGGCATGGCCTTCTCCACAATCGCGGAAACATCCGTTACAGTGGAAACTGTGGTTGTGTTTCCGCTGCCCGGCATAGTATTTGGCGCCGTTTCCTGAGCCTCTGTTGCAGCCTGCGGCTGTTCCTGTACATCAGCCGTGATTCCTGTCACATTCATCAGTCTGGAACCTGCATAATTAACGCCTGTCATCACACCGCCGGATACCGTGCCAAACAGGACAGCTGCTGCAGTAATCCCTGCTGCCCTGCGCATCATGCGCTTTCCAGAAGATGTTTTTTTCTTTTTTTCATATTTCCGGCTGTCCCCGGAAAAATCCCTGTCCTGTCGGAACTGGTTATTGTATGGGGTATTTTCCCTCCAGGATGCATTTTCACCGGAAGGATGGTTCTGCTGCGGTTCTGTTTCTCTGCTCCGGGACTCATCTGTGCTGCGTCCCTCCTCCAGCTTTTGGGGCGTAGTCCAGTTTACCTTTCTTTCCTCTCTTTCATCCTGATTCATCTGCTCTCTATCTTTTTCTTCGTACATAACGAATGCTCCTTTCGTACACTTCCTTTTGATGGTTCAATCATACGAAAGAGAATTGTTTGATTTGTGACGAAATTGTGGAAATTTTGTGTCCTTGTGTTTATGTTCCTGCCTGTTAAACTGCAGGCCGTTTTAAGTTTCCGGTTGATAATTTTGCAAAAACAGGTAATATAATAGTGAGAATACGGCAGTTCTGCCGCTAAAGGAGCAGCTTATGAATATAACCGGAATTATTGCAGAATATAACCCTTTTCACGGAGGACACTGTTTTCATATAGAAGAAGCAAAAAAAAAGACAAATGCCAATTACTGCATTGTCGTTATGAGCGGGGATTTTGTCCAGCGGGGAGAACCGGCTGTTTTTGATAAATACCTCCGAACAAAAATGGCTCTGATGGGAGGGGCAGATCTTGTGATTGAGCTGCCCTCCGTCTTTGCGGTCAGCAGCGCCGAAGACTTTGCCGCCTGCGGGGTAAATCTTTTAAGCCGGCTGGGAGCCGTAACCCATCTCTGCTTCGGAAGTGAGGATGGAAATCTGGAAGGAATCCAGGCCGCTGCAAAGATTTTATCCGATGAAAGCCCTGATTTTTCAGCCCGTCTGCGGGAAGGATTAAAGCTGGGCTTAAGCTGGCCCCAGGCAAGAAACAGAGCCCTTCTTTCCATGGACATATGTTCCTGTTTCAAGGAGGATTCATTAAGCCGCCTTCTGGGATCTCCAAACAATCTTCTGGGAATTGAATACTGCAAAGCCATTTTCCGTTGCCGCAGCACCATCCGTCCTGTAACCATCCAGAGAAAGGGACAGGGATATCACGATAAAACGCTGGAATCGGGACAGGCATCCGCATCTGCGATCCGAAAAAGCCTTCTTGCATCTCAGCCGGAAAAAAAAGCCCGGTCTCACGAAGATTGTGTTTCCTGGGAGCCTCCCATTTCTTTATCGTCCCACATTCCTCCCCACATTCTCCCGCTTTATTCCCAAGGAAGGATTCTTGGGCCTGAAGACTGCGCAGGACTTCTAAACTACCGCCTTCTTTCCCTGTTCCATAAGGGGGAGGATCTGACTGCGTTTTCAGATGTATCTAAGGAACTGGCTGACCGGCTCACCGGACAGCTGCTGCAGTATGAGGGCTGGGAAGGAAGGATCCGCCAGTTAAAAACAAAGCAGTATACCTATACGCGGATCAGCCGCTCTCTGACCCATATTCTTCTGGAAATCACAGATGCGCAGGTATTAAAGGCCAAGGAACTGGGCTATTCCCCCTATGCCAGGATCCTGGGCTTTAAAAAAGAGACAGGATCTCTTTTGTCTCTTTTAAAGAAACAGTCTGAGATCCCGCTTATTACAAAAACTGCAAATGCCTCACAAATCCTTACTGAGGAAGCCATGACGCTTTTTAAGCAGGATCTGTTTGCCTCCCATGTACGCCAGAGTATGGAAGCAGCAAAGTATGGACGGACCGGGCGAAACGAATTTAATCAGCCCATCTGCATTATATAGCCGGTCAGTCCTGCCCTTCTTTCCGGCATCATTCATCTGTTCCTGCACGTTCTCCTGTTCCAAGTTCCGGCGCAAGAAGCCGTACGATCGCCGGATCTGCCTGGAGAAATTCCAGAAGCTTTCTAAGTTCTGTGCCGGTCTTCTCCCGTGCCTTTTTGAAAGCAGCGTCATTTCCCTGGCGGACTGCCCGAATGAGGATGTTTTTGGGAGTGTGTTCCATGTCGATAAATTCCAAAATCTGGGTACGATAGCCCCGGTACTCCAGTACCTGAGCCCGGATGGCATCCGTATACAGGGCAGCCATACGCTCTTTGATCAGGCCATAGCCAAATACCGGCTTCATTAACGGATTTTCAATCTGGCGGTTTAACTCATGCTGGCAGCAGGGAACAGACAAAATCACCTTTGCTCCCCATCCCACAGCCTTTTCCATGGCGTAGTCCGTAGCCAGATCACAGGCATGAAGGGTTACAACCATATCCACCCGATCTACGCCTTCGTAGGAAGCAATATCCCCGCAGCAGAAGCTTAAGCGGTCATAACCATAGGATTTTGCCAGAGTATCACAGCGGCAGATCACATCTTCCTTTAAGTCAAGGCCGATGATCCGGATCGGATACCCCCTTAGCTCCTTCAGATAATAATACATAGCAAAGGTCAGATAGGACTTTCCGCAGCCAAAATCCAGGATCACAGACTCTCTCGCAGGATCCAGATTCGGGAGAATATCTTCGATAAATTCCAGGAACCGATTGATCTGGCGGTATTTATCATAACGGCTGCGGACAACCTTTCCTTCTGCCGTCATAACCCCCAGATCCACTAAAAAAGGAACCGGGATTCCCTCTTCCAGAATATAACGCTTTTTGCGGTTGTGCTCCAAAAGGCGCAGCCCGTTTTCCTGTCCGTCAAAGCGCGGACGGATTTTTTCGGAACCGGCAGCCTCTGTCCGTTCCTTCCTTCGGATTTTTACGGTTATTTTTCCCTTTTTGCTTACCAAAACCACTCCGGTTCCATGAATACCGCTCATCTCTGCCTGTCTGAAATTCTTATTAAGCATCTGGCAGACATAGGCGACCGCCTCTTCTTTCGTCAGGTTTCGGTGAAAGGCCTGTTTTCCTATCTGTTCCTCTGCCTGAAATACCAGCTCCCCCTTTAAAAGCAGGGGACGGATCCGGCTGCGGCTGCACCCGGAAGGCTCTGTGGGATGGCTTAAAAGCAGCCGCTCCAGCCCCTCATCTAAAAACAGCTCCAGCCCTTCTTCCAGCTTTTTGCGTTCATTCTGATCCATGGGAACACTCCTTTTTATTTCAGTCTGTTTCAGCCTTCCTTCCAGTTTTTTCTCAAAAGCTCCGGACAGGCCTCCAGATGGGCATAGTCATTAAAGCGTTCCAGTGTAAAACGCCTGTGGCCTCTGTCCCATTTTAACTGTGTGATACTTGTATTTTCCAGATCCTTTCCAAGAAGCCTCCATTTTTCCAGAGGCATCCCCAGATACCAGGCTGCCATGGTTCGGATCACTCCGCCGTGAGTCACCACGGCAATCCTCTCATGACCACTCTCTGCAAGCCGTTCCAAAACCGGGCCTGCCCTGCGGATCACATCTGCCGCACATTCTCCGCCCGGATAGGGCAGATCCTCTGTCATGGCAGCCTGACGCTCTTTAAATTCCCGGAAGCGGACTGCGATCTCTTCATCTGGAAGCCCCTCCATTTCCCCAAAAGAAATCTCTCCAAGCTCCGGACAGACCTGATGAGGCAGGCGTAAAAAACGGTTTATCTCCTCAGCCGTCTGTACCGCCCGGATCAGGCTGCTGGAATAAAGAACCTCAATTCCCCAGTCTGCAAGCCTATGGCCAAGAAGGGCAGCCTGACGGCGGCCCTCCGGGGAAAGATCCACATTTACATTACAGAGCCTGCTGCTCTGGCGGCCATGACGTATAAGATACAGCTCCATAAACCGGCCTCTTAATTCTTAAAGCTGTGGATAGGAGCAGGAATCCGTCCGCCTCTTGTCACAAACTTCTCGCAGGAAAATGTATTAACGGGAATAATCGGAGCATATCCTAAAAGTCCGCCAAATTCCGCCGTATCTCCTACCTTTTTTCCGATCACAGGGATCAGGCGTACTGCGGTTGTTTTCTGGTTTACCATACCAATGGCAGCCTCATCCGCAATGATGCCGGCAATGGTAGAAGCTGGTGTGTCACCGGGAATGGCGATCATATCGAGGCCTACTGAGCAGACGCAGGTCATGGCCTCCAGCTTCTCAATGGTAAGGGCGCCAAGGCTTACAGCATCGATCATGCCCTGATCCTCACTGACCGGGATAAATGCACCGCTTAAACCGCCTACATAAGAGGACGCCATAACGCCGCCCTTCTTTACCTGATCGTTTAACATGGCAAGAGCTGCTGTGGTGCCAGGAGCGCCTACCCGTTCTAAGCCGATCTCCTCCAGAATTTCTGCCACGCTGTCGCCTACCGCAGGAGTAGGGGCCAGAGAAAGGTCAATGATGCCAAAGGGAATACCCAGACGTCTGGAAGCTTCCTGGGCTACCAGCTGGCCTACGCGGGTGATCTTAAAGGCCGTCTTTTTGATGGTTTCACAGAGCACCTCAAAATTAGCACCTCTCACCCTTTCCAGAGCCACCTTCACAACGCCCGGGCCGCTGACACCTACATTGATAATGGCGTCAGCCTCTGTAACGCCGTGGAATGCACCTGCCATAAAGGGATTATCGTCGGGAGCATTGCAGAATACCACCAGCTTGGCACAGCCTAAGGAGTCATTCTCCTTTGTTGCCTCAGCCGTTTCCGTCACAATCCGTCCCATAAGCTCTACCGCGTCCATATTCAGGCCTGTCTTTGTAGAACCCACGTTGACAGAGCTGCAGATCCGTTCGGTCTGAGCCAGGGCCTGGGGGATAGAAAGGATCAGATTCTTATCTGCTGTGGTCATGCCCTTGCTTACCAGTGCAGAATAGCCGCCGATAAAGTTTACTCCCACTTCCTTTGCCGCCCGGTCAAGAGTCTTTGCAATAGTCACAAAATCCTCCGGCCTTTTGCAGGCTGCACCGCCCACCAGCGCAATAGGGGTAACGGAAATACGCTTATTTACGATGGGGATCCCAAAATCACGTTCAATATCCTTTCCGGTGGAAACCAGATTCTTTGCCAGAGTGGTGATTTTTGTGTAAATTTTTTCATTCAGAGCATCCAGATCACTGTCCGCACAGTCTAAAAGACTGATACCCATGGTAATCGTGCGGACATCCAGTTTTTCATGCTCAATCATGTTGTTTGTTTCATTTACTTCATAAATATTTATCATAGCCCGTCTGTTCCTTCCCTTTTTTGCGCTTATCAGATTCTGTGCATCTTTGTGAAGATTTCTTCTCTCTGGATCTTAACAGAAACGCCGATTCCCTCTCCCAGCTTTTCAAGCTCCTCTGCCGCCTGTCCGAAGGAACTGTCCAGAGCACTGATGTCCACGATCATCATCATGTTGAAATATCCCTGTACAATGGTCTGGGAAATGTCCAGAATATTGATGCGGTGCTCTGCCAGATAGGTACATACCTTTGCAATAATTCCTACTGTGTCTTTTCCAACTACTGTAATGATTGCTTTGCTCATGCTCATTCTCCTCTTTCATTGTAATGGCTATATTATATATTAAGCTTGCTAATAATAGCAAGAATAATTATAAATAAACAATATCGCTCATCCTGTCTCTAGATGCTACGGAGATAGAAAAATCAGATGCTCCGTAGGGGCAGTCGCCCTCATCAATTTCCAGGCGAACCGTTTCATAAGCCAGCTCCGGATAATTGTTTTCCTTGCTCAGATGGCCTAAAAAGATCTTTTTTAAATGGTCATGGAGGATCCGGTTTAAAAGACGTCCTGCGTTTTCGTTGGACAGATGGCCGTGATCTCCCAGAATCCTGCGTTTTAAAGGATAAGGATAGGGGCCTGTCTCCAGCATCCGGACATCATGATTAGATTCTAAAAGCACTGCGTCAAGGCCCTTAAGGTTCTCCACAATGTATTCATCAAAATGGCCCATGTCCGTGGCCACGGCTACGCATTTTTTCTGATGCTCTACCCGGTATGCAACCGGATCTGCTGCATCATGATCAATTTTAAAGGGATGTATCTTAAGATCTCCCACCATAAAATCCACATCAGGATCAACGGGCTTTAAAAGCTGTCTGTCAAAATTTCCCAGGCTGCTGCAGGAGGCGATTCCCGCCAGAGTCTTTCGCGTACCGTAAATGGGCAGATGATACTTTCTGGAAATCACCCCAAGCCCCCGGATATGATCCGAATGTTCATGGGTGATCAGAATCCCTGCCATATCGCCTCCTGCCAGCCCAAGCTCATTTAACCCTGCCATGATGCGTTTATTGCTGATTCCGGCATCTACCAGGATATGAGTCTGATCGGAGCCGATATAAATACAGTTTCCGCTGCTTCCGCTTGCTATGCTTACCATTCTCATGTATCTATTCCTTCCCGTCCGTGCAGCAGCTCCCTTACCTGCGCGGCTGTACATTCCTGACTGTGGTTGTTATCGATCACCGCATCTGCCAGAGAACGAAACTCTTCATCCGAAGCCTGGCTTTCCATAATTGCCATCGACTTTTCCAAAGAATAGCCCCGGCTTTCCATCAGGCGGGATATACGGTTTTCTTCTGATGTATAAAGATACCACATTTCATCGCACTTGTCACGAAATTCTTTTGAAGGAAGGGCTGTTTCTATGACAACCCTCTCACTGCCGCAGGAATATGCCTCCGTAAGGACCGCGTTCCAGGTCAGCGGATGTGTGATCGCATTTACCTGTTTTCGTTTTTGTGGATCCTTAAAGATCTGCTCTGCCAGTCGGGCCCGGTCAATCCTGCCGTCGGGTCTTAAAATGTCCCGGCCAAAAAGAGCAGATATCTCTTCAAATGCTGCCTCCCCCGGCTCCAAAAGCCTCCTGGCCGTAAGATCGGTCTGAATCACATAAAAACCGTAGTGATCTTTCAAAAGGGTAAGAACCGTGCTCTTTCCCGCCCCCACACCTCCGATCAGGCCAAGGATAAATGTCTGTTTTTCTGCCATCGTCTGTCCTCCTGAATGTTCTATTTGGCATCAAACCAGGAGGCTCCTGTCTGGGCTTCCACCTCCAGAGCGACCTGTAAGCTGGCCGCATGCTTCATGCGGTCTGTCAGAAGATTTTTCACCTCTTCCTCTTCCTCTAACGGAGCTTCGATCAAAAGTTCATCGTGGATCTGCAGGACAATCCGGGAACGCAGCCCTCTTTTCCTTAACTCCCGATCCACATCGATCATGGCAATCTTCATAATATCCGCCGCGGAACCCTGGATGGGGGAATTCATAGCCACACGCTCTCCAAACTGACGCTGCATGAAATTGGATGACTTAAACTCAGGGATGGGCCTGCGCCGTCCGTAAAGGGTAGTCACATAGCCCTGCTCCTTTCCCTGCTTTACCAGACCGTCCAAAAAGGCCTTTACTCCGGGATAGGATTCAAAATATCGTTCAATATACTCCTTTGCTTCCTTTCGGGAGATGCTTAAGTCCTCGCTGAGTCCAAAGGCACTGATGCCGTAAACAATGCCGAAGTTGACCGCCTTGGCGTTGCGCCGCTGAAGAGGCGTCACCTTATCCAGAGGCACATGGAATACCTGGGAAGCCGTAGCTGCGTGGATATCCCTGGATTCTCTGTAAGCCTCGATCAGCCCTGCATCCCCGGACATATGGGCCAGGATACGAAGCTCGATCTGAGAATAATCCGCATCAATAAAAATACAGCCTTCCTTTGGCACAAATACCCGGCGTATCTCCCGTCCGAGTTCCATACGGACGGGTATATTCTGAAGATTGGGTTCTGTACTGCTGATGCGGCCTGTAGCTGTAATGGTCTGGTTAAATTTGCCGTGGATGCGGCCGTCCTCTCTGATAAATCCGGCCAGACCCTCCGCGTAGGTGGAATTTAACTTGGCAAGCTGGCGGTAATCCAGGATTTTCTGCACCACCGGATGGTCTGCCGCCAGCTTTTCCAGCACATCTGCCGCCGTAGAATAGCCCGTCTTTGTCTTTTTTCCACCCGGAAGCTTCATTTCACCAAAGAGAATCTCTCCCAGCTGCTTAGGGGAATTGATATTAAATTCTCTTCCCGTATCCTCATATATTTCTTTTTCCAGACGGGCAATCCCAACCTTTAGCTTGTCTCCGTATTCCTTTAATTTTTCTCTCTGAACCTGTATGCCTTCCTTCTCCATATGATACAGACTGTAAATCAGCGGCATTTCAATCTCTGTGTACAGTGTATACATTTCTTCATCCAAAAGGCGTTTTTTCAAAATCCCTGCGGATTTCCATACCGCATAGGCCATATAGCAGGCACAGTCCGCCGCCTTTTCCTCTTCCTGAACCAGCAGATCACCGATCTGGCCTTTTCCAAGAAGATCCGTCCGGGAAGGCAGGTCTTCTGAAAGGTAATCCTTTGCAAGGGTATCATAATCGTAGGTATCTTTTAAGGGATTTAAAAGATAGCCCGCCACTCCCGCATCATAAACAGGTGCTGAATCTTCCAGTTCCAGCACAGGAAGCATAGCCTTTAAATCCAGAACCCACACCGGATGAGAACCGCCGCAGATTTTTTTTGCCTCCCGGATCAGATCCTTACTGCTTATCTCTTTCCCGGTACGGATACAGTAAATCTCCTTCTCTCCCAGACAAAGCCCCATACCTGCCGCTGCAAAAACCTCGCTTTCTTCTGTTTCATCCGGCTTAAGGCCGCCTGCATCATCGAAAGAAAAGGAAAGCTGTTCTTCTCCTGCACTGCCTTCTTCCTCAGGAAGCACTGCAGAGGCAAAAATCAGCTGCATTCCTGTTACAGCTGCATTCCGGGCCTTTTTTAAGACCGCCTCTGCCTCCTTCCTTCCGGTAATAACCTGAAACTGTTCTTTGATTTCCAGAGGATTTTCCCCTGCCGCATCCGGAGAAAAACGGCTTAAAATGGACTTAAAGCCCATACGCTTCATAAACCGGAACGCCTGAGGGGTGTACAGATTCTCCACCTTTGCATCCTCATAAGAAAATTCCACCGGACAGCGGGTGCAGATAGTGGCAAGCTCCTTGCTCATCTGTGCTAAATCATAATGTTCTCCCAGGGCCTTCTGTGCTCTGGGCGGACGGATCTCCTCCAGATGGGCATAGGCATTTTCAATGGAACCGTAAGACACGATCAAACTGGTCGCCGTCTTTTCTCCAATAGAAGGAACTCCCGGTATATTATCAGAGGAATCGCCCATAAGGGCCTTTACATCAATAAATTCTTCCGGGGAAACCTGATACTCCCGCTTTACATCTTCCGGATAATAATCATGGATCTCTGTCGTTCCCCGGCTGGTTTTGGGAATACGGATCTTAATATGGCTGTCTGCCAGCTGTAAGAGATCCCGGTCTCCCGAAACAACCGATACCTCAGCGCCCTTCTCCTGGCACCGCTTTGCCACGGTTCCCAGAATATCGTCGGCCTCATAGCCGGCCAGAGTCAGGATCGGGATTTCCATGGCGGTCAGTGCTTCTTTTATAAGAGGCACCTGCTCTCTTAACTCTTCGGGCATAGGCTTTCGGGTCCCCTTGTATGCATCAAACATTTTGTGGCGGAAGGTAGGCTCCGGCAGGTCAAAGGCCACTGCCAGATGATCCGCCTTCTCCTCCTCTAAAATCTTCAGCATAATATTTAAAAAGCCGTATACCGCATTGGTGTGCAGCCCCTCTGCATTGGTCAGATCCGGTACTCCGTAAAAGGCACGGTTTAATATACTGTGTCCGTCGATCAGTACAAGTTTGTCCATATTTTTTTAATTCCTCCTATTCTAAACGCCAAAGAATCCCCAGATGCGCAGCTGCAGGATCAGAACCAGAAGCACCGACCAGAAGCATAATGTGTTCACTGCATAAACCGCCGTGCGCAGAATATCCAGTGAGTGAATTCTCTGCCTGGACAGCTCCAGGGCTGTTTCCAGAGCGCCCTTTATATTGTACGTTCCGCTTCCCTCATCTAACTGCCTGATCCCCACATCTACGGTAAAATAGATCTCCAGCTCCTCCCTGCACTCCGGGCAGTGATCGATATGCTTTAAAAAGCCTTCCAGCTCCTGATCGGTAATACTTCCATTGATATAGGGCATCACAAGACGCTCCGCTTCCTCACAGGTCATATAAATGGCACCTCCTTTGGGCCGCTGTGAATGTAAATCCATGCTTTATATCATACAATAAAAAAATATGGTTTTCAACCAAAGTCCCCTGCTGCATTTCCAAAAATCCATTCCTGAAAAACAAAAAAGCCTCAAAAGCTGTATTTTCAAGCTTTTAAGACTTTTCATCCTGCCGGCGGCGGGACTTGAACCCGCACGCGGTTACCCGCAACAGATTTTGAGTCTGCATCGTCTGCCATTCCGACACGCCGGCATTGTTTCACAACGGTTGTTATTTTACCATAAACGTCAGATTTTGGCAAGTGCTTTTCTGTTTATTTTTTCTTGTCCCCTGTGCATGCCGCTTCCAGAACAGATGTTTGCGCCTGATTTTTATATTCCTCCACGATCCCGGCCCTGTTTCGTCCGATCACGTTGCTTAACTCCTTTTCTGTAATCATCCCTTTAAAATACATTTTCACCACATCCATGGGACTGGTCCCGACCCTGGCGATCAGTTCAAGGTATGTCATGGCCTTTTTCCTCCTTCTTGCCCCCACTTTCTTTACACGCTCTAATACTATATGCATCAGCCATGAAAAATATGACTGTTTTTTCCTTTCCTTCACGAATTTGTAAGTTTTTCTTCAAACCCTGTCCATGAGTTTCAGGTATAATTATTTTATTACAAATGAAAAAGGAGGACCCTATGGATAAAAGCAAGAAAATAATGATCGGAGCAATCGGCACTGTGGTAGTGGCCGGAGGTGTGATAATCGGACTGATCCTGGGACGTACGCCGCCAAAAGCAGATCTTTCTACCATTCATACAGAAGCATCAACGGAAGCTCCCGCAGAAAACAAACCGCAGGAAACAAAAGCACCTGAAACAGAACCATCAAAGGCACCTGAAGAATCGGTAACCGCCATCTCTGCAAAGGTGATGACCTATACCTCCGGAAAGGTATCCATTGAATATCCGGCGATTGAGCAGATGGAGGATGAGGAAAAGCAGAGCCGGATCAATGAACATTTAAAGGCAAATGCCCTTTCCATTCTGGATGCTTATGAGATCAATGAAAGTGCAGATACCCTTTCTGTTTCCTGCGAAATCATATCCGCCGATCCCAAGCGTCTCACCGCTGTATATACCGGAGAACTGAGCATCGAAGGCGGCGCTCATCCCAGCCGCATTTTTTACACCAATACACTGAATCTGAACCAGATGAAGGATATGGGACTGAATGACTTCACAGACGCCTATACCATGGCAGGCTATGTGCTAAGTGAAGACGTACGTTTTCCAAAGCTGAATGCCGAGGAAACAAGCGCTGCCTTGGAATACCGGAGCACACAGTCTATGGAAGCATTGACCGCTGTTTTTGAAAATGCAGATTTCCCGCTTTCCGGGAAAGAAACCTGGCCGGAATCCTTCAGCTATGAAAAACAGGGCCGGATTTACTTCTCTCTTCCCGTCCCCCATGCTCTGGGAGACTATGTGATCGTAGAATTTGATCCGGCCACCAAATAAGCGTTAAACGATAATTCCTTGAGTTTTCCATTGCACCCCGGCCTTTTATCCAGTATAATGAATGTACGTTAAAAAATATACAAAGGAGCACTGCTTTTATGGAACAGATAATGGTTTTTAATCATCCGCTGATTCAGCACAAAATTTCAATCCTGCGCAACAAGAGTACCGGAACGAATGAATTCCGCGCCCTGATCGAAGAGATTGCCATGCTTATGGGATACGAGGCTTTAAGAGATCTTCCTTTAGAGGATGTTGAGGTAGAGACACCTTTAGAGACCTGCATGACGCCTATGATCGCCGGACGCAAGCTGGCTGTAGTTCCCATCCTGCGCGCTGGCCTTGGCATGGTAAACGGCATTCTGGCTCTGGTTCCCAGCGCAAAGATCGGCCATATCGGCCTTTACCGCGACGAGGTAACCCATGAGCCTCATGAGTATTACTGCAAGCTTCCAAGCCCCATTGAGGAGCGCACCATCATTGTCACCGATCCCATGCTGGCAACCGGAGGCTCCGCCGTGTCTGCTGTTGATTTCATCAAACAGCATGGCGGGAAAAAAATCAAATTTATGGCGATCATCGCTGCTCCCGAGGGCTTAGAGCGCCTTCACAAGGCACATCCGGATATCCAGATCTATGTAGGCCATCTGGACCGCTGCCTGAATGAAGATGCCTATATCTGTCCGGGTCTGGGCGATGCAGGCGACCGTATTTTCGGCACAAAATAATCCCGTTCCCATCATAAAAAACCTCCTCTCTTTCACAGGTTTTCCCGGATTGAGAGGAGGTCTTTTTATGCGCATCATGCGTTAAATCTTATCTTCTATTTACTTTACTACCTTTACAGTGCTGCTGGAAGCTGCTGTGCTCTTCTTTGCTCTGGTTCTCTTTGGCTTTGGAGCAGGCTCTTCTGCCTCTGCCTTAACGGCTTCAGCTTCTGCATCTCTGTTTTCCTTTACGATCACATTTTCCTGATTCTTGTAAATGGAATTTGCCGCTACACAGCCTCTTACACTGGAAAGAGGATATACAACGCTGTTTTTTCCGATTACGGTACCCGGATTTAATACGCTGTTGCAGCCAACTTCAACACAGTCTCCTAAGATTGCGCCGAATTTCTTAAATCCAGTCGTCACATCGCCGTCCTCTGCGTGAACCTTTACCAGGCTCTTGTCAGACTTTACATTAGAGGTCACTGCGCCTGCGCCCATATGTGCCTTGTAGCCCAGGATGGAATCGCCTACATAGTTGAAGTGAGGTACCTGAACCTCGTCAAACAGCAGGGCATTCTTTAACTCACAGGAGTTTCCTACTACAGCCTTTTCACCGATGATTACATTGCCTCTTAAAAATGCGTTGTGGCGCACATTGGCTCCCGCACATATGATCATAGGGCCTGTCATCATAATCGTAGGCGCAACCTTTGCAGTTTTATGGATCCAGATATCTTTACCGATCTTCCGATACTCATTTTCAGGAAGAAGGGGTCCCAAAGAACGGATGAAATCGCCGATCTCCGGCAGTACCTCCCATGGATATGCGTGATTGTCAAAGATCCTTTCTGCAATGGTATGGCTCATGTCAAAAAGCTCTTTCATCTTCATTTCTTCCAATTTCATTGATCAGTTCTCCTTTTTTGTTTATAAAATACAGCAGCCGCGTCAAAAAGTCCTCTCAGATCGTACTGATTGTTCAGGCGGATCACATTGACGGTTCTTCCTGCTACAAAGCGTTCCAGCTTTTCCATATATTCGCCGGAGGTAATGAAACCCTCGGCTACATAGGTCAATCCCTTTTCCCAGCTGGCTGTAAGCTCCGGATTTAAAAGCTGGCGGATGGAATGATCCACCACATCATACACCATTTCCCCTAAAAGGGACGGCGTGATCACCTGTGTCTTTCCATTTAAAGAAAGATACTGGATACTCACCAGTTTTTTTAAAATCTCCGCGCGGGTGGCGCTGGTACCGATACCGCTTCCCTTGATCTGGGCCCGCAGCTCCTCATCCTCAATGAGCTGGCCCGCATTTTCCATCGCCAGGATCATAGAGCCTGAGGTATATCGCTTGGGAGGTGAGGTTTCCCCTTCCTTCACCCGCAGGTCCGCTACAGTAAGTATATCATTTTTTTTCAAATCTGCAAGCACCTGTAACAGTTCTGTTCTGTCAACTTTTGGGGATTCTGTATTATTTTTATCGGGATTCTCCTCTTTCTGGTCCTCAAAGGTCTCTTCAACCCCTGTTTTTTTTGCCAGATTCACATCCGCCACCTTCAAATATCCGGGCTCGGAAAGCACCTTAAATCCCGCAAAAAAATGCTCCTTTTTCCGCTCCAGCTCCAGGGTATACTTCTGGTAAACGGCAGGCGGATAAAAAATACTTAAAAAACGGCGGCAGATCACCTGATAGACCTTTTCCTGCAAGGGTGTAAGCTGTCTTAAGCTGCCCAGTCCCTGGCCCGTAGGAACGATCGCATAGTGGTCTGTGATCTGTTTGTCGTTGACATACCTGGTTTTTGCCAGGTTCTGCCAGCTGCTTCCCTGCAAAATCTCCTGAACAAAGGCACTCATGGGGCTGTAGCCGGAGAGTCCGCTTATGTTTTTTCGGATCTCTTTTGCTACCGCCGTGGATAAAACCCTGGCATCCGTACGGGGATAGGTAACCATCTTTTTTTCATACAGCTCCTGAACGACCTTCAGCGCTTCATCCGGGCTGATCTTAAACATTTTTGAGCAGTCATTCTGAAGCTCTGCCAGATTGTAAAGAAGCGGCGGATTTTTTGTTTCCTTTTTCTTTTCCTTTGAAACAACGGCAGCTGTAAGCGGTTCCCCTTCCTTTAGATATGCGATCAGTTCTCTGGCCCGTTCTTCCTCCTTAAAGCCGTTGTCCTTATAAAGGCAGGGCGTTCCAAAATATCTGGAACCTTCCACCGCCTTCCATTCAGCCTCCAGCGGAAGGGCTCGGCCATCCTTTGCCACTGCGTCAAAGGTTCCGATCACACGATAAAAGGGAGTCTTTACAAAGCTTCGTATCTCCCTCTCCCTGCGGACAACCATTCCCAGCACACAGGTCATCACACGACCTACGGAAAGAACCGTAAATTTGGTTCCCAGATAGTTTGACATGGCAGGACCGTACCGCAGGGTAAGCACCCGCGAGAAGTTGATCCCCATCAGGTAATCTTCCTTTGCGCGCAGATAGGCAGAAGCAGAAAGATTATCATATTCCGACTCATCCTTTGCTTCCCGGATTCCCCTGAGGATCTCCTCCTCTGTCTGGGAATCGATCCACACACGTTTCTGGCGCTTGTCTTTTACTCCTGCCATCTGAGCCACCAGACGGTAGATATATTCTCCTTCCCGCCCTGAGTCCGTGCAGACATAGATCGTATCCACATCCGGACGGTTTAAAAGCCCCTTTACCACTGCAAACTGCCTGGCTACGCCGGGAATAATCTCGTATTTGAATTCCTTCGGCAGAAACGGCAGGGTCTGCAGGCTCCAGCGTTTAAATTTCATGTCATAGGCATCCGGATAGCTCATCGTCACCAGATGGCCCACACACCAGGTTACAATGGCGTCCTCGGATTCAATATATCCGTCTCCCCGCCGTCCCCGGATCTTTAATGCATCTGCAAACTGCTGGGCTACACTGGGCTTTTCCGCGATGTACAATGATTTTGACATGCGATCCCTCATTTTCCTTTTAATATAAATGCCTGCATGCAGGCATATTTATTTAGTATACCATTAAATAGAAAATATAGCAATAATTGAGTAAAAATCTCATGTTAAATTCAACCATTCTTTGTGGTTTTGCAGTTTATGAGATAAAATCTCACGATTATTTTTATCTTTGATGGAATCCACGCAAACAAAAAGAGCTCTTTGTGAGTTTTTATCTCATCAAAAAGCCCTTTTCTATGTGAATTTTAATATCTGCCTTTTTATTCCGTTTCTGTATAGAACCTATAAACCGTCGTTGTATCGTACACCTCTCCTGCCTTTAAGATCGGGGACGGAAACTCAGGTTTATGACAGGCATCCGGGAAATGCTGGGTTTCAAAACAAAATGCATGGCGTCCCTCATAGCGGACACCGCCTTTTCCGGGAACCGGATCATTCAGGAAATTGGCTGTATAAAGCTGGATGCCGGGAAGATCCGTATACGTCTCCATCATACGTCCGCTCTTTGGATCCTTCGCTCTTGCTGCAAGAGATAAAATCCCCGGATCGTGATCTAATACCCAGTTATGGTCATAACCATGTCCCAGGATCAATGCTTCATATGGCTCATCAATATCACGGCCCAGAGGCTTCATTTCCGTAAAGTCCATAGGGGTTCCCTCTACTGGAAGAATCTCTCCGGTAGGAATGGATACCTCATCTGCAGGAGTAAACTTAGAAGCAGCCAGCCATACCTCTTGATCCATAACAGAACCGCCATCATGGCCCGCCAGATTAAAGTAGCAGTGGTTTGTAAAGTTGGCAATGGTATCTGCATCACAGATCATATGGTAATGGATCCGGATGCTGTCATCCTCTGTCAGCGTATAGCTTACCTGGATGGATGCGTTTCCCGGATATCCCTGATCTCCGTCCGGGCTCTTTAAAGAAAAAGTAAGGCAGCTTCCCTCGTCGGTTTCTGCGGCCTCACAGTCCCAAAGGCGTCTGTGATAGAGATCCGGAGCACTGTGAAGATTATTTGGCCCGTTGTTCGCTTCCAGCTTATAGTCCTTTCCGTCAATGGTAATCACTGCCCCCCCGATACGGTTGGCGTTTCTTCCGATAATTGCGCCAAAATGAGGATTGTTGGACAGATACCCCTCCAGGTTATCATATCCCAGGATCACATCTGCCATTTTTCCCTTTTTATCCGGCACATTCATGGTCACCCAGGTTCCTCCAAGGGTGATAAAGTCTGCGCTGACTCCGTGATGATTCGTCAGCGTATACTTATAAACCGTTTCTCCGGACGGCATCACACCGAATGCCTGTTTTGTAATTGCCATAATTGCTATTTACCCCTTCCGTTTATGCAAAGCGCGTCCTTTGCTTATTTTTCCTTAATATATCCCTTTGCAGTCAGAAGCTCTGCGCAGAGAACGGCTCCGCCGGCAGCGCCGCGGACAGTATTATGGGAAAGTCCTACAAATTTATAATCGTAAACCGTATCCTCTCTCAAACGTCCCACAGAAATTCCCATTCCGTTTTCAAAGTCCACATCCAGGCTTACCTGAGGACGGTTATCCTCTTCCATATAACGGATAAACTGAGCAGGGGCACTTGGAAGCTTTAATTCCTGAGGAAGGCCCTTAAAGCTTTCCAGCTTTTCGATCAGTTCTTCCTTTGTAACCTTCTTTTTAAACTTTACAAACACAGCCGCTGTGTGGCCGTTTAATACAGGCACGCGGATGCACTGGCAGGTGATCACAGGAGACTGGGCCTTTACGATCACACCGTCTTCAATATGGCCCCAGATACGCAGAGGCTCCTGCTCGCTCTTTTCTTCCTCTCCGCCGATATAGGGGATAATATTTCCTTCCATCTCCGGCCAGTCCTTAAAAGTCTTTCCGGCGCCGGAAATCGCCTGATATGTAGTAGCCACTACCTCATAAGGCTCAAATTCCTTCCAGGCAGTCAGTACGGGAGCATAGCTCTGAATGGAACAGTTGGGCTTAACGGCAATAAAGCCTCTGGTGGTGCCGAGACGCTTTTTCTGAAATTCGATCACATCAAAGTGCTCCGGATTTACCTCCGGGATTACCATAGGAACGTCCGGCGTCCAGCGGTGAGCGCTGTTGTTGGAAACCACAGGTGTCTCCGTTTTGGCATAAGCCTCCTCAATGGCACGGATCTCTTCCTTTGTCATATCCACTGCACTGAATACGAAATCAACGCCTGCAGCTACCTTTTCTACCTCGTTTACGTTCATTACGATCAGGTTCTTTACCGCCTCAGGCATAGGAGTTGTCATCTTCCAGCGGCCTCCTACAGCCTCTTCGTAAGTCTTTCCGGCAGATCTGGGGCTGGCAGCCACTGTCACTACCTCATACCATGGATGATTTTCCAGCAGGGCGATAAACCTCTGCCCTACCATACCTGTTGCGCCTAATATGCCCACTCTTAATTTTCTTTCCATGTCTCGCTCTCCTCGTCTTTCTTTTTCATAATCCTTCCGCTGATGATATGGGAAGCCTCCCCTGTAGGATTATTTCCTATCCTATACCAAAGTAAAGAAAAATGCAACCAGAAATTCGTGTTTTGCGCACATTTGTATTTCTATGGCGTACTTTTTACTTCTTTGTGCCTTTCGCATCCCGCTTAGTGATCCGCATTCCGCTCAAATTGATCTCCCTGTCTTTATAGGTAATGGCATACGGCTCATCGCCCAGCAGATAAAGCTGCTCCAGCTCTTCATTTTTGGAAAGCTTTATGCCTCTGATACCTCTGGATGCCTTTTTAAGTACGGAAATGTCCTCCAACGGGAACCTCAGGAAATATCCCCCCGTGGTCTGAAGCACGACGGTAGCTGTCTGCTCCTCTACCAGCGCTACAGACAGAACTTCGTCCCCTTCCTGAAGCTTGGTAGCTGCCACCATGCGGTTATTAGTCTCAAACTCTTCTCCCGGCACCTGCTTTACCATAGCAAGCTTTGTGGCAAACACGAGCTTTCTTCCTTTCAGCTCCTGGGCGCAGGTAAGAAGACAGATCCGGTCTTCTCTTCCATCATATTTGCTCAAGTTTTCAATGGGCACACCCTTATCTCTCAGCTTTCCTGAGGGGATATCCAATGCCTTGATCTGATGCAGTGTTCCTGAGGCCGTAAACAGGCAGATCTTATCCGTATTCAGGCAGCGCTTTACATATACCTGCTCCGTATCCACCGTTTCCTGATTCCGTTCGTAAGTAGACTTATCCAAAAGCTTACAATAGCCGAAACGATCCATCACAAAAACAACCTCCTGAACCGGAACTGCATTTTCCACATAAACTGCCTCCGGGCCGTCCTCGATCCGCGTCCGTCTTGGGACTGCAAATTCCTTCCGGATAGCTGCCAGATCGTCCTTGATCACTCGGTTCATCACCCCACGGCTGCCCAGGATCTTTTTGTAGCTTTCAATTCGTTTTAAGGTTTCCTTATGCTCCTTTTCCAGAGCCAGAATTTCCAGACCGATCAGCTTGTACAGCCGCATTTCCAAAATAGCAGACGCCTGGCGCTCTGTAAAGTGGAGCTTCTTTGCCTCCTCCTCAAATCCCGGCATCCGGAAATGGATATTGCTCACATCACCAGATACCAGACAGGCCTTCGCATCCTTTAAGCTTTTAGAACCTCTTAAAATTGCGATAATCAGGTCAATGCAGTCACAGGCGCTTATGAGACCCTCCTGAATTTCCTTCTTTTCCAGTTCCTTTTCCAGAAGCACATTGTATTTACGCTCCGTATTCTGATACTGGAATTCCAGAAAATTGCGGAGAATCCCCTTTAAATTCAGCGTTTCCGGACGTCCGTCCGCAATAGCCAGCATATTGATGCCAAAGGTATCCTCAAGCTTTGTCTTCTTATATAAAATGTTCTTGATCCGGTCAATATCCGCGTCCTTTCTCAGCTCCAGTACGATACGGATCCCGTCCTTATTGGACTGATTGGAAATATCCACCACATCCGTAAGCTTTTTAGACTCTACCAGATCGGCTACGTCCACCAGAAACTTATTGATACCTGCTCCGATCATGGTATAGGGAATTTCCGTGATCACCAGCTTGTCCTTATCTGCCTTGCGCTTTCCAAGCTCCACCTCAAAACGGCCTCTGAGCTTTATTTTTCCCGTTCCGCTTTCATAGATCTCCGGAAGGTCGCTCTTATTTGCGATAATGCCTCCGGTGGGGAAATCCGGCCCCGGCATATGCTCCATCAGCTCTGCCGCAGTGATTGCGGGATTGTCAATATAGGCAGTTACCGCATCAATTACCTCTCCCAGATTGTGAGGGGGGATACTGGTGCTCATGCCCACCGCAATTCCCTCAGCTCCGTTTACCAGAAGGTTCGGCACCCGGACGGGAAGAACCTCCGGCTCCTTCTCCGTTTCATCATAATTGGGAACGAAATTTACGGTCTTATCCAAATCCTTTAAATAGACCTCCTGGGCAAATTTCTCCAGCCTTGCCTCCGTGTATCGCATAGCCGCCGCTCCATCACCCTCAATAGAGCCGAAATTGCCATGGCCGTCTACCAGAGCCATTCCCTTTTTAAATTCCTGGCTCATAACTACCAGCGTATCATAGATAGAACTGTCGCCGTGGGGATGGTATTTACCCATGGTATCGCCTACGATACGGGCGGATTTCCTGTGGGGCTTGTCGTAATCCAGGCGCAGCTGGCTCATATCATAGAGCACCCGGCGCTGAACGGGCTTTAAGCCGTCCCTGGCGTCGGGAATCGCTCTTGCAGTAATGACGCTCATGGAATAATTCATGTAGCTGCGCTGCATTTCCTCGCTGTATTCTGTCCGTAATATCTTTTCTGCCATTTTGTCCTCTCCTGTTATGCGTCGATCTCAGCCTCATCGGCGTGCTCATAGATAAACTGGCGGCGGGGGCCTACCTCGCTGCCCATCAGCATCTCCGTCACCTCAGAAGCCAGTCTTGCGTCCTCGATCTCAACCCGCTTTAATACCCGGCGTTCTGGATCCAGGGTCGTTTCCCAGAGCTGCTCCGCATCCATTTCACCAAGACCCTTATAGCGCTGCAGGGTAAAATCACCCTTGTGGGTCCTGCGGTAACGTTCCAGCTCCTTTTCATCATACAGATACTGCTCCTCCCCCTTTTTGGGGATTACCTTAAACAGAGGCGGCATGGCAATATACACATGGCCGTCATAGATCAGCTCCGGCATAAACCGGTATAAAAAGGTAAGAAGCAGCGTATCAATATGGCTTCCGTCCACATCCGCATCCGTCATGAGGATAATCTTGTCATAGCGCAGCTTCGTGATATCAAAATCATTTCCATAACCCTCTGAAAAGCCGCAGCCAAAGGAATTAATCATGGTCTTGATCTCCGCATTCGCCAGCACCTTATCCATAGAAGCCTTTTCTACATTTAAAATCTTTCCGCGGATAGGCAGAATGGCCTGATACTGCCGGTTTCTGGCTGTCTTTGCAGAGCCGCCGGCAGAATCTCCCTCTACGATAAAAATTTCACATTTGGAAGCGTCCCGGCTCTCGCAGTTTGCAAGCTTTCCGTTGCTATCAAAAGAAAAACGGGATTTGGTCAGCATATTTGTCTTTGCCTTTTCCTCAGCCCTGCGGATCTTTGCAGACTTTTCCGCACAGCCGATCACTCCCTTTAAGACCTCCACATTCCGGTCAAAGTACAGCTGCAGCTCATCTCCCGCTACGGTAAATACTGCCTTGGTAGCGTCTGCGCTTGCCAGCTTTGTCTTGGTCTGTCCCTCAAAGATAGGGTCCGGATGCTTCACTGCGATCACAGCTGTCATACCGTTTCGGGTGTCCGCTCCCGTAAAGTTAGGATCTTTTTCCTTTAAAATACCAAGCTCTCTGGCATAAGAATTGATCATAGCAGTAAAACGTGTTTTAAAGCCTGCCAGATGGGTGCCGCCCTCTTGGGTGAAAATATTATTACAGAAGCCAAGGATATTCTCCTCGAAGGTATCTACAAACTGGATAGCTGCCTCAACCTCTACCCGGTCTACCTCTCCTTTAAAATAAATGGGCTCATGAACGGGAGTTTTTCCTGAATTTAATTCTTTCACATAAGAAATAATTCCCTCCGGCTCATGGTAAGTAATGGCTTCCTCTTCTCCACTCCGGTGATTCTCATAAAAAATCGTCAGATTGGGATTCAGATAGGCTGTCTCATGGAGACGGCTTTTCAGCCAGTCTGCCTTAAAGCGTGTCTTTTCAAAGATTTCTCCATCCGGAAGAAAATTGATCTGGGTGCCGCTTTCCCTGCTCTTTCCCACAACCGGAAGAAGGCCCTGCTCCAGCTCAACCACCGGACGGCCCTTCTCATAGGCATCATGATAGACCAGACCGCCCCGGCTGATCTTTACATCCATATATTCCGAAAGGGCATTTACCACAGAGGAGCCTACGCCGTGAAGACCGCCGCTGGTTTTATATGCCTCATTGTCAAACTTGCCGCCCGCATGAAGGGTGGAAAGAACGATTCTGGCTGCCGAAACGCCTTTCTGGTGCATTTCCACCGGAATCCCTCGTCCATTGTCCTTTACAGTGCAGGAACCGTCCTTTTCCAGTTCCACCCAGATCTTAGAGCAAAAGCCAGCCAGATGCTCGTCCACTGCATTATCTACAATCTCATAGATCAGATGGTTCAGTCCCTTGGTACCAACGCCACCTATGTACATACCCGGCCGCTTGCGGACGGCCTCCAGGCCCTCTAAGACGGTAATACTGTCCGCATTATATTGTTCTGTTGCCATTCTTATCCTCCATATTCATGAAGCACGCCCCTTAAAAATTAAGGTGCGCGCCGGTTTGTCTCATAGTATTAAATCATATTTGAATGATTTTTTCAAGTTCATTGGGCCTCAAGCTTCTTTTCCAGCTCTTCTGCAAGGCGTTTCAGCTCCGGCCCCGGAGGATGCATATCAAAATCAAGGTGTGCTAAAAGCTCCCGGACGCGGTCCGGGCGGCCGCCGATCACAAGATCAAGATCCATAACAAGGCAGTCTCTTTCCTGTTTCTTTTTTTCACAGATATCCTTTTTGTACATAACATTTCCCTTCTGAAAAATTATTCTTTTATAAAAAGAATGGCCGGATCTATTCCTGATTATACCTCTGGCTGAATCCGGAAATAAAAACTTGTATTTTTAGAAAAAGTCTGCTAATATGGAACATCCGCGGCTAAAAATACAGGAGGATACGATTCAATGAAACAAACAATGAATGAAACAAAACCAAGCGGCTGGCAGAGACGGACAATCCTGTTTCTGACCAGCCAGTGCATTACCCTATTTGGTTCCACCCTGGTACAGATGGCCGTGGTCTGGTACGCCACCATGGAAACGGCAAGCGGAGCCTGGGTTGCAGCATTTACAGTGTGCTCCTATCTGCCCCAGTTTCTCATCTCCTTTTCAGGAGGCGTATGGGCGGACCGGTACAGCAGAAAACTGCTGATCGCAGGAGCAGATGCCCTTACGGCGCTGGCTACTCTGGCCATGCTGCTTGCAGTCCCGCACATCACCTCCAAACCGCTTTTTCTTGGAGGGCTTCTTTTAATGTCTGTCATCCGTTCCCTTGGAGCCGGCATACAGACCCCTGCTGTCAATGCAGTCATTCCTCAGCTGGTACCAGAGGAGCACCTGATGCGCTGCAACGGAATCAATGCAGCCATGCAGTCTGCGGTACAGTTTGCCGCTCCTGCTGCCGCCGGAGCCATCTTTGCAGTCAGCACCCTGGATACAACCCTGATGATCGATATTGTGACTGCCATTTTGGGAATCGGCCTTTTATCCTGCCTGTCCATTCCCTCCTGTAAAAGCCAGGGACAGTGTTCCTCATTTATTCAGGATATGAAGGCCGGAGTGAACTATGCCTTTTCCCACCGTACTATCGGAAGGCTTCTGATCCTATATGGGCTTTTTACCTTCCTGTGCGTTCCTGCGGGCTTCCTGGCCGGACTTTTTGTGCGCAGAAGCTTTGGGGATACCTACTGGTACCTTACCGCCGTGGAGGTGATCGGCTTTGGAGGAATGATCCTGGGCGGGATCCTGATAAGCCTTAAAAATAACGGTCAAAGCAAAACCCGCCTTTTATCATGGGGGCTTTTCAGCTTTGGAGCCTTTGCTGTTGGGATGGGACTGTCTGCTTATTTTATTCCCTATCTTATCATGATGTTTTTCTATGGGATTGCTTTGACCGTGGTGCAAACCTCCATCACCACGCTTATCCAGGAACACACAGACGTCTCCATGCAGGGCCGTGTATTCGGTCTTTTGGGAACCATGTATTCCGGCTTTCTTCCCCTGGGAATGGCCCTCTTTGGTCCCATGGCAGACGCTTTCCCTCTTTCCTGGATCATGATCGGATCCGGCGGCGCTCTGATACTTATGGGATTATATTCTAAATTGTTATAAAATTATAAATTTTTCCAAAAATTCTCTTGCAAAAACCGTTTGGGGCTGATATAATGATTCTATCACGCAGATGTAGTTCATCGGTAGAATATCAGCTTCCCAAGCTGAGGAGGCGGGTTCGATTCCCGTCATCTGCTCTACACCCTTGGCAGGGAGAAACCTTGTATTTATCGGAAAAAGCTGATAAATGCAAGGTTTTTTCTTGGTCTACACTTATTTTTTTGTGTGACTTTAGGAAGTATTTTTCCGTTTTTTACATCCTAAATGTATCCAAATATCACACGAATTTTAATATCGATGCAGTATCACTGAAAACCCTGAAGGCCTTCTTTCTGATCTAAATTTAATAGTGATATCTACATGACAAAATAGTTAAAGCATCCCCCTCTTTGACGTATACAAGACGATTTTTTTCGTCAATTCTTCGGCTGAAAAATCCCTGTAATTCATATTGCAGAGGTTCCGGCTTTCCAATTCCCTGCATATTTCCACTCCGCTCAATGTCTTTAATTAGCTGATTGATTCTTTTTATGGTTTTTCTGTCCTGTGACTGCCAATACACATAATCAGCCCAGGCTTCATCCGTCCATAAAAGCATAGGTTAATCCTCCATCATTTCATGTATGGAGGTGCCCCCATTCCTGTATTGTTCTAAAGATTTCATCAGGTGATCATGATTCTCCTTATTGCCCAGCAAATATACGGTTTCCATTAAACTGTTATAACTATTTTCAGACATGACAACCATATTTGTCTTTTTTCGTGTCACGATCATCGTTTCAAACCCATCCGCTACACGGTCAAAACATTCTTTCATATTTTCCCTAAGCGTTGAATAATTTACAGCGAACATATCATTCACTCCTTTTTCTTTTATTATAGCGTACAATTTTTTGTACGTCAATAGTTTTAGAACGAACTAATATATTCACAACCTTCTGCTCTGATCCTCGCCATCAGCAACTTACTGCATCAAAAGAAAAATGCAGCCCGACAGGAAATCCCCCGCCGGGCTGCATCTTTCTTTTTAAGGAGTTTTACTTACCTGCCATCTGACGCTCCTGGGCCTCGATCATCTTTTTGACCATATAGCCGCCTACAGAACCGTTCTGCGCGGAAGTCAGGTTGCCGTTGTAGCCGTTGCTTAACGGTACTCCCAACTCGCTTGCGACCTCCATCTTAAAGCGATCCATTGCTTCCTTTGCCTCAGGTACGTTTGTTTTGTTTGTGTTGTTAGACATAATAAAACGCCTCCTTATAACAGATCTGCTCCTGCGGTTTTTGTTCCGCTTGAAGCTTGTTTGTTGTTACGTTGTTATTATGTGATTTTCTGAACATAATACACTAGAATGTTTTGCGTAAAATGTCAAAATATAGAAAACATCTGTCTATTCCACCACAACTACTTTTTCGATCCGCTGTTTTTCTGCTTTTACATCATCTGCATATCCCAAAGCAGCCATTCCATATACGATATGATCTGCCGGAATGCCAAAATCATTTAAAATTTCACGAATGGAAGGCTCATCGCAGATTCCCTGAAGCTGATTGATCCACACAGAGCCAATCCCAAGAGAATGAGCGGCCAGAAAGATATTTTCCATAGCGCAGGCATTGTCCTCTTTTCCATGAGGATTATCCCTCTGATTGGAAGGAATGATCAAAATCTCCGGCTGATACATATCATAATTTTCCCGGCCCAGTATCTTTCCTGCGGCCTCTGCCAGCCTCTGCACCTTTTTTCTGTTTTTTACCACGGTAAACTGCCAGGTCTGTTTTCCCATTCCGCTGGGAGCATAGAGAGCCGCCTTAAGGATCTGATCCAGATCTGTCTGCGGAATCTCCTGAACCTTAAACTTTCTTGTACTTCTTCTTGTAAGGATTGTCTGCATTGTTTCGTTCATCTTCACCGTCTCCTTTTTAAAGATTTAAATGTTCCTCCCTGTCTCCAAGGTACTGCTCAATTTTTTGCTTAAGCTCCCTGTATTCCTCCCCTTCAAGACCAGGATCCTGATCTAGTATCGCATTTACTTCCTCTGATACCTGTTTTAGAAGATTGGCATCTGTAAAGATATCTGCCAGTTTAAACTCCAGCTCCCCGCTCTGGCGTACGCCGAAGATATCTCCCGGCCCGCGAAGCTTTAAATCTTCAGAAGCAATATAAAAACCGTCATTGGAACGGTTCATAATATCTAGCCGTTCCATGGTATCCTTACCGCCGTTTCCATTCACCATAATACAGAAGGACTGGGCTTTCCCACGGCCCACGCGGCCCCGGAGCTGATGAAGCTGGGCCAGTCCGAAGCGCTCTGCATTTTCAATCATCATGACAGTGGCATTGGGGACATTCACCCCAACCTCTATGACAGTGGTAGATACCAGCACATCAATCTCTCCGGCAGCAAAGCGTTCCATGATCTTATTCTTCTCTTTTGCCTTCATTTTTCCGTGGAGATATTCAACAGAAATTGATTCAGGAAATACTTTTTTCAGCGTTTTCGTGTAATCCACCACATTTTCCGCCTCGATCATCTCGCTTGGCTCTACCATGGGACAGATCACATAGGCCTGATGGCCCATTTCCACCTGCTTCTGGATAAATGCATATGCCTTTGACCGGTAACTGATATCCACCACGCAGTTTTTAATTTCCTGCCGTCCCGCAGGCAGCTCGTCGATCACGGAAATATCCAGATCCCCATAAAGGATAATTGCCAGAGTTCTTGGAATGGGGGTTGCGCTCATAACAAGTACATGGGGCGTATTTCCCTTGTTGCTTAAAAGCTCTCTCTGGCCCACACCGAACCGGTGCTGCTCATCCGTAATCACTAACGCCAGACGGTCATAGACCACCTTTTCCTGGATCAGCGCATGGGTTCCCACGATAATATCCGCCTCATGGGAAGCGATTTTTTCATAAGCCAGCCGCTTTTCCTTTGCGGTCATGGAGCCGGTAACAAGTACAGGAACTTTGTCAATTCCATTTTCCGTAAACAGCTTTTGCATGGATTCAAAATGCTGTCTGGCAAGCACCTCCGTAGGTACCATAAGGGCTCCCTGGCAGCCGTTATAAGCGGCCTGCAAAAGGGCAAGTATGGCAATAATAGTCTTTCCTGAGCCTACATCTCCCTGTATCAGCCGGTTCATCACCCGGCCTCCCGCCATATCGGAAAACACCTCCTGTAAGACCTTCTCCTGAGCCCCTGTAAGGGCATAGGGAAGCCTTTTCCTGAGTTTTAAAACCTCCAAGCATTCCTTTAAGACCCAGGAAGACATTTCTTTTTCCCTGTGCTCCTTCAGCCGTCTGACGCCTACAAGAAACATGAAAAATTCATCAAACACAAGGCGGCGTCTTGCAAAAAGAAGCTCCTTTTCATCAGATGGAAAATGGATATGCTCCAGCGCATAGTTAATCTCTGCCAGCTCGTATTTTCTGCGGAGAACGGCCGGCATATATTCCCGTTCCAGCCGGCGCATTTCAAGCGCCTGTTTCTGGGCCTTCACAATGGTTTTATTGCTCAGCCCTCTGGTCTGCCCGTATACCGGCTGCATGGAATGCTCCAGCGCATCATAGGCCTCTCTGGTAAAAACCTCCGGCTGTTCCATCATCAGGCGGCCCCGTTTTTTCACCACCCGCCCCCGGAATACATACATCTGGCCGCTTTTTACATTTGCCCGCATATAGGGCATATTAAACCAGGCAAGCTGCAGTGTTCCTGTCAGATCACGGATCATCGCTGATACCATCTGCACCTTTCCGGTGCGCAGAAGATCCGGCGGCTTTGAAAGCACAGAAGCCACGCTCATTACGGTCTGTTCCTTTAACTGTCCAATGGGAACCGGTTCTTCATAGGTGTCATATGCTCTCGGATAATAGGAAATGAGGTCATCAATGGTGATGACCCCTAGCTTTTCAAACAGTTTTCCTGTTTTCTCTCCAATTCCCTTTAAAGCGCTTACAGGCTGATGGCCGCTCATGATTTTTCCTGCTCAAGGGCATTTAATCCCAGGCGGATCGCGCCCATGATTCCCTGATCGTCATTTAAGCTTGCAGGAACAATGTAATTGTCAATATCATCCAGCTCTTTGGAGCAGATATAGCCGTTTACAAGCTCCTTTACCTTCCTTCGGATTAACGGGAACAGCTGCTCCTGATGCATAACGCCGCCGCCCAGGATAATCTTCTGGGGCGACAAAATCATAATATAATCTGCCAGAGCCTGAGCAATATAGAAGCTTTCAAGCTCCCATACTTCAGACTGCTCCTTTAAATCAACTGCCTTTTTTCCCCATCTGGCTTCAATGGAAGGGCCGCTGGCAAAGCCCTCAAAGCAGTTTGGATGGCTGGGGCAGACTCCTCCCTTTGTATCTTCGGGATGGCGGTTTAACAGGATATGGCCTCCCTCCGGATGAAGCATCCCGTGGAGAAGTCCTCCATTTACCCACACGCCTACGCCAACTCCCGTTCCGATGGTAATATAAATCACACTGTTTAAACCTTTGGCGCAGCCATAGGTCACTTCTCCCAAACAGGAGCCGTTTACGTCCGTATCAATGGCCATGGGAACCTTAAGCCCTTTTTTCAGGCTACCCAGAAGATCCTTATTTCTCCAGGCCAGCTTAGGAGTTTCCAGTATATATCCGTAGTTTTCAGAAGCAGGATCCACTCCCACCGGGCCAAAGGCTCCGATGCCAAGGGCTTCGATCCCCTTATCCTTAAAATACTCAATGATCTTTGGAATGGTTTCCTCCGGTGTGGTAGTCGGAATGGAGATCTGGTCTATAATACTCCCGTCTTCCTTTCCCAGGGCGCAGACCATCTTGGTTCCCCCTGCTTCCAGTGCTCCGATTATCATTTTGGCTTTATCCCCCTCTTATCAGTCTTTTCTGTTTCCTACAAAACGCAGAATATAGATAAACAGGTTAATGAAATCCAGATACAGCTGCAGTGCTGAGAAAACGGAAGCCTTTGCTGCCATCTCGGAATTCTGTCCGTAATAAGCATAGTATGCCTGGATTTTCTTTGCGTCGTAAGCTGTAATAATTAAAAACAGGAAAATTCCCACACCGCAGACCATTGTTTCAAAAGCGCTTAAATCAATAAACATGGCTAACAGCCAGAAAACAAACAGGAAGATCAGGCCGCCTGTCATAAAAGGACGCAGAGCGGAAAAATTGATATTTCCAAAATACCCGATCAGTGCCATCACCCCGAAAAACATAGCTGTAATTCCAAATGCGATCCACAGGGAAAGAAGGTCAAACATCAAAAAATACAGGCTGAATACGATACCATTTACAGCAGAGTACAGGAAAAACATACTTTTCGCTGCAGTTACAGACATCTTTTCCAGTCTGGCAGACAGTGAAATTACTAAAATCAGTTCAGCCGCCAGCAGAAGGAAGTTCCACGCCGGAATCCGGATTACATAGATAAATGCTCCTGTAACATACATACTGATGGCAACGATCAATGTTATAAGCAGTCCCGCAAACATCCAGCCAAAGGTTTTAGCAGTGTATCGCCCCAGAGATTCCCCCGCCTGATTGACTGTCCTCTGTTCCATTCTGAATTCATCGTTCATACTTGCTTTTCTCCTTTCATTTCTACTCTGCAGATATCATATAATAATAAATAGGCTGACCGCCGTACTGCAGTTCGATTTCCTTATCCGGGAATTCCTCTTCGGCCTGCTTTCTGAAGGCTTCTGCATCTGCCTCGGTCACATCGCTTCCATAATAAATAGTAACCAGCTCGCTGTCTTCATTTAACATCGCCTCAAGAGCCGCCTTCGCTGCTCCTAAAACAGATGTGTCCACTGCCAGCATCCCATGATCGCCGATTGCCATAATATCGCCCTCATGGATTTCCATTCCGTCGATGGAGGTATTTCGCACCGCATAGGTAATCTGGGCTGTCTGCACCCGCTCCATCTCGGCTGTCATATTTTCCAGATTCTCCTCCGGCGTCAGATCGGGGATGAAATTCACCAGAGCCGTGATGCCCTGAGGCACGGTTTTAGAAGGAATAACGATAATCTCCTTATCCTCCGTCAGATCACGAGCCTGATTGGCCGCCATGATAATATTTTTATTGTTCGGGAGAATGAAAATGTGATCGGCATTGACCTTTTTAATGGCGTTTAACATGTCCTCCGTGCTGGGGTTCATGGTCTGTCCGCCTTCGATGAGGTAATCGGCCCCGATTCCCTTGAAAATCTCGCTTAAGCCATCGCCGCAGGATACGGTGATGAATCCATAGGGCTTCCGCTCGCCGGTTTCCTCCTCTGCAGGGTTGGGCTGGGCAGCCTGCTCCTTTGCCAGACGCTCTGAATCCTGGATCACCCGCTCCTCATGCTCTTCCCGCATATTGTCAACCTTCATACGGGAAAGGGAGCCGTAGGTAAGTCCCTTTTCAAAGGCCAGTCCCGGATGATTGGTGTGAACATGGATCTTTACGATCTCATCATCTGAAACCACTACCAGAGAATCTCCGATAGAGCCCAGATACTTCTTAAGCTCATCCTCATCCTTCTGGCTGTATTCCTTTTCAAGCTTAATGATAAATTCGGTACAATAACCGAAGCGGATATCCGCTGTGTCAATATCCGTTCTGGAAGCTCCGGCAGACTGAGGGGCTTTTTCAGAAGAAGGTTTTAAAATGCCTGCGTCCTCAAAGGAGAAATCACTGCATTTTCCCGTAAGGCCGTCAAAAGCTCCCTTTACTACCTGCATCAGGCCCTGACCGCCGGAATCCACTACGCCTGCCTGCTTTAATACGGGAAGCATCTCCGGTGTCTGGCTTAAAACGTAGTCGCCCTCCTCAATGACTGCCTTTGCAAAAATTTCAATATCATCCGTCTGAGCGGCCATTTCGATGGCTTTGTCCGCCATGCCCTTGGCAACCGTAAGAATGGTGCCTTCCTTTGGCTTCATAACTGCCTTGTAGGCGGTTTCTGTACCGCGCACCATGGCATTTGCCAGAATGGTCACATCAATGGACGCTGTGCCCTGGATCTCCTTTGTAAAGCCTCTCAAAAGCTGTGACAGGATAACTCCGGAATTTCCTCTGGCGCCTCTTAAAGAGCCGGAAGAAATAGCCTTTGCCAGCTGCTCCATATCCGGGTCTTCCAGTTCTGCTACCGCTTTGGCAGCCGCCATGATCGTCATCGTCATATTCGTCCCGGTATCTCCATCCGGTACCGGAAAAACATTCAGCTCATTGATCCAGTCTTTCTTGGCCTCAAGGCCCTTTGCTCCTGCCAGAAAGGCTTTTTTTACCATCCCGGCATCAATTGTACTTATACCCACGGGTTGCTTCCTCCTAATCAATCACTCTGACACCTTCTACAAAGATATTGATCTTTTCGATCTCCATGCCGGTGAATTCTTCTACTCTGTACTTCACACTTTCGATCAGATTGTCAGCCACTGCTGAAATGCTGACCCCATACGATACGATCACATGAAAGTCAATGGATATCCTGTTTTCTCTGATATCCACAGTGATGCCGTGTGTCAGGCTCTCTCTTTTCAGCAGCTTCACAAGGCCGTCTTTCATACTTACGGCCGCCATACCCACGATACCAAAGCACTCTACTGCAATGGTTCCTGCATATAAAGCAATCACTTCCGGGCTGATCTGGATCTCGCCCATCTTATTGCTGATTCGTCCCTTCATATACACGCCTCCTGTTTTCATATTAAGGACAGTATACACTATTTCCCGAAAAAAAGAAATAAATTTTTGTTTTTTCACTTGCAAAAATTGAAAACATCTGGTATCATTACTTTTGTTGTGGATTTTTCTATTTTCTACAAGAAATCCAAGTAACGTTTAAGGAGGTGCAATAGTATGGCTAAGTGTGCAATCTGTGAAAAGGCAGCTCATTTCGGAAACAAAGTGAGCCATTCCCATAGACGGTCCAACAAGATGTGGAAAGCAAACGTAAAATCTGTTAAGGTTAAAGTAAATGGCGGAACCCAGAGAATGTACGTATGTACTTCCTGCTTACGTTCCGGCCTTGTAGAAAGAGCCTAATTAAATGCAGAGCAAAAGCTCCTGACTGTGATGGTCAGGAGCTTTTTTCTGTCTGGATCGTCTATTTAATGATACCGGTTCTGCAGCTTCCAGAAATCAGCAGCAAAACAGATTATACCCAAGCACAAGGCAGCATACCACAAAGAAAAAGGTAAATATGGTCTCGGGTATAAATAAAAGCACCGCCATCCCAAGGCCGAAACAGAACAGCATCAGTCCGCATATCCTTTTCATATCAAAACGCTCCCTTCTCTTTATCTTATGCAGAAGCGTTCCTTCCCATTCCCCCGAAGCTTTCATATGCCCTCTCCGAGATAGCAAAAGGCCCTGCAGACGCAGGGCCGTAATAATGTCATATTCCTGTTTTAATCCCGTTTGTCATATTCAGCCGCAGCATCCTGAGCCGCTGCGCGGGTTTCCTCCGATACAGCCGGTTTTCCGCCCATAAAACGGTTAATCAGGTCGGGAGCCATATCGATCGCCTTTGTGATGGCATCCTGGTTTTTGATGTTTACCACCTTTGTGACTCCGTTTTGTATCACCAGAACGGCGCTGGGACTCATCTTGGCGCTCATTCCGCCGCCGCCCTTCTGCTTTTCCTTTGTTTTTTCCGAAAATGCTCCTGCCGCCATGCCGCAGGTCACATCAATCAGAGGGACGATAATGGCATCTCCTGCCTGCACCGGTTCGCCTACAACTGTCTTTGAAGTGACAAACTGATCCATCCCCTTAAATAATGTATCAATCATAGATGAAAAATGATTTTCTGCCATACCGTCTTTCCTCTTCCTTTTCTCAACGCGCTAGACTGCGCTTCCCTTTAAAAAACCAAACAGCATGCGCCTGGTATGCCCATCACGCAGGATCCCAAGACCCAGCCACAAAAGATATCCCGCCCGGATGCGTCCCTTAAAGCTGCCTTCTGCCTCAAATACCGTTTCATCAAACACCGGGCAGATTTCCAGATTCCCTTCAAAAAAAGGATAGATAAGAGCTGCCGCCGACAATACCTGTCCCGTAAGATAAGGTTCTTCAAACCCAAAGGTTACGGATCCCTTCCCTCCTCTGGGACATACATGGCGCAGAAAACGGCCCGTCTGCTTCCAGAGAAGCTTAAGCGACGCCTGATTTTCTTCATCCTCCAGCCAGGCTTTCTTTTCTTCTGCAATGTTTTGTATATTCTTAAGCTTATCACAAAATGACTGAAAAGAAAACTTAAGTTTTTCAAGAAAAACCTTTATGCGGCCGAATACATCCTTCTTTTTATGCTCTGTATGTCTTTTATCCTCAGGCTCCGGTCTGGGCTGCGGGTTCTTTGGCAGGGCCTTTTGGGGGTTCTCTGCCGATGCAGCCGGAATGCGTTTCTCTTCCCAAAGGGTAGTTTTCTTTTCTTCCGGCTCTTTCCTTTCTGCATCTGTACCTCTGAGCGTTTCCTCATCCAAAGGCCGGTGGGTTTCCGGTGCTTCTTTCTCTTTATCCATTTCCCAGAGCTTTTGTCCAAACAGCCTTACTCCGGCTGTCAGTCCGCTTTCATCTCCATCATATCCGGCGCTTAAGGAAACAGCTCCGAAAAGCCAGGAAATTTTCCCTTTCCCGGCCGGTTTGTCCTTCCAGCTTCCGCCTGCCTCATAGCACACCGGAACAAAGAGCACCAGACAAACCACAGCCAGAACCAGGCCCAGAAGAACCAGAATCAGGATACCGATGGCCTTTAAAATCAAAAGCAGTATGTGTACCAATATCCGCACCTCATTTCCCGGCCATTTGATCCATATATGCCTTCCAGTCAAAACCGCCTGTCTGATGGTACATATCGTCTACCATCCGTCCCGTAACCTCCGCCGCCTCATGATAGCCTCTGGCGATTCCCAGAATCAGCAGGTTTTCCCCCTGCCGTTCTCTCCTCGTGAGCAGAGATACAGGACAGATATCAAATATATGTTTCCCATTTTCCGGAAGAGTAATCACATAGGTATCAGGCAAAAGGCTGCCCTGGCGGAGTCCTTTCAGGATCCGCGCTCTGGCCCGGTCTGCATTTTGTCCCATATACAGATGATCCCACAAACGCATCCTCTCTCCTCCTTTTTGGCAAAATGACCTTTTTCCCGCTTTACTCTTCCATCAGGCTGCGGATCAGATCTGCACAGGCTTCCCGCTCTATCTCGTCGCTGCAGCTGTCCAGGCTTCCCTGAATATATTCTCTGGCCTCATCCAGAGATTGGAAATTTGCAGGCAGGCTGGACAGGCATTTTGCCATGGCAGCCCGCACTACAGCTTTTGGAAGCTCCTTCCAGCGTTCTCCCATATCCTTAAAAAGCGCATCCAGTTTTTCTCTGAAAAATGCTTCGTCTACCTCTGTCTCATCTGCGTCCGGCTTTTCCAAGGACATAAACGCGCTGCCAGACATCAGAAGACCTGCCTTCCAGGCAGCCTCTGCCTCCGGCCCGTTTTCCTCCTGAAGCTCCTCCAGAGAGATATCGTCTCTGAGCCACTGCTCAAAATACTGCTCCTGCTTCCCTTCCAGGGCCGGAAGACGGTCTGTGACCTCTTCGGGGATGTCCTCCCACTCTTTTGATGCAAAAAGCGTCTGTATTCCCTTTAAAATCTCTTTTGTATTCTGTTCGCAGGACAGATCAGATACAGCCGTTCCCTGCGCCAGAAGGATCACGCACAGATCATTTACCATATCTATCAGGCACAGGATTTCTCCGCTGAGAGCATTGATCTCCCGGCTTCCTTCCTCCAGTTCAGAAGCCAGATGACGATACTCTTGTGCAGTAAGATGTCTTAAATCTGCCTGTTCAAACGCTTTCATCCGGTCAAACAATGTTCCATATGCTTCTTCCCGCGCCATCGGCCGGTTTAACAGCCCCTCGGAACGCAAAATATACAGTATATCTTCAAAACCGGAGCGCGGAAGCCCCTTGTAGATGCTCAGACGATCCTCTAACAGGGCAAAGAATTTCTGCTTTGTAAAACGTACCGGGAGCTGTCCTGTAATCACCTGCATCCGTTCGCGAAGGGCTGCCGGATCGGGCGCAGTTTGAAACCAGGACAGGATTTCTTCCGTAAGGCTCTCTGTATCCTCCGGCTTTTTTCCGATCAGCTTTGGTGCAAATCTTCCCTCAATCCGATTCATCACATATTCATAGGCCTGGAACGCATCCGTATAATCCGTAACCTTTTCCATCTCCCGGATCACATCCTGGCGCAGTTCATCTGCCCCGCAGTCTGACTGTCCTTTCAGGCAGGCGTCAAGGAGTTCACAGAATCGGTCATACAGACCGGAAATCCGATCATTTTCAAAGCCTTTTTTCTCTGCCGCCGCCTCATAGGCTGTATAAAAGTTCAGCGCCAGCCTGATATAGGAGCAATGGTAGGCCGCCGTAAGCTGCCTGCGTATTCTTGCTGCTTTCATAAAAATAATTCCTCCTTATGAATCCGAACGGTTTTCATATTCCAATACGCACAGGCGTACCAGATCCAGAGCCTTTACCGTAGACTGTTCCCGAATCTTGGCCCTGTTCCCTTTAAACTGGTAACGTTTTACCACTGTCTTTCCTTTTACGCAGCAGGCCATATATACAAGTCCCACCGGTTTTTCCGGCGTTCCGCCCTCCGGCCCGGCAATTCCCGTAATGGATACGCACACATCCGTCCCGGCTGCCGCCGCTCCGCCCTCTGCCATCTGTACGGCCGTTTCCTCACTGACCGCACCGTAAGCAGCAAGGGTTTCCTCCCGTACTCCCAAAAGACGCATTTTCGCCTCATTGGAATATGTCACCATGCCCTGCATAAATACATCCGATACACCGGATACGTTTACCATGCGGGCAGCCACCATTCCGCCGGTACAGGACTCAGCCGCTGCCATGGTAAGCTGCTTTTCCTTTAAAAGCGCGGCAACTGCCATTTCCAGACTGGTTTTTTCATCTGTGGTGTAAACCGCATTCCCAAACCGGGACTTGATTTCCCGGATCACAGGAGCCACAAGAGCCTTCCCTTCTTCATAATCTGCCGCTCTGGCTGTAATACGGATATGAACCTCCGCTGTCTTTGCATAGGTAGCAATGGTAGGATTGGTCTGGCCATCGATCAAATCCAGCAGCTTATCCTCCACCTGGCTCTCGCCGTATCCGCAGATTTTTACCATCCGGGACACTAAAACCGACTGCTGGAGCCGTTCCAGATAGGGAAATACCTGCCCTTCAAACAGCGGGTACAGCTCATTTGGCGGGCCCGGAAGAAGAATGGCTGTTTTCCCATTTTTTTCCAATATCAATCCAGGAGCCATACCGTTAGGATTGTCCAGTACGATCGCCCCCTGGGGAACCATCGCCATCTTCCAGTTATTATCCGGGATTTCTTTATAAATATTGCCTGCAAAAAACGCCTCCAGCTGGCTTCGGGTATGGGGATCCTCCACCAGTTCCATTCCCATGGCCTCTGCACAGACTTCTTTTGTCATATCATCTTCCGTAGGGCCAAGTCCTCCTGTGAGGATTACGATATCCGACCGGTCAAGGGCTCTCTTTACGTTCTCCATCATCCGGCCATAATTATCGCCGACCGTTACCTGATAATACTGATCCAGCCCCAAAAGGGCGCATTTTTCCGCCAGATACTGCGTATTGCTGTTTAAAATATTCCCCATCAGGATCTCAGTTCCTACGCTGATCAGCTCAACGACCATTTTACAGGCCTCCTTCCGTCAGAACCTTTATATTCTTTGCAACATAATCCACCAGGGATACGACCGTCAGGATCACGGCAATCCACAAAACAGCGCTTGTCAGAACAGACAGAGCCGGGATGTTGAAGATCAGAAGCACTACTGCCGTCATCTGGAACACGGTTTTAAATTTGCCCCAGTAGCTGGCTGCGATCACAATGCCGTTATCTGCTGCCACCAGGCGGAAGCCGCTGATGATAAACTCACGGCTGATGATAACGATCACAACCCAGGCAGGAAGCTGGCCCAGCTGGATCAGGCAGATCAGGGCCGAGCAGACTAAAAGTTTATCTGCCAGGGGATCCATAAATTTTCCAAAATTTGTCACAAGGCCGTATTTTCTGGCAATCTTTCCATCCAGAAGATCCGTCAGGCTGGCTGTAATAAAAATCACATTGGCAATGATCCGCATGGTTTGATCGGCGCCATTTTCATAAAGAAGGGCGGCCACAAAAAACGGGATCATACAGATACGAAGAACGGTAAGCTTATTGGGCAGATTCATGATACACCTCTCCTATCAGATCATACTCGGCGGCTCCTGTGACCTTTACCCTTACAAAGTCGCCGGACATCAGCATCTCATCGGCATTTACAAAAATCAGTCCGTCCACATTGGGCGCATCCATGTAGGTGCGGCCTACATAGGCCGGTTCATCTGCTACCTTTCCCTCGATCATGACAGTAAGGACTTTTCCCACCATTTTTTCACAGTGTTCAAACGCAATCTCCTGCTGAAGCTCCATGATGGCATCCCGGCGCTCCTCCTTTACCTCCTGAGGCACCTGATCGGGATAGGAGTACGCAGGGGTATCTTCCTCTGCCGAATAGGCAAACACTCCAAGACGCTCAAACTCCATCTCGTCCACAAACTCCATCAGCTCCTCATGGTCCTCCTCCGTCTCTCCCGGAAAACCGGAGATCAGAGTAGTACGCAGGGCAATATCCGGGATCTCTCTGCGCAGTTTTGCAATGCGCTCCTTTAATTCTTCTTTGTGAGTTCTGCGGCCCATGCGGCGCAGGATCCGGTCACTGGCATGCTGGATGGGGATATCCAGATAATGGCAGACCTTTTCCTCTGATTTAATGGCCTCGATCAGCTCATCCGTAATCTCCTCCGGATAGCAGTACTGGATGCGGATCCAGTAAATCCCCGGAATCTTTGCCAGCTCATGGAGCAGCTTTGGAAGGGATTTTTCCCCATAAATGTCTTTTCCATAAAGAGTGGTCTCCTGAGCCACCAGGATCAGTTCCCGCACTCCGTTGTCAGCCAGCTCTCTGGCCTCCTCTAACAGCCGTTCCATGGGAACGCTACGGTAAGGCCCTCTTAAGGACGGGATAATGCAGTAGGTACAGCGCTTATCACAGCCCTCGGCAATCTTTAAAAAGGCGTAGTAGCCGCCGGTAGTCACCACACGCTTTTTAGCTGTGTGGGGCAGCTCGCTCAGACTGTGAAAAACTGAAATGTGACTGTCAGCCGTTCCTTCCCCGTCCCTCTCATCTTCTCCAAAAAGCTCCGTCAGAACCCGTCCGATCTCTTCGTAGGAGGTGGTTCCTAAAATTGCGTCTACCTCCGGGATCTCCTCTGTGATCTCCTCTTTATAGCGCTGAGCCAGACAGCCTGCCACGATCAGGGCACGGCATTTACCCTCTTCCTTTAAGCGGGCCATCTCCAGAATGGTATTTACGCTTTCTTCCTTGGCGTCCCCGATAAAACAGCAGGTATTGATCAAAACAGCATCCGCCTCTGTTTCATCATCTGTAAAGGTTACGCCAAGGCCTCCGGCTACGCCTAACATTTTTTCTGTATCCACCAGGTTTTTATCACAGCCTAAGGACACACAGAATAATTTTATCTTCTTCATAAATGCATTTTACTCCTGATTAACATTTAAGCCATCTTCCCGTGTCTGCCGGGCGTAGATCGCCCCGGCGTTTCAGGCACAGGAGACGGCTTCTTCTTTCTCTTATTCGTTTTGGGCAGCCTCTTTTGCATCAGCTTCTTCTTCCTCTGTTGTCTCCTCTTCCGGAAGAATCTTTACCTGCTGATGGTACAGCTCGTCAATGGCGATCGACAGAGGCTTTTTCCCTGCTGTGCCGGGAACTAAGGGTTCTTCCCCTCCAATCAGCTGTCTTGCACGCTTGGAGGCTGCAATGACGATAGAATAGCGGCTCTGTACCACCGGCTGCTCGCCCGGTTCGATATCGCTGTTTACAACGTTGATCAGATCTGTGTATGATGGATGTAACATTCTACATTCCCCTTTCAATTTTAAATATATAATCGCTCTGTCTGCGGCCCGAAAATGATCCCGGCTTTTAACAGGGCAGTTTGCTGACATTAGTTTCTCTCATCCAGATGATACAGGTCCTCCCGCATCTTTCCAAGGAAATCCAGATGATAGGAGGTTTTTTCGTGCTGCAGCTGGATCAGCTGGTGCATTTTTTCCACACATGTATCAATCTCATCATTGATCAGGAGGTAATCATAGGCTTCCATGCCGTCCGCCTCCTCAGCCGCTCTCTTTAAGCGGGCGTTGATCACCTCAATGCTTTCCGTACCGCGGCCCACCAGGCGGCGCTTTAACTCCTCTGCGCTGGGCGGCGTAACAAAAAGAAGCAGCGCCTCAGGATAGCGCTTCTTTACCTTTAAAGCGCCCTGGATCTCAATCTCCAGGATCACGTCCTTGCCCTGAGCCATCTTTTCTTCTACATACTCCTTGGGAGTGCCGTAATAGTGATTTACATACTTGGCATACTCGATCAGCTTATGCTCATCCCGCAGCTTCTTAAACTCTTCTTCCGAAAGGAAAAAGTATTCTCTTCCGTTTTCTTCACCTTCCCGTGGTTTTCTCGTAGTGGCCGAGATCGAAAGCGCATAATTATCATAACGCCTTAAAAGCTCCTTCATCAAGGTTCCCTTGCCCGCTCCCGAAAATCCGGATACAACCACTAAAATTCCCTGCTGGTTCATGGGATCTCTCCTCACTTTCATCTCTATTCGATGTTCTGGATCTGTTCTCTTACCTTTTCAATCTCCGTTTTCAGGGCAATGGCCTTATCGGAAAGCTCCAGATCGTTTGACTTTGATAAAATGGTATTGGCCTCCCGGTTCATCTCCTGAGCGATAAAATCAAGCTTTCTGCCTACACTTTCACCGCTTAAAAGCTCCCGTTTCGTATTTTCAATGTGGCTTCTCAAACGTACCGTTTCCTCATCTACACAGATCTTGTCTGCATAGATCACCACCTCAGAGGCAATCCGTCCCTCGTCTACCGCAGTTCCGTTTAACAGCTCCTTTACCTTTTCCTCCAGGCGTGTCCGGTACTCGGAAATAATCTGCGGAGAACGGGCCTCGATAAAATCAACCAGCTCTGTCATGTAATCCAGCTTGCCTAAAAGGTCATGTTTCAGGTGTTCGCCCTCAATCTCCCTGGAAGCCACAAACTTTTCGGCGGCCTCCTCCATAGCGGATGAAAGGATCTCCCAGAGGTGCTCCTCGTCATCCGGGGTCTGCTCCATGGTCAGAACCTCCGGGCATCTGGCAAGCGTGGATACATGGATATCGTTTGGAATGTGAAATTCCTCCTCCATCCGTTTAAAATGCTCCATATACTCTGCTGCCAGAGCACGGTTGTACTTTAAGCAGAGGTTTCCCTCCGTATAGTCCTCATAATTGATAAAAATATCCACCTTTCCCCGCTGGATGTACTTCTTAAGCAGGGTACGGATGGCAGCCTCGAAGTAATTGAACTTCTTCGGCATCTTAATGCTCAGATCCAGATATCTGTGGTTCACTGCCTTCATCTCCACAGAAATCTTATACTCATCAGTAGCATTCTCGCATCTTCCAAAGCCGGTCATGCTTTTTAACATAAAGGAATGCCTCTCTTTCATCGTTACATAGTTATACAGTATTATAATTCATCTGTGGGGGCAAGTCAACTTTTTTTCAAAAAGAGGAGACGCGCCTTCTGAGCGTGTCTCCCCTGAAAAACTTTATAAAATGGTACTCATTTAATTCACCTTGGAGCCGCAGGCCGTGCAGAAAGCATCCCCCTCTGCCAGCGAAGCGCCGCAGGAAGGGCAGAACCGTCCGCCTGCGCTGGATATTTCCAGAGGCTCCAGCTTAGAGCCGCATTTATTGCAGAATACGCTGTCCAGCGTAATAATCTGCCGGCAGTGCTCGCACATGCGCAGTCCCTGAGCCGCCAGCTTGTTGCGCTCCAGCGTCTCCTTCTGCTCCTCCAGATCCTTTATCTGCTGTATAAACCCTTTGTATTCCGGTTCACAGTCCTCCCGGTGCTTTTCCAGATATACGATTCCGATCTGGATCAGAGTTTCCCTGATTTTTCCCTCTACCGCTTCAATCTGCTGGTCAAACTTTCCGGCCGGCTGGCTGCTTCCCCCTCTGACCAAATTGGTATTTTCTTTAATCGTATCAAACAGTCCCATATGCCCAATCCTCCTACTGTATTCCAAACCAGGCGTCTAAAATCCCGCTGTCAACGCTGCTGATCTCCCAGCTCTTCTCCTCTTTATTATATGTAAATTCTACGGTTCCCGTATAGGTTTTGTCTGCCGTACTTCCCCCTGCCTTTTCCTCAAAACGATCCAGAATAAAGGAAACGTCCCCAAAGGCGATTTCAGACAGTCCCATCCACACGCTGCTCCTGTTTTTTATCAGTTTCGTAAGCTCTGACAGGCTTGTGGAATCCTTTATCACCTGACGGTTTATATCAGGGATATCCAGATAATGCACAGTTACGGCCGCGCTGACAATCCCATCCTTCTTTTTTGCCTTTTCCGCTTCAAAATAAGAGCGTCCAGTCACAGACTCTGCCAGCTGTTCCAGATTATTATCTCTGGAAAAAAATTCGGAAAGAACACTTCCCATTTTTGAAGAAAATTCCCTTACATCTTCATCCGTAAAATTCTCTCCCGCTTTTCCCTGAGACAGCTTTATACTCTGGGAAAACTGCGCGGTCAGGTCATTTACCATATAGCTGAAGCAGGAACGGTACAGATTTTCATTTTCCGAATATTCGCTATGCTCCGCAAAATATTCCTCCATCATAGCCTGCGTATCAATCTTTCCCGCACTGGGCTTTAATAAAAGAACGGCAAAAACAAGCACAAGAACCGCTCCCAGAAGCCCTGCAGCCTTTATGGAAATCTGCGGGCGCTTCCATGTAAAGGATACGCCTTTTTTCTCTGCCTTTTTCGTACTTCCTGTGTTTACACGCATCTTTTCACCGCATTTGGGGCAAAACTGCGCGCCATTCTTAACGTCATTTCCACACTTTTCCCTCCTGATAAAAGGTCTTTGCAAATAAATGTCTCAGATTGTGAGGGAATACCTTTTTCGGATCAACGCCTGCCTTTTCGCAGAGCTTTTTCATTGCCGCCCATATATTGCTTCGGTTTAAGGCTCGTTTTCCTCTGGTGATAAAGACAGGGCCGTCCGCAATCCGGTGTTTTTTCATATACTCCTTCAAAATCCGCCGCAGCTTCTCCGGAAGAAAGACAATGCGCTTTTTATTTTTGCAGCTTACCTCTGCCCGCCCTGCTTTCACCGCCTCTGCCGTGATAAATGCAAGCTCTGACACCCGTATCCCCGTAGCGCAGATGGTCTGCATCACAAGCTTCAGGCGCTCCTTCCCCTGTCTTTGCGCTTCCTCAATCAGGCGCATATATTCTTCCCGTGATAAATCCTCCTCCGGTTCCCTGTAGATCCGCTTCTGCTGCCGGAAGGGTTTTACCCTCAGCTCCTCCCAGCCGCGAAAATCAAAATACCCGTTTAAAGCCGCAAGCATGGAATTGGCAGAGGATACCGCATAGCATGTCCCCAGATATTCCTTCCATTCCAACACGCGGAGCCGGTCGATCTCCTTTTCTCCATTCCACCTGCAAAATGCTCTTACATCTCTTATATATTTTTCAATGGTAGCCCGGCTTCTTTCATTTTCAAGCATATCCCGGCGGTAAACCTCCAGTTCTTTTTCGCAAATAACATATTTCTTCCCTTCACCCATTCCAGCTCTCCTGCCTTTCTTTTTTACCACCATTATATTGCTCTTTTCCTTGAGTTTCCGCATTTTACAGTGTGATCTGGGGGTCTGGTGTGCAGGGCGACTTTGAAGGTCATTAGAAAACCTTAGAGGATTAAATTTTTTGTTAAAAGCCATATCAAACCTGTTTGAGCGCAGCGAGTTTTTGATATGGCTTTTGTTTTTAGAAAAATTTCAGACTCTTAGGCTTTCTTATGACCGGAAACCGGAGCCCTGCACACCAGACTCCAGAGGGCGGTGCAAAATGCGGAAACTCAAACCTTTTCTGCTTTTCTATTTCCCCAAATTATGCTATCCTAATAAGCAAGGCCCCGTTTCAGGCAAACAAATATGGGCTCGACAGGAGTGTATCAAATGGCATTTGATGGTATTACCATTGCAAATCTGGCTTATGAGTTCAAAAGCACCTTAGAGGGCGGAAAGATCGCAAAAATCGCCCAGCCGGAAAAGGACGAGCTTCTCATTGCCGTTAAAAATAACCGTGAAACCTACCGGCTGCAGATTTCCGCTAGCGCCAGCCTTCCCCTTATCTATCTCACGGAAAATAATAAACCCAGCCCTCTGACCGCCCCCAATTTCTGTATGCTTTTAAGAAAGCATATCGGAAGCGCCAGGATCCTTTCCATCACCCAGCCGGGGCTGGAGCGTATCCTGGAATTTGAGCTGGAGCATCTGGACGAAATGGGCGACTTGTGCAGAAAAAAGCTGATCGTAGAGATCATGGGAAAGCACAGCAATATCATTTTCTGTAAGGAAGACGGCACGATCATTGACAGCATCAAGCATGTGTCCGCCAATATGAGTTCTGTAAGGGAGGTTCTGCCCGGAAGGGAATACTTTATCCCTCAAACAGTAGCAAAAGAGAACCCTCTGACCGTCATGGAAGCGGATTTCTGCCGGATCATAAAAGCCGCGCCCATGACGGTTCAGAAGGCCCTGTACAATCATTTCACAGGCATCAGCCCCATTGTGGCAGAGGAGGTCTGTCATCTGGCTTCCATCGATTCCGACCTGTCTGCCAACGGGCTGTCTGAGGCAGAACTGACCCATCTGGCCCATACCTTCTGCCTGCTGATGGAGGATGTAAAGGAAGGACGCTTCTCTCCTGCTATTATCTATGATGAGGAAGGCCCTCTGGAATACGCTTCCATTCCCCTGACCTGTCTGGAAGGAAGGGGCTGCCGCAGAGAGGGCTGGTCTTCCATCAGCGCTCTTCTGGAAAATTACTATGCCTCCAGAGACAGCCGCACAAGGATCCGCCAGAAATCCGCCGACCTGCGCCGGATCGTCCAGACCGCCCTGGAGCGCAATTATAAAAAATACGATCTGCAGTTAAAGCAGCTAAAGGATACGGAAAAGCGGGAAAAGTACCGGATCTACGGAGAACTGTTAAATACCTACGGCTACGAGCTGGCAGGCGGTGAGAAATCCTTTTCCTGCATCAACTATTACACAGGGGAAGAAATCTCTATCCCCCTGGATCCTCAGCTTTCTGCAAAGGACAATGCAAAGAAGCATTTTGACAAGTATAATAAATTAAAGAGGACCTTTGAGGCCTTAACCCAGCTGACCGACCAGACAAAGGCGGAAATCGACCATCTGGAATCCATCAGCTCTGCCCTGGATATCGCTCTGGCTGAAAATGATCTGGTGCAGATCAAGGAGGAACTGATGGAATACGGCTATGTGAAAAAGCGCCGTCCAAACGATAAGCGGCCAAAGATCACCAGCAAGCCCTTCCATTATATTTCCTCTGACGGATACCACATCTATGTGGGCAAAAACAACTATCAGAATGAGGAGCTGACCTTCCGGTTTGCAAATGGAAATGACTGGTGGTTCCACGCCAAGGGCATACCCGGCTCCCATGTGATTTTAAAAAATGACGGGAAAGGCGAGCTGCCGGACCGGGCCTTTGAGGAGGCGGGCGCACTGGCTGCCTTCTATTCCAAGGGTCGCGAAAATGAAAAAGTGGAAATCGACTATATCCAGAAAAAAAATATCAAAAAGGTTACAGGAGCCGCACCGGGCTTTGTGATCTACCACACCAATTATTCTTTGGTTGCGATACCTTCCTGCAATTTGAAAGAAGCAGAATAGCGAAACAGGCCCCGATTTTCACACCGGGGCCTGTCGTTTTTTATCGTATCATTTTATACTGTCACAAATAAAACAGCCAGCCATCGGAATCTCTCCCGACAGCCGGCTGATTTACTTTACTCAAAATCAACTAATCCCGTGCGTGAATTAGTTATACTTGCGCTTACGAGCAGCTTCAGACTTCTTCTTACGTCTTACGCTTGGCTTCTCGTAATGCTCTCTCTTACGAATTTCCTGCTGAATGCCAGCCTTTGCACAGTTTCTTTTGAATCTGCGTAAAGCACTGTCTAAGCTCTCGTTATCTTTAACAATTACGTTTGACATCGCTCACACCTAACCTCCCTCCAGTTGTGTAATTGTGCATAATACAACTGTTTGGGTATTTTTAGCACTGCTATGATTATAGCATAAAAATCCCATACGTCAAGAAAAAAATTATATTTTTTTCTTATTTTTATTTCCACAGTAAACTTTCGGGCAAAATGGATTATTTTGTCTGCTCTTCTACTGTTTCAACCGCTTTCTTAAGGGCCTCGTCTACTCCTGCCGGATTCTTTCCGCCTGCCTGAGCCATGTTGGGACGGCCTCCGCCGCCTCCGCCTACCAGACCGGCAATGGCCTTGATCAGATTGCCTGCATGAACGCCCTTCTTCTGAGCAGCCTCCGTTGCGGTAGCCATCAGATTTACCTTTCCATCCATTACAGATGCGATTACAACTACGCCCTCGCCCAGCTTATCCTTTAACTGGTCGCCCAGGTTTCTCAGGCCGTTCATATCTACATCCGCTACTCTGGAAGCCAGAACCTTTACGCCGTTTACTTCTTTTACCTGGCTCATTACATCGCCCAGGGAGTCATTTGCCAGCTTGCTCTTTAATTTTTCATTTTCAGAGCTCAGAGCCTTAATTTCCTCTAAAAGAGCCTCAATCCGGGAGGTTAAGGATGCAGGAGTGGTCTTGGCTGCCTTTGCCGCCTCATGAAGCTCCTCTTCCACCTCTGCATAGTGCTTCATCAGTCCGTCGGAGGTAAGAGCCTCAATACGTCTTATGCCTGCTGCAATGCCTGCTTCAGAAAGGATCTTAAAGGAAGCAATGGCGCTGGTATTTGCCACATGGGTACCGCCGCAAAGCTCTGTGGAGAAATCTCCCATCTTTACCACGCGGACCTTCTCGCCGTATTTTTCACCGAAGAGGGCCATAGCGCCTGTCTTCTTTGCCTCATCCAGGGTCATAACCTGTGTTTCAACCGGAAGGGAAGCGCTGATCTCTGCATTTACCATATCTTCCACCTTTTTGATCTCCTCAGGAGTCATGGCGGAGAAATGGGTAAAGTCAAAACGGAGTCTGCCTGCGTCCACATAGGAGCCTGCCTGCTCTACATGGCTTCCAAGAACGGTTCTTAAAGCCTTCTGAAGCAGATGGGTCGCACTGTGGTTTCTGCAGGTTAAGGCGCGGTTTCTCTCGCATACGGACAAAGTTACGGCTTCTCCAACGCGGAGCATTCCCTTTGTCATCACGCCTACATGGCCGATCTTTCCGCCCTGAAGGTGAATGGTGTCCTTAACCTTGAACTCGCCGTTTTCATTGGAAATGATACCCTTATCGCCCTGCTGGCCGCCCATGGTGCCATAGAAAGTGGTTTCATCTGTGATAATGGTTCCGGTCTGGCCGTCTGTAAGCGCCTCTACAAGCTCCTCCTCTGTAGTCAGAACGGAAATCTTAGAATCCACGCTCAGCTTGTCATAGCCTACGAATTCAGAGGTAATAGCCGGATCGATGGACTGGTATACGGTCACGTCTGCACCCATGTAGTTGGTTGCCTTGCGGGCCTTGCGGGCCTTGTCCTTCTGCTCCTTCATGGCAGCATTAAAGCCTTCCTCATCAACGCCGCAGCCCTTTTCCTCCAGGATCTCTCTTGTCAGATCCAGAGGGAAGCCGTAGGTATCGTAAAGCTTAAATGCATTTTCTCCGGATAAGGTCTTTTCACCGGCAGAAACCATGGAAGCCTCCATCTCGGCAAGAATGGCAAGACCCTGGTCGATGGTCTTATTAAACTTATCCTCTTCCTCGCTCAATACCTTAAAGATCATGGACTGCTTCTCTTCCAGCTCCGGATAACCGTCCTTGGAAAGGTCGATTACGGTCTTTGAAAGGTCTGCCAGGAACTTTCCTTCGATTCCCAGCTTGCGTCCATGTCGGGCAGCGCGGCGCAGCAGGCGGCGCAGCACATAGCCTCTGCCCTCGTTGGAAGGCATGATGCCGTCGGAAATCATAAAGGTGCAGGACTTGATATGGTCTGTGACAATACGCAGGGAAACGTCGGTCTCATGCTCCTTCTGGTATTCCTTGCCGGACAGGGCGCATACGCGGTCTAAGAGAGCCTTGTTTGTATCCACCGTAAACAGGGAATCTACGCCCTGAACCACTACAGCCAGGCGCTCCAGTCCCATACCGGTATCAATATTTTTCTGCTTTAATTCGGAATAATTGCCGTGGCCGTCATTGTCAAACTGGCTGAATACGTTGTTCCAAACCTCGATATAGCGGTCGCACTCGCAGCCTACGGTACATCCGGGTTTTCCGCAGCCGAACTTCTCGCCTCTGTCATAGTAGATCTCAGAGCAGGGGCCGCAGGGGCCGGAACCGTGCTCCCAGAAGTTGTCCTCTTTTCCAAAGCGGAAAATACGGTCTGCAGGAATACCGATTTCCTTATTCCAGATCTCAAAAGCCTCGTCGTCATCTACATAGATGGAGGGGTACAGGCGGTCCGGATCCAGGCCGACTACTTCTGTTAAAAATTCCCAGGACCAGTGAATGGCCTCTGTCTTAAAGTAATCGCCAAAGGAGAAGTTGCCCAGCATCTCAAAGAAGGTGCCGTGGCGGGCTGTCTTTCCGATATTTTCAATATCGCCGGTGCGGATGCACTTCTGGCAGGTAGTAACTCTTCTTCTGGGAGGGATCTCCTGTCCGGTAAAGTAAGGCTTTAAGGGAGCCATACCGGAGTTGATCAGCAGAAGGCTGTTGTCATTATGAGGCACGAGTGAAAAGCTCTTCATTGCCAGATGTCCCTTGCTCTCAAAAAATTCAAGGAACATACGGCGCAGTTCGTTCACTCCGCGGTACTGTGGTTCTTTCACTTTCTCTTCCTCCATATCCTTTGACGCGCAATATACGCGCATCTTAATTTGAAATCATAACCATAAGCGACATTTTACCATATTGACTTGTATTTATCAAGATATTTGCCCTCTATTTCGTTATTATCTCCATTGTGGCACGTTTCGGAGTATGCTACACTTACTCTCAGAATAATATGGCGCCGCAGCGAATGCGCCGGAAAGGATCCTTTTCCCCATGAACCAATCCCCATCCCAAACCACCCATCTTTTTACCAACCGTCAGATCACCGCCATGCTGCTTCCCCTGATGGCCGAACAGCTTTTGATCACCCTTATGGGCATGGTAAATACCTTTATGGTAGCCCATGTAGGCTCTTATGCCATTTCTGCCGTATCCCTGGTGGATTCCATCAATATTCTGGTGATCCAGGCCTTTTACGCCCTGTCTACCGGCGGAACCATTGTCTGCGCCCAGTATCTGGGGCAAAAAAAGACAGGGCATGCCATCCGCTCCGCTGAACAGACCCTGTTTATTGTAACGCTGATCTCTCTTGTAACAGCTGCATTCTGCATCCTGTTTGACCGGCAGATTTTAAGGCTGATCTTCGGGACAGTGGATGAAGAAGTATTTAACTCTGCTCGTACATACTTTTTCTATTCATCCCTCTCCTACCCATTTATCGCCCTGTATGATGCCGGTTCCTCCATCTTCAGAGCACAGAAAAATACCGGCTTTCCCATGGCCATGTCCCTGATCGCAAACATTGCAAATGTGATCGGAAATATCATTCTGGTGCTGATCCTGGGACAGGGTGTAGCAGGCGCCGCCATCTCCACTCTGGCTGCCAGGGCCTTATGTGCTCTGCTGGTTCTCCTGCGCCTTGTAAAGCCCAGGGAAAATCAGCCGGTCTATGTAGCCAATTATACCCGCATACGCCCCCACATGCCTTTGATCCGGCGGATTCTCCATATCGGTATTCCCGCAGGCATTGAAAACAGTATGTTCCAGTTTGGAAAGCTTGCTATCCAGTCCAGTGTGTCTACCCTTGGTGTTACCGCCATGGCAGCCCATGCAATGGCCTCCAATTTTGAAAGCTTTAACGGGATCGCAGGCATTGGCGTGGGAATCGGCCTTATGACCGTTACCGGACACTGTCTGGGAGCCGGAAGAAAGGACGAAGCGGTCTATTATGTAAAGAAATTCTGCGTGGCAGCAGAAATCGCCGTGGCCGGAAGCTGTATCCTTCTTTTCCTTTTAGCCCGCCCCATTGTCACCCTTTCAGGCATGGAGCCCGAAAGCATGCGTCTGTTTCTGGGACTTTTGACCTTCATCACCCTTGTAAAACCGATCATCTGGGTACCGTCCTTCATACCTGCTTATGGCCTGAGGGCCGCAGGAGATGTAAAATATACCATGGTCGTTTCCTGTCTTACCATGTGGCTGTGCCGGGTGTCCTTATGTATTTTTCTCATCCGCGGCCTTGGCGTGGGCCCTATCGCCGTGTGGATCGGTATGTTCTCCGACTGGATCGTGAGGGGAATCTTCTTTACAAGACGGTATATGAGCAGAAAATGGCTGGAGTTTCATGTGCTTTAACATAACCCCTGCCGTTTCCCCTCTCTCTTTTTCATTTTTTATAATTTAAGATAGAAAATCTCCGTATTTTATGGTAATATCAAACAAAAACGCTTTATCAGGAGGTACCAAATGAAAAATGTACTTATTATTTCAAGCAGCCCCAGAAAAAATGGGAATTCTCAGATGTTGTGTGAAGCTTTTAAAAAGGGGGTGGAAGAAAGCGGAAATTTCGCAAAACTGATCCGTCTGGCAGAAAAGAACATTGGATACTGCAAAGGCTGTGATTTTTGCATGAAAAATGATGGAGTCTGTGTCCAAAAAGATGATATGTCTGAAATCCTAGATGCATATAAAAAAGCAGACGTTCTGGTATTGGCAACGCCCGTATACTTCCACGGCGTTTGCGCCCAGATGAAAACCTTTATCGACCGTACCTATCCCATATGGCAGAATTTAGGAAAAAAAGAAATCTATTATATTGTTACAGCCGGTTTAGGCCGCGATATCATCGAGTGCTCTCTGGGAGATCTGGACGGTTTTATTTTTCATCTGGAAAAGCACGAAATAAAAGGGCGTATCTATGCGACAGACGTTACGGATGTGGGTGCTGTCAGCAAAACGCCCTTTATCAATATGGCTTATCAAATGGGATACTGCGTTTAAGCCTCCGATTATTTAAGCCTTCTTTTTTCCTCATAAAGCCCGATCAGATACGCTCCCACCTCTCTGCTGTAGCGCAGGGAGGGGAGTAAAAGCGCCTCAGGAACTTTATTTAAAAACCACTGGGCCTCAAAATTCAGATTCCCTTCATATCCAATCTCTGCCAGTCCTTCCATGGCAGCCTTCCAGTCGGTTTTTCCCTGGAAAGGCATTACATGGATATTGTCCACGCCGGTCTGGTCGGACACATGGGTGACCTTCAGGCGGTTTCCGATGATTTTCAGAGATTTTTTCTGATCCTGCCCCATGATGCTGGCATGCTCCAAGTCCCAGCAGATGCCGATATTTTCTGCGCCCACCGCGTCTGTGAGCTCACACAGCTCCTCTGCATGATCCGCATAATAGCGTTTAGGCGCAATATGCAGATCCCACATATTTTCCACCGCGATTCCCACGCCGTGCTTTGCGGCAAACTCGCAGAGACGCTTAAAATACTCTGTATTGCCGGACCGGGAGGCTGCATAAACTGCATCTGCCGAAAAGGCCGTAGAGGGATGAACCACAAGCCAGGGAATCCTCATTTTCTCAGAGGCCAGGACACAGCGCTCCATGATGGTCTGGTGAAACTCATGATCGGCTTTGGGATTCAAAAAATCATATACATTGGCATGGCCCTGTTCGTAAGAGAGGCCATGTTCCTCCTTCAGCGCGCACATTTTTTCCGTATATGCTTCCCAGCGTTCATCTAAAAAAGGGCTTTTAAAGGTAATCAGGTCATGGAAGCAGAAATCGAATACCCTGTATCCCGCCTGGACACAGAGAAGGATTCCGCGCTCCTGGGAAATAGGCTCCATATTGATGCGTTCAAACACCATATTGGTTGAAGTAGACAGTTTCATTTCTCATTCTCCTCAAGACAGATCCGGCGGATGATCTCTGCCGCCCCGGCTCCGCTTTCCTTTCTGGCAGTCAGGTCTGCACAGGCTTTGGTAGCTGCCTCTGCATTTCCCACTGCGGCTCCGATACCGGCTTGCGTCAGCATCTCATTGTCATTTTCATTATCCCCGATTGCCAGAACCTGCTCCATGGAAATCCCAAGTCCGGCGCAGATCTGCCTTACGCCGTAGATCTTTCCAAAGCCGGCCCGTACGATCTCAAGGCCCTGGTTTCCGTAATGGGTAATCTCACAGCTTCCCTCAAGAGGCTGCTCCCATTCCAGAAGGCTGGAAATTTCGCCCTGTTCATCGGAAATATTTACCTTATCCGCCCACAGGCTTTCCCATTCCTCTTCCCTCACCGGGCGGATTGGATGGTAGCTCCCCCTCTCTGCCTGCTTGCGCCGAACCGCTTCATTTTCCCGCATACAGTATTCTGTTCCGTTTAAGGAATACAGTACGGTCATTTCTCTTAAAAGCGCCGTCTCGATCAGAGGACGAAGCTCTAAAAGGCGAAGGGGATGGTTTTCCAGTATCTCATCCTTCCGGTAAATAAGCGTGCCATTGCAGGCGCATACGGGGATTTCGATTCCAAGTGACTCTGCAAAAGGCGTAATCATATAGGGCAGCCGGCCGGAGGCAAAGGTAAAGAGGATCCCCCTCTTTTTTAACTCTGCCGCCGCCTGCTCCACCTCTTTAGGGAACCCTTCTCCTCTGCGGATCAGGGTTCCGTCAATGTCGCTCACAACAAGACGTATGTCTTTTTTTCTTTTTTCTGTCATATTTTTCCTAGTCGTTAGCAGCATGATACTCGTCTAACAGAGCGTTGCATTCTCCTACGATTGCATCTACAGTTTCATCTATGGTCAGACTTCCCTCGCAGAACTGCAGCATCAGGTCTGTCATTACGCCGTTGATTTCATTATATACCAGATCCAGAGGCTCCTGTGCTAGAGGGGAAGAGCTCTTCATCTGATCCAGAGGAACCTTAAACTCAGGATGCTCCTCATAATAAGCTTTCATCTCATCCATTTCTTCTACCTGGTTATTGACAGGAATATAGCCGGAACCGGTAGAAAGGATATACTGTGCCTCAGGAGAGGAGCAGTACTGGAGCACATCCCAGGCTGCCTCTACCTTTTTCTCATCACCCAGATCAAACAAGGTCAGGCAGGAACCGCCCAGAGCTGCTCCGCTTCCGTCTGCTTCGGTGATCTTTGGAATAGGAGCTGCCTTCCACTGGAAGGAATCGCCTACCAGGCCGTCAATGGTGGCAAGACGGGAGGAGGACATCATGCACATGGCGGTAAGGCCGTTGGCAAATTCCTCATTCAGACTGTCTTCCACATACTTATAACCGCCTGTCTTTAAAAGGGCGTCTACCTTTTCCAGAACGGTTTTTAAGGTGCCGTCCTCACCAATGGTAAGCTTTGTCATTTCTCCTGCACGGCCGCCCTCATTATCACCCACAAAGGAGTCCTCGGACTGCTGTACAATATAGTTCACCAGATGGTATCTCTTAATCTGAGCTTCAAAGCCGTAACGCTCTACACTGCCGTCTGCGCCCTTCTTTGTAAGCGCCTCCGTATACTGTGCCAGCTCATCCCAGGTAGCAGGCGGAGCATCAAAGCCCGCCTCCTTTAACGCATCCTCATTGTAGTAAAGAAGCATATTGGAGTTTGCAAAGGGAACCGCCATCAGCTTTCCGTCTGCTGTGCAGGAACGGAGCATAGGCTCATAGAAATCATCTTTTTTTACTGCGTTTTCTTCCTTTTCAATCCACGGGGTAAGATCGACGGTCCAGCTTAAATCCATCATGCTGGGGATGGTAGAGGTCAGTCCCTGGTTGATGTCGGGAGCATTTTTCCGGTCATCGGTCTGGTACGCTAAAATCGCCTTATCTGTTCCCTCATAGCCCTGGAACACCAGGTTTACATGGATGCCCTTTTCCTTTCCCTGCCCCTCATTATAATTAGAAATGACAGTCTCCAGCGCCTCTCCCGCAGAACCGTTTAAGCTGTGCCAGAAGGTAACAACTGTTTCTCCCTCTGCCGCTTTTTCTGTGGCCTTTGTTTCCTCTTTCGCCTCTGTCGCCGCCTCGGCTGCCCCGGTGGACACAGCACTGTCATCTGTTGTCTTGACGCCTCCGCAGCCAGCGAGAGAACCAAGAATTGCCGCTGAGAGAATGGTTGTAGCAATCACTTTCTTTTTCATCATCTTGTATTCCTTTCTTACATGTCATTATGTACGTTTACGTCTGTAGCATCAGCCCTTTACAGCTCCTCCCATCATGCCGCCCACGATCTTGCGCTGGAAAAGCGCAAGCACCAGAACGGAAGGGATCAGGATAATGGTAGCCGCTGCCATCACAACGCCGAAATCACTGGACGCCTCTGTATTGAGCATAGTAATGGCTACCTGGGCCGTTCTCATTTCATTTACATTTGTCACGATCAGGGGCCACAGGTACGTATTCCAGGTTCCCACAAAGGAGGAAATGAAAACCGTAACCAAAGCCGGAGTGGTGGTCGGCAGAAGGATCTGCAGGAAAAACTGCAGGTTTCCGCAGCCGTCAATATGGGCCGCTTCCTTTAAAGACAGGGAATAGCTCAAAAAATACTGGCGGATCACAAAAATATTCATTCCGGAAACAAAGAAAATCACCATCATTCCCGTATAGGTATTGATCAGATTCATTCCGGAAACGGTAAAATAATTCTGTACCAGCAGCACATCCGTGGGAATGATCATAGTACCGATGGTGAGATAAAATAAAAACTTTTTTCCCGGATACTCAAAAAATGCGAAGGAATAGGCCGCGCAGCTGGAGGTAACGATCCGGACTACGCTTGATACAAAGGCTACAATAAAGGAGTTGAGCATAAAGCGGAAAATATCCGTCTGGGTCACAGCCTTTATATAGTTTACCAGATAAATGTAATCCGGTATCAGATGCACTTCTTTTGTCAGGATCTCCGACGGCTGCATAAAGGAAACCAGGACGCAGTATATAATCGGTGAAATGACAGCCAGTCCCACAAACATACAAAACAGCTGGTAAATCAGGCTCTGCAGCTTTCTCTTATTGATCATAATGCACCTTCTTTCCCTCCAAAGCCATGCTTAATGCCATCATAAGAGCCGACAGCACAAAGCATACGGTCGTAGCCGCAAAGGCCGCGTTGTAATTGGTTCCCGTAATGGCTTTTTTGTAAATATAAGAGATCATGGTTTCAGTGGCTCCGTTGGGCCCGCCCTCAGTCATGATCAGCGTAAAGCTGGCTGTGGTCATGGCATAGGCCACATCCTTTACCAGCAGAAACAGCAGGGTGGGGGAAAGCATGGGAAGGATGATCTTTGTCTGCATCTGGATGCCGCTTACGCCGTCAATGGCCGCGCTCTCCATCACTTCCTCCGAAAGCCCTCTCACGCCGGATAAGATGAAAATAAAATTGTACCCTACATTGGCCCAGATCTGCACGATCATAATGCTGATCAAGGCCAGCTTCTGATCGCTCAGCCAGTTTACATTCAGTCCGGTGAGCTTATTGATAATACCCATGGACGGATTGTAGGCCAGCTGAAAGATCATGGCAACAACCGATGTCGAAACTGCCATGGGAAGGGCAAACATGGCTTCATACACAAAGGAGCTCTTTCTCTTTTTTCTGCACAGCAGAGCCAGAAAATACCCCAGAACCATGGATACAGGCACAGTCACAGCCACATAGACCAGGGTGTTTTTTACAGCCAGTAAAAACTTCTCATCTCCAAAGACCCTTACATAGTTCTGGATTCCCGCAAATCCCTTTACTGTCCTGAATTTATCAAGGGTGAAAAAGCTTAAAACCTCATTTTTTAAAAACGGGTAATACACAAACAGGACAAACAGCACCACAGCCGGGAGCAGGTATAAATAGGGCTCAACGCATCTTAAAAGGCTTTTCTTCCGTTTCATTTCATATTTCCTCTTTCGATATCAGATAGATGCCAGCTTATCAAACAGATCCTTCATCAGACGGTCACGGTTGATGCTGTAGACATATCGGATAAAATGGCGCCGCTTATCCTTTGCATAATGGTGGTCATACTCCATAATAGGGCTTGGTTCCAGACGGTCCAGCATAAAGGAGGTATCAAGCAGCCAGGCCACTGCCGTTACGTCTGAAATCGGCCGGCTCCAGCAGGTTTCTCCGCTTACAATCTTTGCCTCATGACGGGTCTTGTCAATGATGTAATCGCAGAACTCATTTTTCCCCCGCAGCCAGTACTCCAGCTCAGGCCCTGTGGTTGAAAAATGGTCTACCACCCCTCTGCCCGGCAGAAGCACCAGGGGAACTCCGCTTCCAAGAAGCACACGGGCCGCCGCCACATCCTGCTTTGCATTAAAGGAAAAATTATCATGCCAGTCCAATGACAGGCCTCCCAGCCATACCACAAAGATCCTGTCCTTAATCTCAGGCTTCATAAGAAGGGCGGAGGCAATATTGGTACAGGCTGCGATGGCAATCACATAGAGGGGATCTTCCTTTGTATACTCCATTGCCAGACTGCACAGATGCTCTGCAGCCGCTGAAACAGCTGGAGTCTCCTCGCTGTCTAAAAACTGCTCTGCACCTTTGTAGGTACATTCTTCATACTGGCTTTTTTTCAGCATCGCCAGCACTCTGAAAATCTCCTCATAGCTGCGCTCCATGCCGTCTTTGGGACCATTGGAATGATGGTTGTCAAAGGGAGCTGCATAAATTGCCTTCAGGTTCAGACGATCCTCTGACTGAAGCAGGTACGCCAGAGCAAACTGATCGTCCACCTCATTAAAGGTATCCGTATCCAGCACAACGTCAATCCGCCCCTGAGGCCGTTTTAAACGGGCGATGGACTGTTCCATTTCTGAAATGTCAATATCATCTGAATAGGAAAAGCCAAAGGGATTTGGTATCATGGTATGACTCCTTTTCTCTTTTATTTTGTTTCGACAACTTTTAATTACTTTTTATCATTATTTTCGCCAATAGTCAATATCATTTTTGGTTTTTTACAATATTTTTGCGATAGTTAATTTGTTTTTTCACATTTCAATCATTATCAGTTGCTTCTTCGGAGCCAGTAGGCACATAGATCAGATGAAGGCCGGCTGCTGCAAAGCGCTCCTTATCCTCTTTTTTAAAGGGCACATTGCTTACCATATAGTCAAAATTGGTGGCAGCCGTTACAGAAAACACAGCAGCCTCCGGGTATTTTCCCGCTTCCAGCAAAAGAATGGTCTCTCCCGCGCTTTCCATAGCCAGCTTCTGAAAATGCATATCGCTCTCATAGTAGGAGGACAGGATCAGGTTCTTTCCAAGAGCCGCCCCGCTGAGGATGCATTTATCCACATGGAAGCTTTTTAACTGTTCCGCCATAAACTGCCCCTTGGTAGCCCCCTCTCTCTCATTGATCCAGCCGCCTAAAAGGAACACTCTCTTGCACAGCTTCCCCATCTCCACCAATGTAAGGATGTGAATTGAATTTGTAACAATCGTCAGGGTTTTCAGCAGTTCCGGAGCTTTTACAAGCTCCTTTACAAATTCTGCCGTCGTAGTGCTGCTCTCTATGATCAGGGTATCCCCCTTCTGTATCAGCTTTACCGCCTCTTTCCCCAGCTTCTGCTTTTCCCTGCGGCGCACGCCTTCTCTGAACTGAAAGGGAGAAGCCATTTCCGTATTTCCTGCAAGGGCGGCCCCGCCATGGACACGGACGATCTTGCCCTGTTCCGACAGGATATTTAAGTCCTTTCTGATGGTTTCCATAGAAACGGAAAGACGCTCTGCAAAATCCGCCACCGTAACAATGGGATTTTCCTTTAATATTTCTATGATTTCCTGATATCGTTCCTCTGCTTTATTCATTTCTCTCCTCCATATTGGTATTTTGATTTCATTATAACAGTTTTTTGGTTTTTTCCAACTATTTTTTATAAAGTTGTAAAATACAAAAAGACGTCTGATTTCTCAGACGCCCTTATAAGAATATATCTCACTGCTTATGGCAAAACAGCCGTATCGCTTTCGTTTTCAGCATCCTGCGGCCCGCAGGCCTCTTTCTCGTATCGGTCTGCCAGTTCATAGGCGCGATTTCTGGTTAAATCCACCAGGCTGGCTGCATAACTGATGCTTCCTACCCCTTCCGCCTTTCCAGACTGTCCGGCAGCCGTTTCACGATTTATGAGCCACTCCTTCTGCTCCTTTGCAAGTTCCTCCGCCTCCTCCTGAGGGAGGATTCCCAAAAGGGCATTGTACACTGCATTCAGCTCCCTGTCCCACATTTTGACTTCGGTCTCCGCAGATGTTTTAATGGAGTATACGTTCGGATCCCTTTCCTGCTCCTGCATTTTCTGGATCTGTGCGTCCAGATCATTCAGACGCTGTCTATAAAGTCCGCCTTCACACGGACTGTCTGCCTGTGAATCTGTGGCCGCTCTCCCACTTTCCGGGACTGCTGACCGGGCCATTGCAGGGACAGGCTCAGAGATTGCAGCGGGTTCTCCCGCCTCTTCTTCCTTTTGTTCCGTTTCCGGGACTGCCGTATCTGCCTGAGCCTGTTCCTGCACAGCGCCGCTCTCCTCCTTCTGAGCCTCTTCCTCTGTCTGTTCCTTAAACGGCCCCAAAGAAGCCTCTGTGGATATTTCTCCCTCAAAGGCGGCACTGTCTGCCTGTTTTTTTACTACAGACCTGGTATAACCGGTCACCAGAATGCCGATTACCAGAATCCCCAAAATCACCAGCCATATCCTTTTATCTTTCATATTCCATCATCCCTGTCTGACTCAATTTCACTTTCCAGTGATACATTATCACAAAAACGGATAATTGTGAATACGATTTTCAAAGGAGTAATACATTGTAAGATATCTGTAATATCTAAAAAGGACTCCTATTGGAGTCCTTCATCGATCATAAGATCAGTTCCGTCGGCAGCCGTCGTAGCCAGCTGGTCGCAGCGTTCATTTTCCGGATGGCCCGCATGGCCCTTTACCCATATAAAGGTGACCTGATGAGGCTCCTTTGCTTTTAAAAGGCGCTTCCACAGGTCAATATTTTTTACCGGCCCGCTCTTTCCCCGATCCCAGTTTTTTGCCACCCAGCCTTCGATCCAGTGTTTGTTAAAGGCATCTGTCAGATATTTGGAATCGGAATAAAGGGAAACCGCGCAGGGACGGTTCAGGGCTTCCAGGCCTGCAATCGCCGCCATAAGCTCCATGCGGTTATTGGTGGTGCGGACATAGCCACCGGACATGGTTTTTTCGTAGCGCTTTCCGGTCCGGTCTGTATAGTGCATTACTACGCCGTAGCCGCCGGGACCGTCCGGGTTTCCCCGGGCGGAACCGTCTGTATAGATCTGTACTTCTGTCATTGTTTTTTGTCTCTCCTGTTGTTCATTGATAGGAAGCGGCACTTTACCGGTCCCACTTCTCGCACAGAGCCAGAATCTGCTCTGTAAACCGGGCCAGATCCCGGTTGGCACCGCCCTGGTTATGGCTGATCACATCCAAAAGCCGGCTGCCTGCGTCTACCAGTCTGGTATAAACGCCTGTGGCCTTGCGTCTGGCCTCTGTCTCCTTCTCAACAAGAACCGGCTCTGTCTGGCAGATCCAGCAGTTCTTTATAAGGTCAAACTGGGAACCGGAGTACGGGGCATCCGCCGTCAGCCTGAGCTGGTTTTGAAGAGCCTCTGTAAAGGCGGTGCAGGATTCCTCATTTCCATGTACTACAAATACATGGGAGGGCTGTTTTTCAAAGGCTGAGATCCAGGCAAGGAGACCGTCTCTGTCTGCATGGCCGCTGATGCCGTCTATGGTTTCAATGTGAGCCCGCACGTCAATTTCCTCTCCGAAAATCTTTACCGCCGGCGCGCCATCCTGAAGAACCCTTCCTAAGGCCCCCTCGGCCTGATAGCCGGCAAATACGATAGAACACTCCGGGCGCCACAGGTTATGCTTTAAATGATGGCGGATACGGCCTGCATCGCACATACCGGCTGCGGAAATAATAACCTTGGGCGTCATGTCAAAATTGATGTTTTTGGATTCATCACTGGTAACTGAAAGCTTCAGCCCTTTAAAATCAATGGGGTTGATCCCCCGCTCTACCAGTGCCTTTGTCTCATCATCATAGCAGTCCAGAAGGTTTTCCGTAAATACCTGTGTTGCCTCCACAGCCAGGGGACTGTCCACATACACCAGAAATCCATCGTGGCCGTGAACCAGATTATGTTCCTTGATATGGCGGATCATATAAAGAAGCTCCTGGGTACGGCCTACGGCAAAGGCGGGAATCACCACATTCCCTGAACGGTCCAGCGTTTCCTGGATGATCCTTGTCAGGCTCTCTACATAGGTAGTGGTCTTTTTGTGGTATCTGTTTCCATAGGTGGATTCCATCACCACATAATCTGCCTCTGAAATATACTGAGGGTCACGGATCAGCGGTTTGCTTTTATTTCCGATATCGCCGGAAAATACGATCTTTCGCTCCTCATCCCCCTCTTTGGCCCAGATTTCAATGGAAGCAGAGCCAAGCAGATGGCCCACATCGGTAAACCGGAGGGTCAGATTGTCATTCAGCTTAAACACCTGACCATATGCTACGCCCTCAAAATGGCTCAGTACGCCCTCGGCATCCTCTACCGTATAAAGAGCCTCTACCTCGCCGCGTCCGGCTCTTTTAGCCTTCCTGTTTTTCCATTCTGCCTCCATCTCCTGGATGTGGGCACTGTCGCGAAGCATGATCTGGCATAAATCCATCGTGGCATAGGTGGTAATGACCCGGCCCTTAAAGCCTCTGGCATAAATCCACGGCAGCAGGCCTGCGTGGTCAATATGGGCGTGTGTGAGAAAAACGTAATCAATCTCACTGTAGCTTACAGGCAGCTCTGCATTGACGTATGGATTATTCCCCTGCTCCATGCCGCAGTCGATCAGCACCTTACTGCCTCCTGCCTCAAGAAAATGACAGCTTCCCGTTACTTCATGATCTGCTCCGATAAAGGTTAGTTTCATATGCATTCTCCCCTCTGAAGGTGGTTGAATAAAAAGTATAATAGTCTGTCAACTTGTAGGTATTATACCATATTCACAGTATGATTTGCAATATTTATAAAAATTTTATATAATAATACAAATCATACCCCCATTACTATCATTGATGATCTTCTGCAGCGTATCCTGAAGCTTCATCTGGCAGTCCTCTGTCATCTGGGAGATCTTGGCCTGGATTCCATCCTCTACGATCTGTTCAATGGACTTCCCGAAAATATTGGCATCCCATACGCCCTCCTCGCTTTCTCCCGCATTGGATTTAATATAGGCGATGAGGTCTCTGGCCTGCTGTTCACTTCCCACGATTGGGGCAATTTCCGTCTCAATATGAGCCTTGATCAGGTTAATGGACGGAGCCTGCGCCTTCATTTTTACCCCGTATTTGTTTCCGTGGCGGATCACCTGTGGTTCGTCTAAGAGGATTTCCTCCCGCTCTGGCATCATGACGCCATACCCCTTGATCCGTGCCTGAGCCAGCGCATTTTTGACCTTTTCATACTCCTTCTGCATCCGGGCCAGACCGCTTAAGGTCTGCATCAGTTCATATTCTCCCCCAATAGGAAGACCCACATAATCGCTTAAGATCTGATAGTAATAGCTGTCGTCCATTTCCACTGCAAGATCCACGCTTCCGTCTGCCATTTCCATTTTCCGCACGGAAAGAGACTTAATGGCTCCCGATTCATCCTTCATCTCCCGTATTCTTAAAGCCACATCCTTCATGTGCTCCACCTTCTGTAAGATCTCTTTTGCCGTCTGGATCACCCGAGCCTTCAGCCAGTGGGATGCAGGAAGGATCTCCAGCCATTTTGGAATGTGAAAATCCATCTCCGTAACCGGAAATTCCTTTAAAACGCACTCTAAAATATGAAAAATGTCCTCTTTTTTCAGCTGCTCACAGTTGACCGGAAGCACAGACACCCCATACGTCTCCTCCAGTTCCTTTGCCAGCCGGGCAGTTTCTTCCGAATAGGGCTTTACGGAATTTAAAAGAATGACAAACGGCTTTCCCAGTTTTTTAAGCTCCTCTACGGTCTGGCGCTCTGCCGCTATGTATCCCGGACGTTTCAGATCCCCTATAGTGCCGTCTGTCGTCACCACAATGCCGATGGTGGAATGATCTCCGATCACCTTCCTGGTTCCAAGCTCTGCAGCCTGGGTGAAGGGGATCTCGTGGTCAAACCAGGGCGTCTTTACCAGCCGCTCCTCCTCATTCTCCACATGACCCGCGGCCCCCTCTACCATAAAGCCCACACAGTCAATCAGGCGCACTCTGGCTTCAATCCCGTCGTCCAGGGAAATTTTTGCCGCCTCCTTTGGGATAAATTTGGGTTCCGTTGTCATAATGGTTTTTCCCGCAGCGCTCTGGGGCAGTTCATCCCGGCTGATGGCGCGCAGATGTTCGTCCTCCATGGCCGGAAGAACCAGAAGCTCCATGAAGCGTTTGATAAAGGTGGATTTCCCCGTCCTCACCGGCCCCACCACTCCAATATAGATTTCTCCCCCGGTTCTGGCTTCAATATCTCTGTATACATTAAAATTGTCCATAAAAATACCCCCTTGCACGTTTTTATAATATATGCACAGGGGGTTCACTTGTATTACTCGCTTAAGTATGCCTTCTTTACCTGATCGTTGTTCATCAGTTCCTTTGCATCTCCGGAAAGAGCAATAGTACCTGTTTCCAGAACATAGGCCTTGTCTGCAATGGAAAGGGCCTTTTTTGCATTCTGCTCTACCAGGAGAACGGTCGTTCCATCCTCATTGATCTTCTGGATGATATCAAAAATCTCATTTACATAAATTGGAGAAAGTCCCATAGACGGCTCGTCCAAAACGATCAGCCTGGGGTGGCTCATAAGAGCGCGGCCCATGGCAAGCATCTGCTGCTCGCCGCCGGAAAGAGTGCCTGCCAGCTGGTTTTTCCGCTCCTCCAGACGGGGAAAGCGCTTATAGATCATCTTTAGCGTTTCTTCCATCTCATTTTTATCCTTGCGGGTGTAAGCGCCCATTTTCAGATTCTGAAGCACTGTCAGGGTAGCAAATACGCGCCGTCCCTCAGGCACATGGGCGATTCCCATGCTTACCAGCTTATAACCGGGTACACGGGTAATATCCGTTCCTTCATAGACGATCTTTCCTGCCTTGGCGCTTAAAAGGCCTGTAACGGTGTGCAGTGTTGTGGTCTTTCCCGCACCATTTGCGCCGATCAAAGCCACGATCTCTCCCTGGTCTACATCAAAGGAGATTCCCTTTAACGCCTGGATCACACCGTAATACACCTCCAGGTCTCTGACTTCAAGCATAGCCATAATATCCTCTCCTCCTATTCACCAAGATATGCTTTTACAACTTCCGGATCATGGAGCACCTGGCTGGTGGAGCCTTCTCTTAATACCTGTCCGAAGTTTAAGACAGTAAGCTTCTCGCAGATACCGCTTACCAGCTTCATATCGTGCTCAATGAGCAGAATCGTCATATCAAAATTGTCTCTGACAAAACGGATGGTATCCATAAGCTCTGCCGTCTCGTTGGGATTCATGCCTGCCGCAGGCTCGTCTAAAAGGAGCAGCTTGGGATCTGTAGCCAAAGCTCTGGCAATCTCCAGCTTTCGCTGCTTTCCATAGGGAAGATTGGAGGCCTTAAAATCACACTCTCCTGCCAGCCCGAATACTTCTAATAGGCTCATGGCTTTTTCATCCATTTCCTTTTCCGTCTTATGGTATCTTGGAAGCCGGAAAATCCCCTCTAGTGTAGAATACCTGTGATGATTGTGAAGACCCGTCTTTACATTGTCAAGCACAGACATATCCGTAAATAAGCGGATGTTCTGGAATGTTCTTGCAATACCCTCCTGATTGATCTGGATGGTGCTTTTTCCTGTGATATTTTTGCCGTCCAGCACAATACTTCCCGCATTTGGCTTATAAACGCCTGTAAGAAGGTTAAACACGGTAGTCTTTCCCGCTCCGTTCGGTCCGATCAGACCGTAAAGCTGCCCTTTTTCAATATCGATATGGAACCCGTCAACGGCCTTAAGACCGCCAAAGGAAATGCTTAAATTTTTTACTTCCAGCAGTGCCATTATGCCGCCTCCTTCTCTTTCTTTCTGAAATTCTGAGCAATCCGCTCTCTGAGCACTACAAACTGGGGTGCAGAGTTAAAGAGCATGGCAAGGATCAAAACAACTGCATAGATCAGCATACGATAATTGCTCAGTCCTCTCAGAAGCTCCGGAAGCATATACAGAACAACGGCGGCGATGACAGAACCGCGGATATTTCCGATCCCGCCCAAAACCACATATACAAGGATCATGATGGACATATTATAACCAAAGTTCTTCGGCAGAGCCGTTAAGGTAGTCAGGTTATGGGCATAGAGAACGCCTGCTACGCCTGCCAGAGCCGCTGATACAGAAAATGCCAGCAGCTTATACTTTGTAATATTGATTCCTACAGACTCAGCCGCAATCCGGTTGTCACGGATCGCCATGATCGCCCGTCCAGTCCGGGAATTGATGATATTCAAAACAATAAACAGCGTAACCAGCACCAGGATCACGCCAATGGTAAAGGTGGCTGCCTGGGGAGTGCCTGTGATCCCCTGAGCGCCCTTGATCAGCACCTCTCCGTCCGGTGCCAGCCCCAGAGAAAGAGAGTCCTTTAAAGAAAAATGGAAACCGGCGCTGTCTCTGCCGAGATAAATGGCATTTACAAGGTTTTTAATGATCTCTCCAAAGGCAAGCGTTACAATCGCCAGATAGTCACCCTTTAAACGCAGTACCGGAATACCGATAAGGATCCCAAAAACTGCCGCCGCCGCTGCTCCTATGAAAATTGCGATCACCAGGGAAAGGGTGGGATCAATGGAGCCCTTCATGCACTTGGAAAAAAGAGCACCCGCAAAAGCGCCCACACACATAAAGCCTGCATGGCCAAGGCTCAGCTCTCCTAAAATGCCTACGGTCAGATTCAGGGACACAGCCATAATGACATAAATGCAGAAAGGCACCAAAAGTCCCTTGACGAGGCTGGAAATATGCCCTCCGCTTATCATAAACTGCATGATCAACCAGGCAGCGATCACCATACAGTAGGTGATCATGTTATTGATAAATATTTTTTTCTTTGCTGTGCTTTTCATACCGGTACACCTACACTTTCTCTCTGATCTGTTTTCCAAGAATACCTGTGGGCTTCACAAGCAGTACAACGATCAGAACAGAGAACACAATGGCATCTGATAACTGGGAAGAAATATATGCCTTTGACAAAATTTCGATCACTCCCAGAAGGATTCCTCCGATAAATGCTCCCGGTATGGAGCCAATCCCTCCAAATACGGCAGCCACGAAAGCTTTGATGCCTGGCATAGAACCGGTGTATGGCGTTAAAGACGGATAAGCAGAGCACAAAAGCACACCTGCGATGGCTGCAAGAGCAGAACCAATAGCAAAGGTAAGGGCAATGGTACCGTTTACATTGATACCCATAAGGGTAGCAGCACCCTTATCCTCTGATACAGCCAGCATAGCCTGTCCTGCCTTGGAGCGGTTTATAAATATCACAAGCCCCGCCATGATAATAATACACGTTATAATCGTAACAATTGTTTCTCCTGTAACCGTCAGCTGTCCGTCTGCCAGACGCAGAGCCGGAAGAGTTACAACAGACTGAAAGGATTTGGTATCGGCTCCAAAGATCAAAAGAGCCAGGTTCTGAAGCAGATAGCTGACGCCGATGGCTGTGATCAGTACTGCCAGCGGGGAAGCTGCACGAAGAGGCTTATATGCCACTCTCTCGATCACAACGCCCAGAACCGTGCACACCACTACTGCTAAAAGCACACCTGCCAAGGGAGGAAGCCCCATGGAACCGGTTGCCACGAATACCACATAGCTTCCGATCATTATAACATCGCCGTGAGCAAAATTCAGCATCTTGGCGATTCCATATACCATGGTATATCCAAGGGCTATGATTGCGTATACGCTGCCCAGGCTGACGCCGTTGATCAAATAGTTAACAAAGCTCATTCTATAACACCTCTTCTATGGTTTACTACAGATAAGAGGGCTGTCTTACGACATCCCTCTTTCGGGTCTTTCGTTATGAAAATTTATTCCATGGCCGCATATGCGCCGTCTACGATCTTCACAGCCTTAGGTGCCTTGTGCGGCTCGCCGTCCTCTGTCCAGGTCATTCCGGTGCCGGTAAGACCATCCAGCTTGATATTCAGCATGGATGCCTTCATCGCCTCGCACAGATCGCTGACAGACATATCCGGTGTTGCCTTTGCATCCTCAATGGCTGCCTTTACAGCATAAACTGCATCGTAAGCGTCTGCTGCAAACTGGATCGGCGTCTCTTTGTAAGCATCTTCATATGCCTTTACAAACTTTACTGTGAGGTCATCCTTTGCATCAGCTGCAAATGGAGTTAAGAGCATCAGCCCTTCTGCCAGACTGGTATCAAAGCCCTCTACCTGAAGGATACCGTCCATACCGTCTACCCCAAAGAACTGGGGCGCAAAGCCCATGGTATTGGCCTGCTGAAGGATCAGAGAAGCCTCTGTGTAATAGATCGGAAGGAATACCATCTCAGCGCCGGCATCCTTTGCCTTCTGAAGCTGCGTGGAGAAATCCTTGTTGCTGTCGGCTGTGAATGCCTCTGCTGCTACGATCTCAATCCCCTGGGCCGGAGCTTCCTGAGCAAACTTCTCATATACCCCGCTGGAATATACGTCCGAGCTGTCATAGATTACCGCAATCTTAGATGCAAGCTTATGCTCTCCAATATAAGTAGCAGAAGCCGCACCCTGATCCGGGTCAGAGTAGCAGATACGGAATACGTTCGGATTCGCTGCACATTCAACAACGGAACCGGATGGCGTGATCTGGAACATATTATCAGCCGCTGTTTTATCCGCTACTGCAAGACATGGGGCTGATGTGGTGGTTCCTACCAGTACCTGCATTCCCCAGTCCTTTAAGGTATTATACGCATTTACACTTTTTTCCGCGTCATGTTCATCATCCTGGAACTGGAACTCAATCTGATAGCCATTGATACCGCCTGCTGCATTGATCTCATTTACAGCCAGCTCTGTACCGTGCTGTACAGCCATTCCATATACAGCCGCGCCGCCTGTAACAGGGCCGATCCCGCCGATCTTAAATACCTTCGCCGCTTCACTTCCGCCCTCAGAGTTTGCTTCTGCTGAAGCGGAACTTCCCTCAGCTTTTGTCCCGGCTGCCGAACCTCCGCAGGCGGTTAATGAAACTGCCATTGCTGCCGCAAGTCCTGCGCATAAAAGTCTTTTTTTCATAATATCCTCCTCCTGCAGTACCAGACACTGTCCCTGCCCTCTTTAAAGCCGGAACACTGCTCACTGCATATTATAATGCTCTGCTGTATTAAAGCTTTCTTAAGATTATAAGAATTTCCCTCTGCATTGTCAACCGTTTTCCCTGATTCCTGCTATAACGAAAAGTTATTCCTTCCATTCCAGCAGAGCATTTTCTGCCCGCCGGTCCCTGAGCATCAGATCATACAGCGCATCCTTTGCAGGCTTTCCGTCAAAAAGAACCTCATTTACCTGCTCCACGATCGGCATGGACACCTGATATTTCTTAGAAAGAGCCCTGGCCGCTCTGGCAGAGTATACACCCTCTACTACCATTTTTACTTCTTTCATGGCTTCATCCATCGTATATCCCTTACCGATCAGGATACCTGCTCTGCGGTTTCGGCTGTGCATACTGGCGCAGGTAACAATCAGATCTCCGATTCCAGTCAGGCCGGAAAAGGTCTCCGGGCTTCCTCCCATGGCAGTACCAAGCCTGGTGATCTCGGCAATGCCTCTGGTGATCAATGCAGCCTTTGTGTTATCACCGCAGCCTAAGCCGTCCGCAATCCCCGCAGCAAGGGCGATTACATTTTTAAGCGCGCCTCCCAGCTCAATTCCCAGCATATCCGGACTGGTATACACCCGGAATACAGGGCTCATAAACAGGTTCTGCACCAGCTCCGCATCCTGTCTTCTGTGCGCTCCTGCCACGCAGGTTGTAGGGAGTCCCCTGCTTACCTCCTCTGCATGGCTGGGCCCGGAAAGAACCGTAACCCTGGCAGCCGGAAGCTCTTCCTCAATGATCTCAGACAGATTTTTAAGAGTCGTATCCTCAATCCCCTTGGCTACATTGGTAATGACCTGCCCTTCCTTTAAAAAGGGAGCCATCCTGTGCGCCGTTTCCCTCACATAAACCGATGGAACCGAAAGAACCAGAAGCTCCTTATCCTTCATAGCCTGCTCAAGATCTCCTGTCACACGGATCTTCTCCGGGATCGGCGTATCCCCCAGATTGGGATGGCGTCTTGTGGCTGTAAGCGCTTCTACCTCCGCAGGAACCGCAGACCACAGCTCCACCTCATGGCCGTTTCCCGTAAGGAGAACCGCTAAAGCAGTTCCCCAGGTTCCTGAACCGATCACACCAATCTTAGACATATCGTACCCCTCCTGTCACTGTATTTATGTATTTACTGCTTTTTGGCTCCCACTTTATTTTCCGTGCCCTTTAAAAGACGGCCGATATTCGCCCGGTGGCGCCAGAAGGCCATGACCGTGATCACGGCTGTCACAGCTGTAAACTCCAGTCTTCCCGGTATCAGGCCATAGGCTCCGCGGAGATTCTGTACTGCGTCCCAGACAAGAAGGATCACAGATACCACTAAAGAACCTAACGATACATAGCGTGTCACTGCCACAAGCAGAATAAAGCAGGATAGGCAGATCACAGTCAGTCTCCAGTCAATGGAGAAAATAATTCCCGCTGTGGCTGCAATTCCCTTTCCTCCCTTAAATCCTAGATAAAAAGGGAAATTATGTCCCAGGATCACTCCAAGGCCCGTATAGAGCATATACACATACATAAGCTCCGGCTGATCCTTAAACAGCAGCCGCGTGATAAAGCAGGGGATCACGGTTTTTAAGAAATCTCCCACAAAAACCGTAAGACCTGCTTTTTTTCCCATTACACGCAGGGCATTGGTACTGCCGGAGTTGCCGCTTCCGTAACTGCGTATATCAATGCCGTGAAGTTTTCCATAAATATATCCGGTCTGAAAGAGGCCGCACAGATAACCGGCGGCCAGACAAATGATGCGTTCCATTTCTCATATCCCCTTGTATTACTGATCTTTTTCCTTCCGTTCCCGGATGATGAATTTTAAGGAGGTACCCTTAAATCCAAAAGCGTTTCGGATCTGATTCTCCAGATATCTCGTATAGGAGAAATGCATCAGTTCCTTATCGTTTACAAACACCACAAAGGTCGGCGGCTTTACAGATACCTGGGTCATGTAGTAAATCTTTAAGCGCTTGCCCTTATCGGAAGGCGGCTGCTGCATGGCTACTGCCTCTGTCATGATCTCATTAAGAACACCGGTCGCTACACGGAGATTCTGGTTCTGGCGCACCATATCGATCATGTCAAACAGCTTTGGAAGACGCTGTCCGGTGGCAGCCGAGATAAAGATAAATTCCGCATAGGGCATGAATGCCAGAGTTTCCCGGATTTTATTTGTATACTGGTAAATGGTCTTGTCATTCTTCTCAATGGCATCCCATTTATTTACAGCCACAATAATTCCCTTGCCTCTGTCATGCGCAATTCCGGCGATCTTTGCATCCTGCTCCGTAACGCCTTCCTTGGCATCAATGACCACAACCACAATGTCCGCCCGCTCCACTGCGGTTACCGTACGGATAATACTGTAGCGCTCCAGTTCTTCTTTGATTTTATTTTTGCGGCGGAGTCCCGCTGTGTCGATAAATACATAGGGCGTACCGTTGTGGACAATCTCTGTATCCACTGCATCTCTGGTAGTTCCGGCAATATCAGATACAATGACCCTGTTTTCTCCTAAAAGCTTATTGATAATGGAAGATTTTCCCACATTGGGCTTTCCGACCACCGCAATTCTCGGACGGTCATCCTCCTCTTCCTCTGAGGCAGTTCCGTCAAAATGTTTTACCACCTCATCCAACAGATCACCGATCCCCAGACGGGATGCCGCAGAAACAGGAACAGGATCGCCGATTCCCAGATTGTAAAACTCATATACGTCATTTCCAAATTTTGCCATGCTGTCCACTTTATTTACAGCCAGCACAACCGGTTTTCTGGATTTGCGGAGCATATCTGCCACCTTGGAATCCGCATCTACCAGTCCCTGACGCACATCTACGATAAACACGATCACATCTGCGGTGGAAATGGCGATCTCCGCCTGCTCCCGCATCTGGGATAAAATGATATCGCTGGTATCCGGTTCAATACCGCCTGTATCAATTAAAGTGAAATTCATATCCAGCCAGGAACAGTCCGCATAAATACGGTCTCTGGTAACGCCTGGGGTATCCTTTACAATGGAGATGGTATCTCCTGCAATTACATTAAACAGCGTAGATTTTCCCACATTGGGTCTTCCTACGATGGCTACCACTGGTTTGCTCATTTATCTTTATTCCTCCTACTTATATGACTCGTCCGACAGCTCATCAAGCTCATAGCCCTCATAGCCGTAGTCTGCTCCAAGGCCTGCTTCATCCTCCGTTTGTTCTGCTTCCAGCTCTGGATAAAGAACCGCCTTTACAAAATCGCGCCCGCTTGATTTTACTATACGCACCTTTACTTGTAAAGCCTTTTCTGCGTCCTCGGCCGTGAGATCATCCAAAAAAACGGTCTCGCCGCTGCGGAACATATTTACCGGAAGAAGAAGGTATTCTCCCAGCTCTTTGCCCTTTAGCTGGGCGATCACATCCTGCCCGGTGAGAAGGCCGGATACAGTGATGGATTCTCCAAAAAAATCATTTCTTATGGGATAAATATGAATGGTGCGGCCGGGGAATTTTTCATTGATCCATCCGGCATATTTCTTTATATAAGGATAGGGAAGGCGGCCGGTTGCAATGGAAACGGTACGGTTTTGACCGTCATCAGAGTACCCTTTTAACGCCTCCTCTACTTCTGAGGCCAGAAGCCTCAGCATTCCCACTCCGTTTTCCAGCTGGATATAACCGTCATATCGCTCCTCCTCCGGAAGGGGGCGCTCTGCCAGAATATACCACTCGTCGCTGGCGTGGATAAAGTGGATCCCATGCTCCTTATACAGCTTTTTCTGCCACATCTCGATCAGGTCGATGACCTGGCAGGCGTCCTCCTTTGTAAACGGTTCTAAGGGGTACAGACCGTCTCTGTACTTGGAAAGCCCCACCGGCACCACAGATACGCTCTGCATACAGGGAATATACTTTGTAAGATCCTCAATGGAACGCTTTAACTCCTCCCCGTCATTGACACCCTTGCACAAAACAATCTGTCCGTTCATGGGCGTACCTGCCTCATAAAGGCGGTCGATCAGTTTCAGGGATTGTCCTGCAAAACGGTTGTGCAGCATCTTGCAGCGAAGCTCCGGATTGGTGGTCTGGACAGAAATATTGATCGGAGCCAGTTTAAAGCGGATGATCCGCTCGATATCTTTTTCCTTCAGATTCGTAAGGGTCACATAATTTCCCTGGAGAAAGGACAGTCTGGTATCATCATCCTTAAAATACAGTGTTTCCCGCATTCCCGGAGGCATCTGGTCAATAAAGCAGAAAATGCACTTGTTGCTGCAGGATCGGTACTCGCTCATAAGTCCGTTTTCAAACGTAAGTCCCAGATCCTCATAATCGTTTTCAATGTCAAGCTCCCACTCTTCTCCGTCAGCCTTTCTCACCGTCATAAGCATGGACGGACTGTTTACATAGTATTCATAATCGAATATATCCTCTATGGGATTTCCGTTGATCGTAAGGACACAGTCTCCCGGCTCCAGCTCCAGTTCTTCGCCAATGGAACCCGGATCTACCTTTGAAATAAGATGTCCCTTCAGTTTCTTTTCCATATTATTTTAACCTCAATCTGTCTGTATTCTGATGTTCTTTTTCTATCATAACAATTTTACCTATGTTTGTAAATGGCAACTTCCCAATGTATTTTTCAGTAAAATCTCTGTAAAGCCTTGACCAGAATGGCGGGAAATGGTATATATCATATGTATGCCCTCAGACAGGGACGGCCTGTCCGCCTTGTTTTCTGAGGAAAACCGTCACTACAATGGACAAAGGAGTAAGCTTTCATGGCTAACAATTTCGTATTTAATGATTCCCTCCCCGTTGCACCTTTAAAGCTGGCTGCCCTGGAAAGCTGCCGGGACTTCGCCTCCAAGGTCAACGATCACATTGTGCAGTTCCGCCGCAACGATATTGAGGAACTGACCCGCCGCAAGGCAGACCTGCGCTACCGCGGATATGATGTGGATTCCTATCTGTTGGACTGCCACTGCCCGCGCTTTGGCACTGGCGAGGCAAAAGGCGTGATCAATGAATCTGTACGCGGCAACGATGTATTTGTAATGGTTGATGTAATGAACTACAGCATCCCCTACACTGTATGCGGCTACACCAACCACATGTCCCCGGATGACCATTATCAGGATTTAAAGCGTATTATCGGTGCCTGCTCCTCTACAGCTCACCGGATCAATGTAATTATGCCTTTCCTCTATGAAAGCCGCCAGCACAAGCGCAGCAAGCGCGAGTCCTTAGACTGTGCTATGGCACTGGAGGAGCTGGTTGCAATGGGCGTAGAAAACATCATTACCTTTGATGCTCACGACCCCAGAGTGCAGAATGCCATCCCCCTTTACGGCTTTGACAACTTCCTGCCTACGTATCAGTTTGTAAAAACACTGTTCTCCCACGATACTACCACAAAGATCGACAAGGAGCATCTGATGGTGATCAGCCCGGATGAAGGCGCCATGAACCGCGCGGTATATCTGGCAAACAACCTGGGCGTAGATATGGGTATGTTCTACAAGCGCCGCGACTATTCCAAGGTTGTAAACGGACGCAACCCCATCGTAGCCCATGAGTTCTTAGGTTCCTCCGTAGAAGGCAAGACCGTTCTGATCATTGACGATATGATCTCCTCCGGTGAAAGTATGCTGGATACCTGTAAGGAATTAAAGGAGAGAAAGGCTGCCAAGGCGATCGTATGCTGTACCTTCGGCCTGTTCACCAATGGACTTGAGAAGTTCGACGAGTATTTTGAGAAGGGTTATCTGGATTATGTGATCACAACCAACTTAAATTACCGTCCAAAGGAGCTCTTTGACCGCAAGTGGTATCTGGAGGCAGATATGAGCAAATACACCGCTGCTATTATCAACTCCTTAAACCATGACCGTTCCATCGGAGCAACCCTTTCTCCTACAGAGAAGATCCAGAAGCTTGTAAGAAAAAGACAGCAGATCATCTAATGATATCATGAAACCCCGTCCGGGCCGCCATCAAGGGCCTCCCGAAGACGGGGTTTTTCATTGCCGTATCATTTCAGGCATAAAAATGCTGCCAGAGTTCCTCTTTTAGCCCCAGCCTTCCGGTGGGAAAAAAGCACCTCATGGTTGCACATGGTACAGATATTGGCCGTGTGGATCTGCTCTTTTTTTAGTCCAGCTTCCAGAAAAAGGATTTCATTTGCCGTCCACAAATCCAGCTGATATTTGCCCGGAGCCTTTCCTTCTGTAAAAAGGGAAGAATGCCATCTGGGAGCAAAGGCTTCTTTAAATTCCTCCACCACCTCTTCTCCCACTTCAAAGCAGTCCTTACAGATGCTGGGGCCGATGCAGACCACCAGATCCTCAGGCCGTGTTCCGAAGGCCTCCTTCATGGCCTTTATAGTTTCCTGCCCCATGGCCTTTATCGTCCCCCGCCAGCCGGAATGGCTTAAGCCGATGGCCCTATGGGTCCGATCCACAAAATACAGCGGCACACAGTCCGCATAAAAGGTCACAAGGGTCTGGCCGGGTACATCTGTGATCATCCCGTCTACATCCCTGTAATCTCTGGGAATGATCACCCCTTTTCCCTCATCTGCCTTGGTCATACGCCGGACATTGACTGTATGGGTCTGCCAGGATACGGTCATCCGGTCTCTGTCTACCCCAAGAGCCGTGGCCATTCTGGTAAAATTTTCCAATACATCCTTCGGATCGTCCCCTCTGGTATAAGAAAAGTTCATAGATGCGCAGTCCCCTTTGCTTACGCCTCCAAGCCTGGTGGAAAAACCGTTGATCACAAGGCCGGTTTTTTCAAGAACATCAAAGGAAAGATACGGCACTCCTCCCTTTTCTCTTGTTGTAAGAACCTTCGCACTGTTTTTATACTTCCACTGAATCATAGAGCATTCTCCCCTGTATCTTTTGATCAATTCTTTTAAAAAGCATCCTGTATCCACTGAATTGATTCTCCCATAATACCTACTGCGTCAAAGCGGCAGGGTGTATCCTGAGAAATGCGGCGGATATACATATAATAAGCGGCCGTATGACGGATTTTTTTCTGTTTGCGTCCATCAATGGCCTCCAGGGGAGAGCCGCAGCCCGGACCGGATCTGTATTTTACTTCTGTAAATACAAGGCAGGCGCCGTCCATCAAGATCAGGTCAATCTCCCCTTTGCGGCAGCGGAAATTCTTTTCCAGAAGCCGCAGCCCTTTACTTTGAAGAAAGGCAGCCGCTGCATCTTCATAACGGCTGCCTGTTTCTCTTTTATTCATTCTGCTTCCTCTGCAACAAAGTTTTTAATAAAGCTTCTTCTGTGGATCGGACAGGGCCCAAGCTCCTTTAAAGCCTGAATATGGGCCGCCGTGCCGTAACCCTTGTGCTTTGCAAAGCCGTAACCGGGATAGATTTCATCATATTCTGCCATCATGTGATCCCTTGTAACCTTTGCCAGAATACTGGCGGCAGCGATGGATACGCTCTTTGCATCTCCCTTTATAATAGATACCTGCGGGATCTCTACCTTTGGAATCTGGACCGCGTCATTGAGCAGAATCTCCGGTACCGCAGAAAGCCCCCAGATTGCTTCCCTCATGGCCTCATAGGTAGCCTGCAGAATATTGATTTCATCAATCCGGGCCGGAGAAGCAGTCCCTACGCACCAGGATACAGCCTTTTCCTTAATCTCAAGAAAAAGCTCTTCCCGTCTCTTTTCTGACAGCTTTTTAGAATCATTCAGATAGAGGATCTGACAGTCCTTTGGCAGAATCACTGCCCCTGCCGTAACCGGCCCTGCAAGGGGCCCCCTGCCGGCCTCATCAATCCCGCAGATCAACGTATAATCTTCATATTCTTTTTCATAGGCTTTCATCGCCTCCAGTCTGGCAAGCTCCTTTTTCAGACGTTCTCCCTTTAATTCACGCGCCATTTATTTCACCCTGTCTGTGTAATCCTGTGCCTGCTCCAGACTGAGCTTTCCAAGCTTTCCGGAACGGAACTCATCTAAAAGAAGGGCAGAGGCTCTGGCAAGATCCAGCTCTCCTCCCTTCATCAGGCACGCACGGTTTTTCGCAATCCGCTCCAGCATCCGGCTTGCCTTCAGATTCTGCTCCTCTTTTGACAGTTCCTTCCAGGCACTGTTGTCTTCCGTTTCTCCCTCAGCAGCATCCCCGTAGCGCTCTGTGAGCACGCCGGGATAAATCTGCTCCAAAAGCCCGATCAACTCCCAGGCCAGCTCTTCCCGGTTTAAAATCTGGTCGTTAATGGAGCCGATCAGAGCCAGATGCAGGCCTACGGTCTGATCCTCAAATCTGGGCCACAAAATACCCGGAGTATCTAAAAGCTCCAGCGTTTTATTCAGACGGATCCACTGGTTTCCCTTTGTGACACCGGGCTTATTTCCCGTTTTGGCGCAGGCCTTTCCGGCAAAGGAATTGATAAAGGTGGACTTTCCAACATTTGGGATTCCCACTACCATCGTACGGATAGGACGGTTTAAAATCCCTCTTCTGCGGTCTCTTTCAATCTTTTCCTTACAAGCCTCCTGGATCACAGCCTGAACCTGCTTTAAGCTTCCCTTATTTCTGGCGTCAATCTTTGCCACATGGATGCCCCGTGATTCAAACAGAGCGGCCCAGGCTGCATTTTTCGCCTCGTCTGCCAGATCTGCCTTATTTAACAGAACCATCCGCGCCTTCCCGGCTGCCAGCTCGTCAATATCCGGATTCCGACTGGAAAAGGGCACTCTTGCGTCCACCAGCTCGATCACCAGATCAATGAGCTTCATATCCTCTTTCATTGCCCGTCTGGCCTTTGTCATATGGCCCGGGTACCACTGTATATTCATCGCTTATAACTCCTCGTTCTTCTCATTTTTACTGCCCGGTTTTTTCACTGTCCTCCGGGGATAAAATCAAGCTTTAACAGGGGAAGAAAACGCAGCCATACCCGGCCGAGGATCTGATTTTCCTTCACATTTCCCACATTGGAAAAACGGCTGTCCTCACTGCTGTCCCTGTTGTCTCCCAGCAGAAAGTATTCATCCTCCGACAGAAGGACCGGACTTTCTGCACGTCCGGCTAAAGAAACAAGATCCAGTCCTTCAGGGGCTTTTAAGGGGCTTCCATCAATATAAACAAGGCCATTTTTGATCTGTACCGTTTCTCCGGGAAGCCCAATGACCCTTTTTACATTTTTCCTTCCATCTTCCCGTTTAAACACTACGATGTCAAAACGCCTGGGACGCCTCACCACATAAGTGATCCGGTCCGTAAGCACCACATCGCCCCCGTCTAAAACCGGTTGCATGGAATTGCCTGAGATTTCCACCTGGCCCCCATAACCATAGACTAAAAACCAGGCGCAGGCTAAAACTACTACAATATTCACCACCCAGCTGACTGCCCTGCGAAGCCAGGCGGTATCTTCATTGATATAAAAATCCAAGTCTGCCCCCGATTCTGTTTTCAATCCGCAGCTACTAAAATAGGGACAATTTTCATTGTCCCCGTTTTGTCTGTCTTACTTATTTAACTAACTCTTTTACCTTAGCAGCCTTACCTACTCTGTCTCTTAAGTAGTTCAGTTTTGCTCTTCTTACTTTACCCTTGCGGACAACCTCAACATTGTCTACGCTTGGGGAATGTAATGGCCACGTCTTCTCTACACCGATGCCGTTGGAGTTCTTTCTAACGGTGAAGGTCTCTCTTGCTCCGCCGTTCTGTCTCTTGATCACAACGCCCTCAAAGATCTGGATTCTCTCGCGGTTACCCTCTTTGATCTTGTTGTATACCTTTACGGTATCGCCTACGTGGAAGCTGGGTACGCTTTCCTTTAACTGTGCTGCTTCGATATTCTTGATAATTTCGTTCATTGTGTGAACCTCCTTCATTTATTGGATGTTCTTAATACTCTATGCGGTAAAACGTGTTCACTGCAATTCAGTAGCAGAGGACCATCTATTCTTTGTCACAACGGAATCAGTTTATCACAGATCCGCTTCATTTGCAACCGTTTTTTTTACATAAATATGAACCTTGTCAATCCGGTTTTTATTGACTTTTTCCACTACCAGACGGACTTCTTCTGTGTCCACCTCTTCTCCTTCTGCCGGAAGATGCTCCAGACGGTCGATCATAAAACCGCCCAGTGAATCAAAATCTTCTGATACAAGCTCCAGGCCAAGCCGGTCATTGATATCGTCCAGGTTCATAGAACCGTCTGCCAGATATTCTCCTTTGGAAATCTCCTTAAGCTCGTCTTCCTCATCTGCGTCAAATTCATCCCTGATATCGCCTACGATCTCCTCCAGGATATCCTCCAGCGTGATCAGGCCTGCGGTTGCACCATACTCATCCAGAACGATCACGATATTATTTGATGTCTTTCGCATCTCGATCATGAGTTCGGAGAGTTTCTTTGACTCAAAGGTAAACAGGGGCTGGCGCAGGTAGTCGCGGACGGAAAAAGCGGCTCTGTCCTCCAAAAGGATCAGATCCTTCATGTTGATAATGCCGATGACATTGTCGGTGTTGTCCTCATAGACAGGAAGGCGGGTATAATGATCCCTGCGGAAAATTTCCATCAGTTCCTCATAGGACGCCTCCACATCTACAAAGCTCATGTCGATCCTGGGAACCATGATATCTCTGGCAACAGAATCTCCCAGATCGAACACATTGTTGATCATCTCTTTTTCTTCTGATTCGATCACACCCTTTTCGTGACCTACCTCTACGATCGTTCTCAGCTCATCTTCCGTAATACTGTCTGTCGGCTTGTTGGGATCCACGCCCAAAAGACGCAGAACCCCGCCGGAGAGCAGGTTTACAACAAAAATAACCGGTGTCAGTATGGTCATGAGAAGGCAGATTACTCTCGCAAAGCGAAGGGCGTTTTTTTCTGCCTCCAGAGTAGCTATGGTTTTTGGCGTAATCTCTCCAAAAAGCAGCACTAAAAGAGTCAACACTCCGGTAGCCGCTCCTACGGCCTGGCTTCCGAATACATCCGTTACCAGCACGGTAAGCATGGAGGACGCAGAAAGATTAACCACATTGTTTCCGATCAAAATGGCTCCCAGCATTTTGCTCTGATCCCTTCTGGCCTTTAAAACCCAGGCTGCCGCCTTATCTCCGTTGTCTGCAAGATTTCGTATACGGATCAGATTCACCGTTGTAAGGGCGGTTTCCGAAGAAGAGAAAAACGCCGAAAGCACCAGACAGACCACTACTAACACCAAACGTATGACGACCGTATCACCTGATAGATCCAAAATTCATCAACTCCTATTTCTTTTGTTTATTTTTTATTTTTACACAGGTTTCAAGGAATTTTACACTAGAAGCCCTTCCCTTGTCAATAAGCGTTAAAATTTTTACATACTTTCCTTTAAAGCCATGACCTTAAAATAGCCCTTTAATTCCTCTGCCGTGCACTGTTTTTCATTTAAAAGCTTCTTTACCAGAGCCATCTGGCGGCGCACCTGTTTTCCGGCGCTCTCTCCGCATTCCGGATCCACAAGCTTTTCAATGTATGTTTCCAGTTCCTTTAAAATGCTCTCCTGTCCCAGTTCAGACTTAAGGCTGTCCAAAAACTTCTGCTCCTTTAAAGTCAGACTGGCTTCTGCCAGAAGATCCGGACGGCGCTCAAGGGTGCGGCGGATGGATTGCTCCCGTCTCCAGGCTTCAATATTTTTATGATGGCCTGTGAGGAGAACCTCCGGCACCGGACGGCCTTCAAAGACCTCCGGGCGGGTATACTGGGGATACTCTAAAAGATTGTCATAAAAGGACTCTATTTCTGCAGAATCTCCGTTCCCCAGCACCCCTGGCACCAGTCGGGAAATGCAGTCGATCATCACCATTGCAGGAAGCTCCCCTCCGGTAAGGACAAAATCCCCAAGAGAAAGGTACTCTGCACCGATGGCCTCCAGAGCCCGCTCATCAATGCCCTCATAGTGGCCGCAGAGGAATACAAGCTCTTCCTCCTTAGACAGCTCCTCCGCAATCTTCTGGTTAAACCGCTGGCCCTGAGGGGTCATATAGATTACTCTGGGACGGCGGTTTAAGCGGCGGCACAGATCCTCATAGGCATCGCACACCGGACCGGGCTGCATTACCATGCCTGCTCCGCCGCCATAAGGCGCGTCATCCACATGGCGGTGCTTGTCCCTTGAATAAGTCCGAATGTCCACCGCCTCTGCCTGAATGGCCCCGCTTTCCATGGCCCGTCCTGTGATGCTGGTGCCAAGACCATCCATAACCATGTCAGGAAACAGGGTAAGAATATGAAAATTCATGTATATTTACTCCTTCCATCGGTTTTTCAGCTTTGTCTGAAGCCGGTACAGGGTATTTAAGGCATCAAGCGGCGTCATAGTGGAAAGCTCCAGGCCGTCCAGCTCCTTAATAATATCATCATCCTTTACCGTATCAAAGAAGGTAAGCTGCTGCAGATCCACCTCATCCGGCTTTGGAACCGCCCTGTGCTGGGTCACATTGGCATTCGCCTGAGCGATTTCCTTTGCACGGGCCGTAATATCATTTTCACTGAGCTCTCCGGCGATTTCCCTGGCGCGGCTAATGACAGAATCCGGAACCCCGGCCAGCTTTGCCACCTGGATGCCGTAGCTCTTATCTGCGCCGCCCCGGACAATCTTCCTTAAAAATACAATATCGTCTCCCTGCTCCTTTACTGCAATACAGTAATTTTTCACGCCTGCAATGGTACCCTCTAATTCCGTCAGCTCATGGTAATGGGTAGCAAAAAGCGTCTTTGCTCCCAAAAGCTTTGTGCTGCTGATGTGCTCGATCACGGCCCATGCGATCGAAAGGCCGTCAAAGGTGCTGGTGCCGCGGCCGATCTCATCCAGCACCAGAAGGCTGTTCCTTGTGGCGTTTCTAAGGATATTTGCCACCTCGGTCATCTCCACCATAAAGGTACTCTGTCCGCTTGCTAGATCATCCGAAGCGCCCACACGGGTAAAAATACGGTCGCAGATACCGATATCCGCCTCCTGAGCCGGTACAAAGCTTCCTAACTGTGCCATTAGCACGATCAGAGCCACCTGGCGCATATAGGTAGATTTTCCCGCCATGTTGGGACCGGTAATTACGGAAAGACGGTTCTTTCCATTGTCTAAAAAGGTATCATTTGCCACAAACAGATCATCCCGCATCATCTGCTCCACTACCGGATGGCGGCCGTTCTTGATGTGGATCACGCCCTTTTCATTGATAGAGGGCTTGACGTAATTGCGGCGGGTCGCCACAGAGGACAGGGAACAGAACACGTCGATTCCCGCAATGGCTCTGGCCGTCTGCTGAATCCGTACTACCTGGGAAGAAATGGAATCCCTTACCTCACAGAACAGATCGTATTCCAGGGCTGTCAGCTTTTCCTCCGCCCCCATGATCACATCCTCAAGCTGCTTTAGCTCATCTGTGGTAAATCGCTCTGCATTCGTAAGCGTCTGCTTGCGCACAAAATAGTCCGGCACCATGTCTTTAAAAGAATTTGTCACTTCAAAATAATAGCCGAACACCTTATTGTACTTGACCTTCAGGGTTTTAATGCCCGTCTTTTCCTTTTCACGTGCTTCTAACTCAGCTAACCAGGTCTTTCCCTCGGTTTTAGCATTGCGCAGCCGGTCGGCTTCCTCGTGGAAGCCTTCCTTAATGATACCGCCGTCTCTCACAGTAATGGGCGGATCATCTACAATGGAACGGTGGATCAGATCCCAAATATCTTCCAAAGGATCCAGCTCGCTCTCAAGCTCCTTTAAAAGCCCGGTCTGAAAATCTCCAAGAAGGCGTTTGATATGGGGCAGCATTTCCAGAGAGGTCTTAAAGGCAATGAGGTCTCTGGGACTAGCTGTCTTATAGCTGATCCGTCCGATCAGGCGCTCCAGGTCATAAATGGGATTTAAATACTCTCCCAGCTCCTCCCTGGAAATATAATTCATATTCAGCTCTTCCACCGCATCCTGCCGCCGGATGATCTCATCTTTGTGGATCAGCGGCTGCTCGATATAGCTTCGCAGCAGCCTGGCGCCCATGGCTGTCTTTGTCCGGTCAAGAACCCACAAAAGAGTGCCCCTCTTCTGTTTTTCCCGCATGGTTTCCACAAGCTCCAGATTCCTTCTGGTAGAGGTGTCGATCACCATATACTGGCCGGTGCGGTAGGGTGTGAGGGAGGTAATATGCTCTAAGGTGCTCTTTTGAGTCTCATACATATATTCCATCACCGCTCCTGCTGCAATGATCCCCGTAGCATAGTCCTCTAATCCCAGCCCGCTTAATGAATTTACCTTAAAATGCTCCTTTAATACTTTTTTACAGGATTCATCCCCAAAGAAATGGCTGTCCAGAGCGGATATGATGACCTGATACCGGTTTTTCAGTTCATCCAGGTCTACCCCAGACATATAAAATGCATTGTTGCAGATGATCTCAGAGGGAGAAAATTTATTGATCTCATCAAACAGCTCCCGGTCAGAATCCACTTCTGTAACCAAAAATTCTCCCGTACTGATATCTGCGGTGGAAATACCGTAGCGGCCGTCCACATAGACAATTCCCATCAGGTAATTATTTTTCGTCTCATCTAGAGCCTGAGCGCTGGTAATGGTGCCCGGCGTTACCACTCGGATAACCTCTCTCTTTACAAGCCCTTTTGCCTGTTTTGGGTCTTCCATCTGCTCTGCAATGGCTACCTTAAAACCCTTTTGAACCAGACGGTACAGATAGGAATCCACTGCATGATAGGGAACTCCGCACATGGGGGCGCGTTCCTTAAGGCCACATTCCTTTCCGGTCAGCGTAATCTCCAATGCTTTGGAAGCTGCCAGGGCATCATCGAAAAACATTTCGTAAAAATCGCCCAGACGGTAAAACAGGATACAGTCCGGATATTCTTTTTTTGTCTCCATGTAATGCTGCATCATGGGAGACAGCTGTGAAATATCAATCTCCACGATCACGCCTCCCCTGAATCCTCATGGATCCGTCCCATGTAGTAAAAGCCCCTGCTCTCTTCCAGATAAACATCTACCAGGGAACCGATCATAGACGCATCTCCCGGAAAATGTACTACGGTATTATTTGACATACGGCCCGTCATCAGCTCAGGAGAATGGTCGTTTACCTCCTCCACCAGCACCTGCTGCACCGTATGCACATCCCGGCCGCAAACCTCTGCGGAAATATCCTGCACTTCTTTTAAAAGCCGGTCAAAGCGCTCCTTTACCACGTCCTCAGGCACCTGATTTTCCATGGCCGCCGCAGGCGTTCCCGTGCGCTTGGAATAGATAAAGGTAAATGCACTATCAAAGCGTACGTTTCTTACCACATCCAGGGTTTCCTCAAAATCCTCTTCTGTCTCTCCTGGAAAGCCCACGATAATATCCGTCGTCAGGGAAATACCCGGCACAGCAGCCTTGATCTTTTCCGCCAGAGCCAGAAACTGCTCCTTGGTATATCTTCGGTTCATCTCCTTTAAAATGCGGGAGCTCCCGGACTGAAGGGGCAGATGGAGATGGCGGCAGATCTTTTGGGACTCTGCCATTACCTGAATCAGTTCATCCGAAAGATCCTTTGGATGGGAGGTCATAAAGCGGATCCGCTCCAGTCCCGGAATCTTCTCAATCTCGCGAAGCAACTCTGCAAAGGTCATGGGCGTCTCCAGATTTTTGCCATAGGAGTTTACATTCTGCCCCAAAAGCATTACCTCCACTACGCCGTCTGCCACCAGCCGCTTGATTTCCTTTATAATCTCCTCCGGCTTTCTGCTGCGCTCCCTGCCCCGGACATAGGGGACAATACAGTAGCTGCAGAAATTGTTGCAGCCAAACATAATATTGACGCCGGATTTAAAGGAATATTTGCGCTCCACCGGAAGATCCTCCACGATCATATCCGTGTCCTTCCATACGTCCACCACCATGGTGTGTTTTGTATGGACGCCTTCCTCCTCGTTCAGAAGCTCTTCCTGGCGTTTTTCCAGGCAGATGCTGATCAGCTCTGCCAGCTTAAAAATATTGTGGGTCCCAAAGATCAGATCCACATAGCGGTAGCTCTTTCTGATCTTTTCTACCACTTCCTTTTCCTGCATCATACAGCCGCAGAGCGCGATCATCATATGGGGATGCTTTTTCTTTCTTGCTCCAAGCTGTCCTAAACGGCCGTAAACTCTCAAATTGGCATTTTCACGAACTGTACAGGTATTATAGAGAACAAAATCCGCCTCTTCCGTGTCCGATGCCACATAGCCGATGGCTTCCAGGATCCCTAAAAGTTTCTCCGAATCTCTGGCGTTCATCTGGCAGCCAAAGGTATTGATACAGCAGGTCAGAGGACGGCCCAAACGATCCTTAAAAACCTCCAGCTGCTTCTTTGCTTTTTCCATAAAATACTGCTGGCGTTCCGGTTCACAGGCCGGAGGAGCGCCGTGCAGCGCCTCATAAGAGATGTTTGCAGATAATTCCATGTATGTTTACTCCTGTTCTGATGGTATAATGTTTCTTTTCCGGCAACGTAAGGCGGCTGGGCAGATAAGCCCAGCCGGTTCCGGTGGTAATCTCTATTTATTCCACAGGTCCGAATTGGGAAAGAGGATAATAACAGAATAATACCTTTGCTATGATCTTTTCCTTTTTTACGAACTTGTTTTCCCAGTATCTGGCATCTCTGGAATTGTTGCGGTTGTCGCCCAGCATGAAATAGCTTCCCTCAGGCACTGTGTAAGGACCGTAGGAGCCCTCCATAGGCTCAGGAAGATAAGATTCCTCTAAGGGTGTGTCAGAGCCATTAATATAAACCTTTCCGTCTACGATCTCCACCGTTTCTCCCGGAAGGCCGATCACGCGCTTTACATAGTAAACGGATTCATCATCCGGGTAATGGAAAATCACGATATCTCCCCGCTCCGGGTCATCGGTTAAGTAGGAAAGCCTGGAGCCGATCACACGGCTTTTGGTCATAATGGTATTTTCCATAGAACCGCTGGGAACACGGCTGTTGGCAATAATGAAATTATTCAGCACAAGGGCAATGATCACAGCTGCCGCAATAATCTGGATCCAGCTGATGATCTCCTTTTTCAGATCAAAGGGCTCCTCCTCTTCTTTCTTGCGGCTTCTGCCCTTCTTTTCTTCTTCTAACATATAAATAAGTTCCTCTCTTCTCAGCTGCGGATCTGGCCGTCTCCGTAGATGATATACTTGGTTGTAGTCAGCTCCTTTAAGCCCATAGGGCCTCTGGCGTGAAGCTTCTGGGTGCTGATCCCGATCTCCGCTCCAAAACCGAATTCCTCTCCGTCGGTAAAACGGGTGGAGGCATTTACGTACACAGCTGCCGCATCCACCTCATCCAAAAACTTCTGTGCGTTAAAATAATCAGAGGTGATAATGGCCTCAGAATGACCGGTATTGTATGTATTGATATGACGAATGGCTTCATCCAGGGAATCCACCATCTTTAAGGACAGGATGTAATCCAGATATTCCGTTCCCCAGTCCTCCGGCTCTGCCGGCTTAAAGGACGGTTCAATGGCTCTGGCTGCCTCATCCGCCCGGATCTCCACCTGCTTTTCTTCCAGTTTTTTCCTTAATAATGGAAGGAAGTCCGCTGCAATTTTTCTGTGGACCACCAATGATTCACAGGCATTGCAGACCCCGATCCTCTGGGTCTTTGCATTGAAGATAATATCCAGAGCCATATGGAAATCCGCAGACTCGTCTACAAAAATATGGCAGTTTCCTGTTCCTGTCTGGATCACAGGCACGGTACTGTTTTCCACAACCGTACGGATCAGTCCGGCTCCGCCTCTGGGGATCAGCACATCCACATACTGATTCAAGCGCATCAGTTCTCTCGTAGTTTCCCGGCTGGCATCTTCAATGAGCTGCACAGCATCCTCCGGCAGTCCCGCACGGACAAGACCGGTGCGGATCCATCTTACAATAGCCTTATTGGACTCTCCGGCATCGCTTCCACCCTTTAAGATCACAGCATTTCCGGACTTAAAGCACAGGCCGAAGGCGTCGGCTGTCACATTGGGACGCGCCTCGTAGATCATGCCGATCACGCCTAAAGGCACCCGTTTCTGGCCAATTTTTAAACCATTGGGACGAAGCTTCATGGAGATGACTTCTCCCACAGGATCCTCCAGAGAAGCGACCTTTAAAAGTCCGTCTGCCATGGATTGAACTCTGGCCGGAGTCAAACGCAGACGGTCTAAAAGTCCCTGGCTCATGCCCTTTTGCCGTGCCATCTCATAATCTGCCTCATTTGCAGCAAGGATCTCATCCTCGCCCTCAAGCAGCGCTCTGGCTGCTTCCTCCAATCCAATATTTTTTTCTCTGGAGCCCAGGCTGTTCAGTATTCTGGAAACTGCCCTGGCCTGACCGCCGATCTCATTTAATGTCATATTCCCTCTGCGCTCCTTTTCGCTCATTCTCCGGGCTGCTACACCTCTTTGATACCGCCGTATTTCTTTCCAAGATCTGTAACAGATCCGTCCTTTTCTACGATAGAAATATTATTTAAATTATTTCTCAGGCTTCCTCTGATTGCTGCAAGATACTCCCTGCGCAGAGCCGCCTGCTCACTTTTTTCTTTCTCCGTCAGTCCTACAGACTTGGATTTATGGTAAAGTTCGTTGATCCGATCTATCTTTTTTGCGTCCATTTTCTCCTCCTGTCCTTAATACTCGTTATTTAAGTAATGCATCAGGTCAAAATCCAGATTAGTATGGGCTAAAAACAGGGTTCCTGTTTCTTTCCCTCCTACAATTTCCATTACTGCCTCTACATGGTCTCCATTGGCAATTACCATATCCGCTCCGCTGTCTGTGGCGATCCGGGCTGCTGCCAGCTTGGCAGACATACCTCCTGTGCCCACATCGCTTCCTGAGGTTCCCTTTCCCATGGAAAGAAGCTCCTTTGTGATTTCCGGCACAAAACTGATAAAGCGGGCTTCCTTATTAGTTCTGGGATCATCTGTATAAAGACCGTCAATATCCGATAAAAGGATCAGAAGATCTGCTCCGATCAAAGCAGCTACGATCGCGGAGAGGCGGTCATTGTCTCCAAAGCTGTCCACATAAGGAATCTCAGAGGTGGAAACGGTATCGTTTTCATTTACAATGGGAATCGTTCCCAGATTTAAAAGCTCCTCAAAGGTATTCTGGGCATTGTAGCGGGAAGCGTCATTTACCATGGTATCCTTTGTAAGAAGCACCTGAGCGGCTGTCTGGTTGTATTCCGCGCAGAGCTTCTGATACACCATCATCAGCCGGGCCTGCCCCACAGCGGCAAAGGCCTGTTTTTCCGCCAGGGAGTCCGGGCGCTTGTGATGGCCCAGAGCCTGCCTTCCTGCGGCAATGGCGCCGGAAGATACCAAAACCACGTCCTTTCCCTGTCCTCTTAAATCGCTTAAGGTGCGGATCAGCTTCTCTATTTTCATAAGATTTAACTCCCCTGTTTCCGGATGGGTTAGAGAGGAGGAACCAATCTTAATGACGATTCTTTTTTTATCCTTCAGGTTCTTTCGTTCCTGTGCTTCCATGATACTGCTCCTTTTTCTTCTGCTTTCAGGCGCTGAAACGCCATGTTTTTTATCTTACACCAAATTTGATAGCCCGTCAATTTTTTTATCCCTCAAGTTCTCCCGTTTTCTCCTTAAGAGGCCGGTATCTGCGGATCAGCTCCTCCGCTACCTTGATGCCGTCCATGGCCGCGGAGGTGATCCCCCCTGCATAGCCTGCCCCTTCCCCACATGGAAAAAGGCCGCGGATCGCACTTTCAAGCGTTTCATCTCTGGGAATCCGAACAGGAGATGAAGTGCGGCTTTCAATTCCTGCCAGAATCGCATCCAGACAGTCAAAGCCCTTTATCATATGGCCGAAGCCTTCCATAGCCTCTATAAAAGAAGCAGACAATGCCTCCGGCAAGATCCGGCGCAGGTTCGCAAACCCATACTGCCCCCTGAAAGCCGGCTGAACCTTGCCAAAGTGATCTGAAGTGCAGTCCGAGATAAAATCTCCATAAAGCTGTACCGGAATGTTTCCTCCGGCTGCCTGATACGCCTTTTCCTCCAGTTCTCTCTGGAAGTAAATTCCGCTTAGAGGATTTTTCTCATCATTATCGTGAGAAAAATCCTCTGGGGCCACAGACACAATGATCGCGCTGTTGGCATTCTCTCCTGCCCTGTCATGGTAGCTCATACCGTTTACGGCCAGTCTTCCAGGCTCAGAGGACGCATTTACCACATATCCGCCTGGGCACATGCAGAAGGAATAGACCCCTCTGCCTGCTGTAGTCTGCCGGGTCAGCTTATAACTGGCAGGTCCTAACGCGCTGCACTCCTCCATACCGTACTGGCTCATATTGATCATGGCCTGAGGATGCTGGATACGCAGTCCCACGGCAAAGGCTTTCGCCTCCATAGGAACGCTGTGGCGGTAAAGTGTCTCAAACGTATCCCTGGCGCTGTGTCCTACTGCCAGTACAGCGGCATCTGTATACAGGAGTTCTTTTCCATTAATCTCCAAAGCATACAGCTTTCCATCCTTTATCCTAAAATCCGTAACCTGACTTAAAAAACGCACCGTTCCGCCCAGAGACTCGATCTCCTGGCGGATGGATTTTACGATCCGGCTTAAAACATCCGTTCCAATATGAGGCTTATTCTGATAGCAGATGGAAGGGTCTGCACCGAACTGAGAAAGAATTTTAAGAACCTCTCTGTTTCGTCCAAAGGTATCCTTTACCAGCGTATTCAGCTTTCCATCTGAAAAAGTGCCTGCTCCGCCTTCACCAAACTGTACATTGGATGCTGGATTTAATACCCCGTTCTTCCAGAAAGCTTCCACCCGTCTGGTTCTGGCGTCTACGTCCTCACCCCGCTCTAAAAGAATGGGGCAGTATCCTTTTCTTGCCAGCATCAGACCGCAGAACAGTCCGGCCGGACCAGTCCCGATAATAACCGGAGGGTATGCCAGAGGGGAAGTTCCGCACTCCGGCAGGCAGTATGGCTTCTCATGGCTGATCGATAAATTACGGTCCTTTTTTTTTCTGACAATGGATTCTTCCCTCTTTGAGCCTCCGGATTTTAAAGTCACATCCACAATATAGCTGTAAAAAATTTCCGGTTTCTTTCTGGCGTCAATGGACTCTTTTATAATATCGATTTTCAAAATATCAGTAGGAGAAGTCCCCAGTATCTTTGCCGCTTTCTGCAAAAGTTTTTCTTTTTCGTACTCCAGAGGCAGCTTCAGCTGATTGATCCGTATCATATGTATTTATTTTCCTCTTTCTTTATTTTCTGTGCGGCTTCTCTATTCCAGCTGCCGACTGTCCGGCGATCCATCCGCTGGACCATGCAAACTGCAGATTATATCCGCCGCAGATCCCGTCTACATCCAGAAGCTCTCCGGCCAGATAAAGCCCCGTCCTTATTCTGGACTCCATGGTATCCGGATCCACCTCTCTTGTATCAACTCCTCCGCAGCACACCTGAGCATTGGAAAATGGATTTACGGACATAACAATGGCCTCATAGCTTTTAAGCTGATACAGGATCCGTTCCAGCTGGCGGTTTCCAAGACGTTCACAGAGAGCAGATGGATCGATACCGGACAGTTTGATCAGCACCTGCGCAAGTTTTCTGTTTAACATTCCCGTAAAAAGCTCTCCCACTGGCTTTTCCTTCAGCATGACTGCCCGTTTTTTAAGAAGACGGAACGCCTCATCTTCCTTCCAGGATGGCATAAAGTCAATACTGGCTCTTACTCTGGAACCCTTGTCCAATGCCCTTGAAGCGTAACGGCTGATCTGAAATACCGGAATCCCGGACAGGCCGTAATCGGTCAGCTGCAGCTCCCCTTTATCCTCTGCCATGCATATACCGTCCGCCAGAAGACGGATCCTGGCCTCTGTGCGGATTCCTGCCAGCTGTTTATAAAGCGTTCCCTGGCACCGAAGCTGCACCAGCGCCGGAAGAGGCTTAATTACCTTATGGCCTAAAGCTTTCGCAAGTTCATAACCGCTTCCGTCCGAACCGGTAGAAGGAGCGGCCTTGCTTCCTGCCGCCAGAATCAGGGTATCTGTATGAAGCGTTCCCTGGCTGCTCCGGATCAGAAATCCCCCGTCCCTCTGGGGCTTTATGACAGATACCTGACAGGAAAGAAGCACCCTGATCCCAAGCCGCTCCGTCTCCCACCGAAGAACATCAAGAACAGACGCTGCCTGATCGGAATTAGGATACACATATCCGTTCCTGTCTTTTGGCACGATTCCCAGATACTTAAAAAACTCCAGCGTTTCCTCCACGCCAAAGCCTTGAATTACCTTCATGGGAAAATCCTTCTGGCTGCAGCGGTAGCATTCCGGCTCCATCCTGTAGTTCGTCAGATTGCATCTTCCGTTCCCGGTAGAAAGGATTTTCTTTCCAACCCGGTCCATATGTTCGATCAGAGTCACCTGCGCTCCCGCTCTTGCAGCCGAAATTGCTGCCATCAGCCCGGAAGCCCCTCCTCCTATAATTCCAACTGTTCTGTTTTTCATCTGTTTTGTTTTACTCCTGACTGCAACAGGGGCGGCAGATTCCGCCCGCTGAAACATTTTCTTTTAACTTGTATACGATTCCAGATAATGGTATACATCCATCATAGAGGGAAACCAGATTCCCTCCATCAGCCGCGCTCTCTCCCTTTCCGGAAAATCAGTGACCGGAATATGGGTATACAGACAGATAGTGCTTTTATCGCTGCAGAATACCAGTAAAAATCCTGCCTCAGATACCAGAAAGTATTCCTCCTTCGACTCTTCCTGTGTCATTTTTGCTGCCGGAAGAACCCCGCTCTGATTTACAGCCTCTCGTCCCTCCATATCCCGCACCGTCTCTGTTTCCAGTATGGTATTGGGAATCGGCTCTTCCTGACGGATGCGGTATCTGGTAAGCCCGTAGATAAGAACCAGACACAAAAAAGCGGTTCCCAAAAACAGCAGCGCATAGCAATACATTCGTTTCATGATCCTGACCTCCTGTAAAGCTAGTATCTGCGTTCTGCTGATTTTTAAACACAACTGTCCAGCCCGAAAATCTCTTTCTTTCTACATCAGGCGTACCCGTTTGCACAGGCGTACCAGACGGGTTCCCATAGGCATCTCCTTAAGTTCCTTTTCATCTATTGCCTTAAGCTTCACGAGAAGCACCCCATATACAGCCATAGAAACAGCCACCGGGGGAAATACCAGCACAGCCATTCCCAAACGGCCTCCGCTTAAAAGGGCCGGGCATAAAAAAACAAGTCCTTTATATATGCTCCAGGCGGCTGTTCCCATGAGCAGGGAACAGACAGAAGGAAGGATCACGGTCTTTTTGTATTCCTGGCGATATCCCGCATATCTGGCAATGCTGCGTCCATTTAACAGACACATCATAAATGCAAAAAGGATATTGGCAAATACCACGCTGAAAATCCCCATATGGAATATCATAAGGAACACCTCTACCAATATAATATGAACTGCCAGAGACAAAAACGCATGGCGCACCGGCACATCCAGCCGGTTTAGGCCCTGAAGCACCGCATTCGTCACCGTAGAAAGTGAAAAAAACACCACGGCCAATGCTCCTGCCATGGTAAGCCGGATCAACAGACTGTTATCCTCTCCTGCAAACAAAAGATTGCTCACCGGCTCTGCCAGCACACCGATTCCCACAGCCGCCGGAATGGCGATCAGCATGGAAAAACGCACGGCAGCAGCGATCCTCTGATTCGTTTCCTCCTGATTTCCGCTGGATACGGCCCGCGTCAGGGATGGGATCAAAGAAGAGGAAAGTGCATTTGAAACCGCCACCGGAATATTAAAAAGAAGCTGGTATTGGCCCAGTGCCCCCCAGAATACGGCAATCTCCTCACCGGTATAACCCAGGCGGTCCATTCCCTGTCCGAACAGGAAGTTGTCCACCACATTGGAACAGTTATAGACTGCGCTGCTTACAATGATCGGAAGAACTGTGATCGTCAGCACATACATAAGACGGCCATAGCTTTCCGTCTTTGCCCTGCCTGAGCCATCCGCGGTGTGCACCGGAGCCGTTTCCTCTCCCAGTACTTCCCGCCCTTTTGAAAGAGTCAGCATCACAAAAAAAATAAAGGCCGTAGCTGCTCCTGCTCCTGTTCCTATAGTTCCTCCTGCAGCTCCTAACGCATAGGAATAATTCTGCGCCCCTCTCGCTGCATTCATAGCTGCTCCTGTCTGAAACAAAAGGCCGGCGGCCACTACGCTTACCACTGCATTGACAATCTGTTCCAGAATCTGAGACACCGCCGTTGGCACCATGGTGCCTGTTCCCTGAAAATAACCTCTTAAAACTCCCAGATAGGCCATAATCCAGATCGTCGGCGCCAGGGTTTTTAAGGCATAGCTGGAAAAAGGCGTTTTCATCAGCCCTGCAAATAAATCTGCTCCAAACCACAGTGCACAGCCTGCAATTCCGCCCGCAATGGTGGCATACAAAAGACCCGCCCGCAGGATCCTGCGGCAGTTCTCATACTCTCCCCTTGCAAGGCGTGAAGAAATCATCTTGGAAATAGCCACCGGCATACTGTAGGAAGAAAGGATAAGCAGAATATTATATACATTATACGCTGAGGTATAATATCCATTTCCCTGCTTTCCAATAATATCATTTAAGGGCATACGGTAAAGCATCCCGATGATCCGCACCAGGATGCCTGCCATAGCCAGAATACTGCCCTGAACCACAAAATCTGCAGCTCTTTTGGCTCCCTTTTTATTCATTGTTTTCATCTGTTTTTTGCTCCTTTTTCGTATCTCACTTAAGCACGATCCGATCAAAGTCCCTGGTATCTGTGATAGAGACCGTCAGAAGCGTCATAGATAAAACAGGCACATTCCTGCTTTCTGCATCAGCGGGTATACCCCCTGGTTTCCAGGATCGCTCTCTGGCGTTCCTCCATCAGCAGACGTTCCTCTTCCTCCATATGATCGTAACCGCAGAGGTGAAGCATGCTGTGAGCCACTAAAAATGCCAGCTCCCTGGTCTGGGAATGGCCGTACTTTTCAGCCTGCTCTTCTACCTTCTCTACGGAGATCACAATATCTCCCAGCATCAGTTCTCCTGTCTCCGGATTAAAATAATCCTCCACCGCATCCTCTACATGGTCAAAATCTGAAGGAGCCTCATAGTCTACCATAGGAAAGGACAGCACATCCGTAGCCGAATCAATCTGCCTGTGATCCCGGTTGATCTCCCGGATGGTCTCATTATCCGTAAGGATTACATTTACCTCTGCCTCATAAGGGCATTTTTCATAGTCCAGTGACGCTTCCACCACATCCTTTATAATGGTTTCATAGGGAAGCTCCAGCTTCTTTTCTGCCTCATATTCAATGGAAATGGTCATCGTATTTACCTTCCTTTATCTCTGGGAGTCCTCTTTTTAGGCTCCGCTTTCTTCTCATAGTCATCATAAGCCTGTACAATCTTCTGAACCAGCGGATGGCGCACCACATCCGAACTGGTAAGATAGCAAAAGCCGATGTCATCAATGCGTTTTAATACTTTTAAGGCCGTATCCAGTCCGGACACAGCTCCTGACGGCAGATCCTTCTGGGTCTGATCACCTGTGATAATAACCTTGGAGCCGAAGCCGATACGGGTCAGGAACATTTTCATCTGGGCCGGAGTGGTATTTTGGGCTTCATCCAGGATAATATAGGCATTATCCAGGGTACGTCCTCTCATATAAGCTAATGGTGCCACCTCGATCAGCCCCTTTTCTGAATTGTGCAGATAACTCTCCGCTCCCATAATCTGATACAAAGCATCATAAAGAGGCCTCAGATAGGGATCGATCTTGCTCTGAAGATCTCCCGGCAAAAATCCCAGCTTCTCCCCCGCCTCAATCGCCGGACGTGTAAGGATGATCCGCCCAACCTCTCCGTTTTTAAAGGCCTGGATCGCCATAGCCATAGCAAGATACGTCTTTCCCGTTCCCGCCGGGCCGATTCCAAAGACGATCATCTTTTTGCGTATGGCATCCACGTAATGCTTCTGTCCAAGCGTTTTGGGCTTTACCGGCTTTCCCGTAATGGTTCGGCAGATGATATCCTTATCAATCTCCAAAATCTGTCCGTCTTCTTCTGTAAATGATAATGACAGAGCGTAATCTACATTCTGCTCTGTAATGGCATTTTGACGCATGGAAAGCTGGATCAGATTGTTAAATACACTTCTCGCCTGGGATACCGCCTTTTCCGGCCCGATGATCTTAATCTCGCCGTCCCTTGCGATCATCGTCACATGAAGGGTGCGCTCTATTTTCTTTAAGTACGCATCGAACTGACCGCAGACATTCTGTTCATGTTCTGCGGGAATATCGATCATTGTTTCAATTACACTCATTCGGTCTTCACTCCTCTGACTCTTTAGAGATTTCCTCCACCGGCCGGCATTGACTGATAGGCCCTAACGCCACCATCTCTCCCTTGATCCGGTATCCGGATACACTCTTTTCTATTCTATCATTATTTTCAAGAATTTGTACCCCCTTTTCCTCTAATTTTTCCGCTTCCTCCTTTTCTTTTCGTTCAGCCAGAAGAGCCAATTCCTGTTTCGTATAGGCTTTTTCATAGGAAATCATCCGTTTTCCCTCTATCACTCCCAGATAAAGCGGAAGACAGTAATCAGAAAACAGTACTGCCTGGTGCTCCTCCATATAATAATCCCACTCCTCTTTTTTCCCTAAAGCAGGAAAAAGCGCAGCAGCAGACCATGGGCCCGCCTTTACGTAAATCCCCTTTCTCGTCTGTCCGGTGGGAATCCGCAGCATTCTTGAAAATGGGATCTCTTTTTCATACTCAATCACTGTTTCCGCTTCGATATCTGCATCTGCCCGAACCAGATGGGATGTTATCTCATCTCCGTTATCTCCCGTAACAGGAACACGACCGCTGACTAATATCTGTCCTTTCTCTACCGTATCTCCTACAGATACCTGAGCAATACCGCTTCTGACTACCATAGAGCGAATCACTCCGGACGTCCCTGCCACCAGATCACAGGGTGTTTCATCTATCTGGGGCACAGCGGATAAAACCTGATTTTCCCTGATCTTTACTACCAGACGGGTTCCTGTCACACTGGCCGATACCCAGGTAACCTCTGGAAGATCCGTTCGTATAAATGTCTCCACTTCCTCACAGTTTATCTTCTTCTTTAAAATACCGCAATGCAGATCCATCTTTTCCAGACAGATCCTGAGATTATCCTCTGTGTACCTGTAATTCCCTTCAAATTCAATATCCCAGATAAAAAGAGTCATACCATACAACAGTATGAAAAAAGTTCCCAGTCCGGCTGCATAATACCAGCGTTTCCTGTTTCTGAAAATAAAAAAAGGAAAACCGAAGCGCCCTGTGATCCTTAAGCGGACACCGGATTTTCTCACAAGAGGCTTTACCCTCCTGACATCCGCCACAGTCATATATGCTTCGTATTCTCCCTTATCACGGCAGACGATGTTCCAGATTTTAAACCCTCTTGCACTGCAAAGATTCAAAAAACGTTCCGGCGAGCCGTCTTTTAAACAGATCCGTACATATCCCTTTATGCTGCGAAACAGCCACAAAAGCAAAGGCTCTCCCTCCTTTTATATGTTTCCTACAGGAGCGGTTCAAATTCCATCGATTGGATCTGACCGCATACCCCCATTGCATCCTGATTGTAATACCGGATCCTCAGTTCCCGGCCGTGGAGAGTTACACGGCAGTTTCTTGCCTGGATCCTCACCAAAGTATCTGTATACATAAGGATGCTTCTGTAATTTTCAATACAAACTTCGTGAAAACCGGTAAAACGAACCAGTACATCTCCCAAAACCACATCCTTGGGAAGCCCCAGAGCCGTTGCTGCCATGCGCTTTTTTTCTTCATTCATGCTCTGTTCTCCCTCCTGATCGTTCACTGTAACAGTATATGGCTTTCAGCATCCGAAAATACCTCCGGCAGCCCTTTGCACACCAGGCAGCAGCACAGCATACACTGTAATGAACAATCAACCGGGAGGTATCCATGAATAACCATCCCATTTACCCATACCCTGACACCCTGGTAAGCGCTGCTGAAACCCGTCAGGAACATACACCTGTAACGCCTCTGCCAAATCCCGGCGAGGGAGGCCCGGTTTATGACGGCTCAGAACCAGCCATTCCCCTGCCAAATCCCGGCGAGGGAGGCCCGGTCTTTGATGGCGCAGAGCCTGTTATCCCTTTGCCAAATCCCGGAGAAGGCGGACCGGTCTTTGACGGACCGGGCTGGAATACCAATGGTCATTTCCATACCCATTTCCACCCTCCTGTATTCCGTCCCATCTTTCCTGCTTTCGGCTCCTCCATTACCGTAATTCCCGGCATCAGCTTCCCCTGCTACAACTGTACTGCTTCCGGCAATTTCGGACGGGTGCGGGTACTTAACGCCTCAACCGGATATCAGCCCTTTAATGTATCCCTGGGCGGCTGGATGATCGCAGGACAGCTGGCCAACGGAGATATCACCAGTTACGTTCAGGCAGCCTCCGGACGGCGCACCATGACCATTTCTGGTGCCAACGGATATGTTTATATCCAAAAATCTATTACCATCCGTCCCGGAGCCTCTATGACGGTTGCCATTATCAACACTGCTTCCGGACTGGATCTCAAGGAAATCTCCGATGCTTCCTGCAGCGCACCATCCGGTTCCGCCTGCCTCAGGACCTGCAATCTGTCCCTGAATCTGGGACCCTTTGACGTGACCCTTGAAAACAGCAGCGGCTCTTATACACCATTTACGAATGTTGCTTATAAAAATGTGACCTCATATGCTACCGTTTATCCCAACTGGTACCAAATCTATATCTCCCGTACCGGTTCCTTCCCCGGAAATGCGATAGCCGCTGCTTCTGCCACCCTGGAAGCCAATGTTTCCTATACGCTTTATCTTTTCAATGCTCCTACAGCTACAGAAGGCCTGCGGGCTATGATCGTATCAAACTGACCGCTGAAAGGGCTGCCGCACTTAAATTGGTGTGCAGCCCATACTCCTTTTAATCACCGTAATACCGCCGGCAGCTGATGATAAAAAAGACCTCCTTTTGTCTGTCAATTACGATAAACAAAAAGAGGTCTTTGCACACCCATCTCGAAGGGTTTAAAAATTTGCCCGTATATCATCACTGATACGGATTTTATGCAATCTCTTATGCATTTTCTTGAATCCCTTACCCTAAAAGCTGGATTTTAAGCCTTTTTCAGGAAATAAGTCATTCGCATAATTATTCATCCCAGTTGTGGTACACCGCCTGAACGTCATCATCCTCATCAAGCAGATCCAGAATACGGTTCATCTTCTTAATGGAATCCTCATCTGTAAGCTCTACCCAAGTCTGAGGGATCATTGTTACATCGGCTTCCATCATGGGGATATTCTGAGCCTCCAGCGCCTCACGGACAGCAGAAAAATCATCCGGGGCTGTAATCACCTCATAACTGTCCTCCTCTTCGGAAAAATCCTCTGCGCCTGCATCCAGAGCAATCATCATCAATTCATCTGGATCCATCTCACATTCTTCCTTGTCAATAATGATCTGACCCTTTTTATCAAACATATAGGACACGCTTCCAGGAGTACCTACATTTCCGCTTCCCTTTGTAAAAGCACTTCTTACATTTGCTGCTGTACGATTTTTATTGTCGGTCAGAGTATCTACGATAATTGCAACGCCATTGGGACCATAGCCCTCATAGGTCAGAGTTTCATAGTTTACAGAGTTGGCATCACCGGCAGCCTTTTTGATACCGCGGTCAATGGTATCATTTGGCATATTGTTTGCCTTTGCCTTTGCAATTACATCACGCAGCTTACTGTTATTGGCAGGATCAGGACCGCCTTCCTTTACAGCAACCGCAATTTCACGGCCGATAACTGTAAAGATTTTTCCCTTTGCAGCATCATTGCGCTCCTTTTTATGCTTAATGTTGGCAAATTTTGAATGTCCTGACATTGGTATAACACCCTTTCTTTTATCTTCTTTTTCAGTACTGATATCTTTTCTATCCTATCACGATTCATTTCATCTTGCAAGCAGAAAATTGTGCTCAGATTTTCAATTTCATTCCTCTTTCGTTCTGGCTTTCCTGCAGTCATTGATTTCACTGATCAAAATCAGAATTTCAGATATGAAGATACAGAACAGCCCTGCTCTAATGAGTGTTTTTCCTTCCCCATCGCCCTTTTCCTTTGCCTCCGCAGCAAAGTTTCCAAGCACTCCCATAAGTCCAATATTGGCCAGATGCTGAAAATTTCTTTTAATTTCTCTGTTGTCTCTGTGAATTTGCTGTAGTAATTCTTTGTTTGTCATATCTATCACCTTTCTTTTTTAACCTCTGATCCAATTACTCCTCTAAAATAACCTCACAGATATCTCCAATATCACAATGAAATACCTCACAGATTCGCATCAGCACCCCAAGAGAAACCGGTTCATTTTTATTTAATTTTGTTGCCGCATACGGCGAAAATTCCGCAACTCTCATTAAATCGGATCGTTTCATTTGATTATCTGCCATCAATTTTTGAAGCTTATTATAACTTATCCTCATCTACTGTACCCCTTTTTCATTTTTTGTCCCAATACCAAGCCAAAATAGCATATTTAACATTGTATATAGAAATTGTTAAATTTTCAATGAATATAGCCGATTTATTTCACTTTTTACCATAATATCCGCTGCTATCCGTAAAATGGATAACTCGGGACACAGGCTCTAAGCCCGGCCTTCTTGTCCACACCTCAAAGCGCTAATCCATGCGCTTTTTCCCTTCAGATACCCCATAAAACTCAATATACTTATATCGGCGGGATGCTCACTAACATATGGACATGAGCCAACATCAACTGCCCTTCTATTATCTCCCCCACCTATACCTACTTTTTCAGTCCTCTCCTTGGAAAAAGGGGGTGAGAAAATGAACTATTTTGTTAAAACAATGGCAGGAAGTTTCAGTATTGTAGTTCTTTTTCAGATATACAGACAAGAAAATCGGGAAAAACTATGGACGAAGTCGTACAACTGTAAACGATTGGAAACTAGCGGCACTGAAACAGTTAAGAAAAGAATGGGCGAGGTTGGAACATGAAGAACAAAAATCGAATACCTTTTGAAATCATTGAAAATGTGGTTGAAGGAGAACCGGAAGCAACATACAATGTCATATGTCATTACAGGAATTAGCAATAGCGTTAAGCCGTAAACTTGATTTTACGAAGGTATTATCAGCTAAAGTTAGAGCATTAGCAGAAGAAGGCGATTATAATAAATCTATTTTAAGTTTATGAAAATATGGAAAGTTTCACTTGCAATTCTATAACCAAGGAGCCAATTTCTCTGTATAAGCGTTGTATTGACCGTCCGATATGCAACTTTTTGTAAGGACTCAGTAATCCCACATATATCTTTTAAGATGTCATCGGTTTTAACAAAATTATCCATAAAACTATTTTGACTGATTTTTTCTAATTTATTCTCCATAGCCATCGCTTCTTGAAATTTTCTAACTACTTCTTGAATTTATATTTTCCTTTTCCATGACCGGATACTGATTCAATAATATCTGCCTGCACCAAATTGGAAAGAAGTTTTGAAACACCTGAAGCTTTCAACTCAAGAACTTCCATAGCTGCACTTCTTCCAAACACCTCATCAAAACCAAACTTCTCAAAAAGTCTCTGAATATGAACTGTCGTTTTTACTGAGAAATCGCTACCCCTTTCGGAAAGTACACTTTCAACATCCACTTTTTTGTCTTGAATGTCCACTTTTTCTTCGTTCAAACGTCCACTTATGTGAAGATTTCGATTATGAAGCCCATTTTTCTCGTTCAATAACAGATTTCTGAGAAACGCTTCCAGATACTCTGTTGTTTCGTAAATACCTTTTTGCAGGTTCGTATAGTTTGCACAGACAAGTGCATTTCTGAAATACCACGCATTTTCCGCAAAAACATCATTGGTTGCAGAGAACCCAGGTGTCCCTAAATACTTGATGAAGAACACTGCCGTTGTTCTTGTATTGCCTTCCCCGAAGATATGGATTTGTCATAGCCTTGAAATGAATACCGCAAGATTATGCTATTCTGAAAGCATTTTACAGAACTCTGCTGGCTCTATACAGGGTGTTCCGCTGCTCTTAAAGTCTGCACAGTTCCTTGTAACAATATAATCCGCCTGAAATGCAGCCGCACACTCCTTTTGCAGACAATCCTCAAAATCTGAAAATGTTTCATCTGCCAGGGCATTGAGAATCTTTGCCTTGTCGATTTCTTCAACCTCAAATAATTCGCATATGCTTAACAACAGTTTACGTCTTTACGCAACACTAAACACTTTACGCAAAATAAAGAACATATTTGAAATGGAATGTGCCGCAATACATCCTGATACCCGTCTCTGCTTACAGGCAACGACGATCTGCTCTGCGGCCCGATCATAGGGACTGCGGCAAAGCAGATAATCAAGAAGAACATTTGTATCAACCAAAATTCGCAGTCCCATATTTCTCCTCTCTGTAACTAGCTAATTCTCTTTCATAATCTATCTGCGGTGCTTTCCGTCTGAGATTTTCTAACTGCTCAAATGCCTGTTCTCTTACTTTTTCTGATTCTGAGCCATAAAGACCAGTCACACCTTCCATAATCTGAATGATAAAATACAGCTTATCTTCCGGCATCCGTTCCAGTAAATCCATCGCATCTTTTCTCAGTGCTGTCATTACTTATCACTTCTTCCATTCTAATAGATGATCCTCTTGTTACCTTTATTATACCCATTCTATCGGGCTTTGTATAGAAATATTTTTCAACATGCTCTATCACGCTCTCCATTTTGCCATATATTCATCAAACACTCCTATTTCTCTGATTCGTTTTTCGGCGATGTTACCGAGCAATAGCACTTACCTTCATCTCTCCGGTAACAAACCATAGTTTCAATTCTTTTTTGACCATAATACAAAAGGACATCTTCCTAAAATTTCTTTTAGAAAAATGTCCTTCTTAGTACAAAATATTTACATCGCTTATTAAAACCCGTTAAGCCACTTTAAAATGTCGCACCGCTGTCGTACGCTGCTCAAAAAGCACGCTTTTTCTCTAAGCCTTAGTACAGCTTCGCCCCCGCGGGAATGCTGTCATCCAGCATTAAAAGATTCAATCCTTCCTGTCCATCATATTCATACACTGCACTAATCAGCATACCGCAGGAATCAATGCCCATCATCTTACGAGGAGGCAGATTGGTAATCGCCACACAGGTCTTGCCTACCAGCTCTTCCGGTTCATAATACTCATGAATTCCGCTTAAAATCGTGCGGTCTGTACCAGTTCCGTCATCCAGAGTGAACTGCAGCAGCTTCTTTGACTTCTTTACTGCCTCGCAGGCCTTTACCTTAACGACACGGAAGTCAGACTTGCTGAAGGTCTCAAAGTCTACGTCATCTGCAAACAGAGGCTCGATCTTTACCTTAGAAAGGTCAAGCTGTACACTTGGTGCGGACACGCTTACAGCCGCAGCCGGTGCTTCCGCTGCAGCAGAAGAAGCTTTCTCTGCCTTGTTCTCGCCCTTCTTTGCGTCTAATGACTTCATTGTCGGGAACAGCAGCACATCTCTGATTGCCGCAGAGTCTGTCAGCAGCATACACATTCTGTCGATACCGAAGCCGATTCCTCCTGTAGGCGGCATACCGATTTCAAGTGCATTTAAGAAATCCTCGTCTGTATGGTTTGCCTCCTCATCGCCGGCTGCAAACTGCTCTTCCTGAGCCTTGAAGCGCTCTCTCTGGTCGATCGGGTCATTGAGCTCGGAGTAGGCGTTTGCCATCTCCCAGCCATTCATAAAGAACTCGAAACGCTCGGTATATTCCGGATTCTCCGGCTTTTTCTTGGTCAGCGGAGAAATCTCTACCGGATGATCCATAACAAAGGTAGGCTGAATCAGATGCTCTTCTACAAAGGCCTCAAAGAACAGGTTTAAGATATCGCCCTTCTTATGGCGCTCCTCAAACTCTACATGCTTTTCCTTTGCAGCAGCTCTTGCTTCTTCCAATGTATGGATTTCATTAAAGTCCACACCGGAGTATTTCTTAACCGCATCTAACATGGTAATGCGCTCAAATGGCTTTCCAAGATCCATTTCCACGCCGTTGTAGACGATCTTTGTAGTGCCAAGAACCTCCTGAGCCACAAAACGGTACAGGTTCTCGGTCAGATCCATCATACCGTGGTAATCGGTATATGCCTGATACAGCTCCATCAGGGTAAACTCAGGATTGTGTCTTGTATCCAGGCCCTCGTTGCGGAATACACGGCCAATCTCATAAACTCTCTCAAGACCGCCTACGATCAGACGCTTTAAGTAAAGCTCCAGGGAAATACGAAGCTTCAGATCCTCATCCAGTGCATTGAAATGGGTTTCAAAGGGGCGGGCAGCCGCACCGCCTGCATTGGATACCAGCATAGGAGTTTCTACCTCCATAAAGCCTTCTCCACCCAGATACTTACGGATAGCAGCAAGGATTTTAGAACGCTTAATAAATGTATCCTTAACATCCTCATTCATAATCAGATCCACATATCTCTGGCGGTAGCGCAGATCTGTATCTGTAAGGCCGTGGAACTTCTCAGGAAGAACCTGAAGGCTCTTGGAAAGAAGGGTAAACTCACTTGCGTGTACGGAAATTTCTCCTGTCTTTGTAGTAAAGACTGTTCCTTTTACGCCTACAATATCACCGATATCCAGCTTTTTAAATTCCTTATAGGCATCTTCCCCCACACTGTCTCGGGCCACATATACCTGAATGCGTCCCTGCAGATCCTGAAGGTTGCAGAAAGAAGCCTTGCCCATGACGCGCTTAAACATCATACGTCCTGCAATGCTTACTTCCTTCTCCTCCCACTGATCATAATGATCCTTGATCTCCATGCTGTGGGCAGTTACATCATATTTTGTGATCTGAAATGGATCCTTTCCTGCTGCCTGAAGCTCTGCCAGCTTATCTCTGCGGGCCTTCAGTACATGATTTAAATCCTGCTCTGTCTGATTTGACTTCTGCTCTCCCACGTTTCTTCTGCTCCTTTGTGAAATATTTAACTGTAAAATGTTTCTTATGATACTCTCTGGATCTCCAGCACCTTGTACTGGATCACGCCTGCCTGTGTCTCTACGTCAACCACATCTCCTACGGATTTTCCCATCAGGGCATGGCCTACGGGAGCCTCATTGGAGATCTTGTTCTGAAGGCTGTTGGCCTCTGTGGAGCCTACGATGAAAAATTCCATCTCCTCATCATACTCTACATCCAGAAGCTTTACCTTGCATCCGATATTGATCTTATCAACATCGATCTCGTCCTCTACTACTACCTCTGCGTTCTTTAACAGCTTTTCCAGTTCTTCAATCCGCAGCTCAATATCTCTCTGCTCATCCTTTGCTGCATCATACTCTGCATTCTCGGATAAGTCGCCCTGCTCTCTGGCCTCTTTGATCTTCTGAGCTACTTCTTTTCTCTTTACAACCTTCAGATTCTGAAGCTCATCCTCATACTGTTTTAATCCGGCATAGGTCAAAATGTGTTTCTTGTCTGCCATGTCTCCTGCTTCCTTCCTTTTTCATTCTAAATTGCCTTAAAGACAGCACATTTCCGGACAGACTTAAAGTCCTGCCCGGATATTTAAAAACGTCTCATCTATGATGTATTTTTTGTTTCTGTCTGTATAAAAAAGATACCCCGACATTCTGTGTATTATATAAGAAAAAGCACCCATTGTCAAGTATGGGAAGCTATCCCGGCGCCTGCCCAAAAACTAAACCATACATCCGTCCAAAAGCGCTGCCAGCCCTTCAAGAGTCTCCACCTGATTGATCTCACACCGAAGGGAGGCTGAATGCTTCATTCCTTTGGTGTACCAGGCCATATGGCTGCGCATCTCCCGCATAGCCACATTTTCTCCCTTATATTCTGAAAGCATCCGTCCATGGCGCAGGATCATTTCCCGGATTTCCTCCGTAGATGGCCTTGGAGGAATCTCCCCTGTTTCCAGATACTGCCGGATCTCCCGGAAGATCCATGGATTTCCCTTGGCGCCTCTTGCAACCATAACGCCGTCACAGCCTGTTTCCTGCATCATCCGGGCCGCATCCTGAGCATGAAAGATATCGCCGTTTCCGATCACCGGTATCTTCACTGCCTCTTTTACCTGACGGATCACTTCCCAGTCTGCCGTGCCGGAATAATACTGCTCCCTGGTCCTTCCATGAACGGCCACCCAGGCTGCCCCGCTGCTTTCTGCCATTTTCGCAAATTCAACTGCATTGAGGCACTGGTCGTTAAAGCCCTTTCTGAATTTTACAGTCACAGGCTTCTTCACTGCCTTTACCATAGAAGTCAATATCTTTTCTGCCAGCTTTATATCCTTCATAAGTGCAGAGCCTTCACCGTTATTCACAATCTTCGGCACAGGACAGCCCATATTTACATCAATAGCCGCAAAAGGACCGTCCTCGATCTGAGCTGCGATCTCAGCCATGATCTCCGGATCAGAGCCAAAAAGCTGCACTGCCACAGGCCCCTCTGCCGGGTCCACCGCCATCAGCTCTTTTGTATTCTTATTTTTATATAAAATGGCTTTGGCGCTGACCATTTCTGTCACCGCCATTCCCGCTCCCTGCTCATGGCACAAAAGCCTGAAAGGCAGATCGGTTACTCCCGCCATGGGGGCCAGTATGATATTGCTGTTAAGCTCCCGATCTCCCAGCCTAAGCTTCATCCTCATCTCTCCCGCTCTCTTCCCAGTCTACATCCTCCTCTAAAAAGAAGGTTCTGTAGTATAATTCCAGCGCCTCCAGAAGATCCTTTTTCTCTTCCTGATACTGTTTGATCTTAAGGACACTTCCGATTTCGTCAAACAGGTAGTCGCCTTCCTCAGAGACTACCTTAAATTCCAGACGTCCCCTGTCGTCAAATTCCAGTGTCAGGACTCCGCCCACATCCTCTGTAAAAAGGACGCACATAATATGCAGCTCATCCTGTACCGACTGGGGAAGGCTCTTAAATTCTTCATTAAAATAATATTTCTGCTCATAGGAGCTGGCTCCGCAGAGCACCACTTTATCCATCATCTTCTTATCTCCGCAAAGGTCCGCTGCCCATACAGACAGCGGACCTCTTTTCTGCAATTCTTATCTTACCAGCATCTTTGCAATATTAAACTGCTCTTCTGAGATATCCTTCTTCATATTTAATGCTTCCTGGATATCGAAATCCACAAATTCGCCCTTTCTGTATGCCACCAGACGGTTGCTCTTTCCTTCTACCAAAAGCTCTGCCGCTCTGGCTCCCATAATAGACGCATACACACGGTCCTTGCAGGTAGGCGTTCCGCCGCGCTGCATGTGGCCCAGAATGGTAGCTCTTGTCTCAATGCCTGTGGCAGCCTCAATACGCTTTGCCATAGAGCTGGAATGACCGATTCCCTCTGCATTGATGATAATGTTGTGCTTCTTTCCCCTCTTACGGTTCTCAATGATCCGGTTGATCAGTGCCTGCTCATCTCCGTCGTAACGCTCCGGAAGCAGAATATCCTCTGCACCGTTTGCAATACCGCACCATAAAGCAATATATCCCGCATTGCGTCCCATTACCTCTACAATGCTGCAGCGCTCATGGGAAGTGGATGTATCGCGGATCTTATCAATGGCCTCCATTGCCGTATTGACTGCCGTATCAAAGCCGATGGTGTAATCGGTACATGCAATATCCAGGTCAATGGTTCCCGGAAGGCCAATGGTATTGATCCCCAGGGCGGACAGCTTTCCTGCTCCCTTAAAGGAACCGTCGCCGCCGATTACCACCATGCCGTCAATTCCGTGCTTGCGGCAGATATCAGCACCTCTCTGCTGACCCTCAGGAGTGGTAAATTCCTTGCATCTTGCTGTATAAAGAATGGTTCCGCCGCGGTTAATGGTGTCTGAAACACTGGTGGACTCCATGTCCACGATCTCCTCTTCCAGAAGACCGGCATAGCCTCTCATAATACCCTTTACCTTCAGTCCTTTATTGATCGCAACGCGCACAACTGCGCGGATTGCTGCGTTCATGCCTGGTGCGTCACCGCCGCTGGTTAATACTCCAATGGTCTTCACTGCCTTTGCCATAGCAATTTACCTCCTTATATTAAGCATATCCATCTATGCCTGTTGTTTTCTTCTTTCTATTTTACACACAACGCTATTCTAATTCATTTTCCATGATTTATCAAGAGTCATTTCTACGACTTTGACATTTTTTTCACCAACTTTACAGTACAGGCGATTTAAGAGTCCTGCATCCGCCATTACGTTCCAGTTGGGAGGGAGCATTTTTTTCGCCCGTTCCTTTTTTAAATAGATGATTACCTGATCATTTCCCTCGCTGGATTTTAGAAGCTCCATAAGCTCTGCCTCCGTTGCCTGATACCCGGCCATATCTTCAAACTGCAGCCACAGCTGACGGGGCACAGCATCAAAGGGGATCACCTGCTCGCAGACCAGTTTACCCACCGGTTCATCTCCCAGTGAAACACGTCCCCGGATAAAGAGCTTTTCATCCTCTGTCAGAAGATCCCTGTTATTTTCATAGTCTCTTGGAAATACGATCACTTCCACTGATCCCATCAGATCCTCCAGCGTGATAAAGGCCATCAGCTGGCCTGTGCGGGTAGTCTTGACCGTTTTTCCCGTTACCAATCCGCCTATGACAGCCTTTATGCCGTCCTTTACCACGGCCTCCTCCGTCTCCTCATCCACGATAAAATCAGCTGCTGTAGCAGTGATATTTTTCCGCCACAGCGCCTCATAATCATCCAGCGGATGACCGCTGATGTATACGCCTAAAATATCTTTTTCAAAGGCAAGCAGCTCTTCTTTTGCATATTCCCCTACATCAGGAAATACAACCTCAAACTCCTTTTTTTCCTCTTCTCCGGCTATATCAAAAAGGCTCAGCTGTCCCTCAAAGGCATTCTTCCGCTCTCTGGCCTTATTCTCAAGAAGCGCAGGCCCCACAGCCATCTTCTGCCGTCTTGTGCCGGGAAGAGAATCCAGTGCGCCTGATTTGATAAAATTTTCCAGCGTACGGCGGTTTACCTCTCTCTGGGTCATACGGTTGATAAAATCCTCCATGGTACGGAATTTTCCATTCTTCGCCCGTTCCTCCAGAATGGCGTCTACCACCGGCTTTCCCACGCTTTTAATCGCAGAAAGGCCATAGCGGATTCCTCCGCCGGACACGGAAAATCCGCTCTCTCCCTCATTGATATCAGGAGGAAGAACTGCGATATTCATCATGCGGCGGCAGTTTAAAATATATTCGGAAAACTTGCTCACATTTTCCATCACAGAAGACATAAGGGCCGCCATAAACTCCTTTGGATAGTAGTATTTCAGATAAGCGGTCTGGTAGGAAACCACAGCATAGGCTGCCGCGTGGGACTTATTAAAGGCATACTTTGCAAAGTCGATCATTTCATCATAAATATGATTGGCCGTCTTTTCATCAATACCATTTGCAATACAGCCCTTTACTCCCTCGGCTTCATTTCCGTAAACGAAATTCTGACGCTCTTTTTCCATCACAGCAGTCTTTTTCTTACTCATGGCACGGCGTACCAGGTCGCTTCGTCCCATGGTATATCCGGCCAGGTCGCGGACGATCTGCATTACCTGCTCCTGGTATACAATACACCCGTAAGTCGGGCTCAGAATCGGCTCCAGCTGAGGGCATTCATAGGTAATGGAGCTTTTATCATTCTTTCCTTTTAAATACCTGGGAATAAAGTCCATAGGGCCGGGACGGTAAAGGGAAATTCCCGCAATAATATCCTCCAGATTCTCCGGCTTAAGCTCCTTCATAAAGCTCTTCATCCCACCGCTTTCCAGCTGGAACACGCCCTCGGTCCTTCCGGTTCCGATGGATTCAAGTACCCTTTTATCATCAAAATCAATATGGTCAATATCAATGGAAATGCCGTAATCCTTCTCAGCCAGATGCACGGCATTCTGGATCACAGTCAGTGTACGCAGGCCCAGAAAGTCCATTTTAAGAAGCCCCAGCTCCTCAATGGTCGTCATGGTAAACTGGGTGGTAATGGTGCCGTCTGCCGCCTTGGAAAGCGGTACAAATTCGTCAATGGAGCGGCTGCCGATCACCACTCCCGCCGCGTGCATGGAGGTATGTCTTGGAAGGCCCTCCAGACGCTTTGACATATCGATCAGGTATTTTACCTGTGCGTCTTCATTATAAAGCTTTCTTAAATCCGGATTTGCCGCTATGGCCTTGTCAAGTGTCATTCCAAGATCATTTGGGATCATCTTTGCAATGGAATCACACATGGCGTAGGGCAGATCCAGCACACGGCCTACATCACGGACCACACCCTTGGCTGCCAGAGTACCGAAAGTAACGATCTGAACCACCTGGTCTTTGCCGTATTTCTCCACCACATAATCAATGACCTCCTGGCGGCGCTCGTAGCAGAAATCCACGTCAATATCAGGCATGGAAACTCGCTCCGGGTTTAAAAAGCGCTCAAAAAGCAGGTTATAGCGCACCGGGTCAATATTGGTAATGCCCAGAGTATAGGAAACAATGCTTCCCGCGGCAGAACCACGTCCCGGTCCCACCATAATATCCTTTGAGCGGGCATAGTTGATAAAATCCCATACGATCAGGAAATAATCCACATACCCCATGGTACGGATTACATCCAGCTCATAGTCCAGGCGTCGGCTTAACGTGCCGTCATCCTTTGGATATCGGGTCTTAAAGCCCTCCCGGCAGAGATGATTCAGATACGTCCAGGAGTCAAAGCCCTCCGGCACCTCATACTTTGGCAGCTTGGTGACGCCGAATTCAATCTCCACATTGCAGCGCTCTGCAATTTTATGTGTATTTTCAAGGGCTTCTCTGGCGTATGGGAAAAGGGTCTGCATCTCCTCCTCGGATTTACAGTAATACTGGCCGCCCGCATAGCGCATCCGGTCTTCATCCGCTACTTTTTTGCCGGTCTGGATGCACAGCAGGATATCGTGAGCCTTTTCATCCTCTGCAAAGGTATAATGGATATCATTGGTGGCGACCAGTTCAATCCCCGTGTCCCTGCTCAGCCTGAGAAGTCCCTGATTTACCATCTTCTGTTCTGGAAGCCCATGATCCTGAAGCTCCAGAAAGAAATTATTTTTCCCAAATATTCCCTCATACCGCTGTGCAGAACGCATGGCCTCCTCATACATTCCTCTGGCCAGATATTTCTGCACTTCTCCGGCCAGACAGGCGCTGAGGGCAATGACTCCTTCGTGATACGTTTCCAGAACCTCATAGTCTACACGGGGCTTATAGTAAAAGCCTTCCACAAAGCCCTTGGATACGATCTTCATCAGGTTTTTATAACCCTGATCATTTTCTGCCAGAAGAACCAGATGGTAATACCGGTCCTCTCCTCCCGTATTTTCCCGGTCAAACCTGGATCCAGGAGCCACATATACCTCGCAGCCCAGGATCGGTTTAATTCCCACTTCCTTTGCCGCCCGGTAAAAATCAATCACTCCATACATTACGCCATGATCCGTGATCGCCAGGCTGTCCATTCCCAGCTCCTTTGCCCTGGCGGTCAGCTCTTTTATCTTGGATGAGCCGTCTAAAAGACTGTATTCTGTATGGACGTGCAAATGTGTAAACGCCATATATACTGATTCTCCTTTCCCGGAACAACGTCCTGTTCCTGTCTGTTATGAAAAAAACCAGGCAGCCTTCTGCACTGCCTGGTTTCCAACTATCCTTTTAATCTCTCTGAAACACTTATGCATTGATGAGATACTTCTCAATCTCAGACACTGCCTGATCCTCATCCGCACCGTCAGCCTCTACTGTGATGGACTGGCCGGCAATCAGCCCAAGGGTCATCATTCCCATAATACTCTTTGCATTTACACGCTTGGAACCGGACTCCAGATAGATTCTGCTGTCGTACTGGCTGGCAACCTGCACCAGCATAGCGGCCGGTCTTGCTTCTAATCCATCGGGCAGTTCAACGGTAATTATTTTTTTCTTCATGATTATCCTCCTCATATCTGCGGATGGAGCGTTTCCTTACTGCTCCGGGAACTTTTCCCTTAAATCCTCCGCCATAAGGCTGAGTTTTCTCAGCCGGTGATTGACTCCTGACTTTCCCACCGGCGGTTCCAGAGCTTCCCCCAGCTCCTTAAGTGTCGCCTCCGGCCGTTCCAGCCTCACTCTTGCCATTTCCTGAAGGTTCTCCGGAAGGGACTCAAGTCCTATGGTATCCTGAATATACCGGATATCCTCCATTTGCTTTACGGCTGCCGAAACCGTTTTATTGATATTGGCAGTCTCGCAGTTTACCTGACGGTTTACGCTGTTTCGCATCTCCTTTACGATCCGGATATTTTCCAGCTCCATAAGCGCCACCGGCGCCTCCATGATCTGAAGCAGCTCTGCGATCTGGCTTCCCTCCTTTACATACACTACAAAATAGCGTTTGCGCAGAACGATCCTGGCCTCAATATCAAATGAAGCCATCAGCCCCTGAAGCTGCTTTGCCTTCCGCATGGATGCACAGGTGATCTCAAAATGGTAGAACTTTTCCGGATCACTGATGGAACCCGCCGAAAGGAAGGCCCCGCGGATAAATGCCCGCTTACAGCAGACATTCTGCACCACAACGTTATGTATCAGCGACAGATCCTCCGCAATTTCTCCATAAGAATCCAAAAGTTTGGACGCCTGAAGAACCCGGAGCGCATCCTCATGCTCTCTCACTGCTACCATATATGTTCGGCTCCGCCCCGGCATCTGGCCCCGGCGGATTAAAACATCCGTATTTATATTAAATGTTTTTTTCAATAATGTAAAGTATTTTCTTGCAACTGCCAGATTTTCTGTATGGATCTCAATGGCATAGTGATCGGAGGCCGATATCTTTACCCGGCCGCAGAGGCTTAAAACAGCCGCTGTTTCTGCGATCTGGCAGTGCCTTGCCGGAGACCACTGTCTGGACAGTTCCTCCTTTACTTTGGAAGAAAATGACATTGCTCCCTCTTAACTTTCCCTGTTATCGTTTACTATCCTTATCAATATCTCTGTGATCCATGCGGATCCCATATTCTCCGTGGCTCTTCAAATGGTCATACAGAGCCTTTGCAATGGTGACAGACCGGTGCTTTCCCCCGGTGCATCCGACAGCGATAACCAGCTGATTTTTCCCTTCATTGATATAATTGGGAAGAAGGAAATCCATCATGTCATTCATCTTCTCTATAAACGTCTCTGCTGTATTCCCCTGCATCACATAATCTCTCACAGACTGGTTTTCTCCGGTCAGGGGACGCAGCTCCTCCACATAGTAAGGGTTCGGGAGGAAACGCACATCAAAGACCAGATCTGCATCCTCAGGAATACCATACTTAAAGCCAAAGGACATAACGGTAACAAACATATTTTTAAAGCTTTCTTCCTTTAAAAATATCTTTTCCAGCTCCTGACGCAGTTCCTTTGTCAAAAGCATGCTGGTATCAATAATAAAATCCGATCCCTTCTTTAAAAACGCCACTCTGGCTCGTTCCTTTTCAATGCCTGTTTCCAGCCGTCCCTTTCCGGCCAGAGGATGGGAACGTCTTGTTTCCTTATAGCGTTTGATCAAAGCGGTATTGCTTGCATCCAGAAAAAGGATCTGTACATCCATCTGTTCTCTGCGCCACTTTTCGATAACGCCTTCCAGATCTTTTAGACCCTCCCCGCTGCGGATATCGATCCCCAGAGCCGCCTTCTGCACAGTTCCTCCGTCCGATACCAGCTGCACGAATTTATCTGCCAGGGAGATAGGCAGATTGTCCACACAGTAAAACCCCAGATCCTCCAGCATTTTTAAAGCAATGGTTTTTCCGGCCCCAGACATTCCGGTGACAATTACAAGCTTCATCTGTCAGTTCACCTCGTACTCTTTATCGTAATCCACCTTAAAATTTCCCCAGTGTCTTTACTTCCATTTCCAGCTCCACATCAAACTGTGTCTTTACCCGCTCCCGAATCTGACGGCAGAGTTCCATCACATCTGCCGCTGTGGCATCGCCCCTGTTAATCACAAAGCCGCTGTGCTTTTGGGACACCTGCGCGCCGCCGACGGTAAAGCCTTTTAATCCGGCATCCTCAATGAGTCTGGCCGCAAAATGCCCTTTTGGCCGTTTAAAGGTACTGCCCGCACTCGGATACTGAAGAGGCTGCTTTTCCCTGCGTTTTAAAGACAGTTCATTCATATACGCCTCAATCTCATCCCGATTTCCTTTTTTCAGGCGAAAGCAGGCGTCCAGCACGGTATAACCCATAGCAGGGATACAGCTGGTGCGGTAATCCATCTTAAGCTCCTTTGGCCCAAGAGTAAGGATTTCTCCCTCCGGCGTCATAACTCTGGCATACTCCAGTACATCCTTTATCTCTGACCCATAGGCCCCGGCATTCATCACCAGAGCGCCTCCTATGGTTCCCGGAATCCCGGCCGCAAATTCAAGGCCTGTAAGCCCCTCCTTTAAAGCTCTTTTCGCCGTTCGGCTTAAAAGCTGTCCGGATGATGCAAAAATCCTCTCTCCTTCTGCCTCAAGACGCGTCAGCCCCTCTGTCGTGGAAATAACCACTCCCTCATATCCTGCATCACTGACCAGCAGGTTGCTTCCATTTCCCAGAATAAAAAACGGAAGCTTCTCCCTTCTGCAGAAAGAGAGGACCGTTTTAAGCTCTGTCTCTCCGGACGGACATACATAAGCCGCTGCGGGACCTCCGATCCGAAAGGTGGTGTGGCTGCTCATAGGCTCCATAAAACGGCACGGAAAGCCCTCCAGCTCCAAAAGAGCCTGCAGTTTTTCTTTAAGCTCCATCTGTTTCCTTTCTCCGGTCTGAATATCAGTCATTCATCCCGTTTTTTAAATTTGCCTGTACACGGTTATACAGCTCCTGAGCCGCATTGTAGCCCATCTTCTTCTGGCGGTGGTTTACAGCCGCCGACTCTACGATTATGGCAAGATTTCGTCCGGGACGGATGGGAATGGTGTGGCACACAACCTGATTGCCCAGAAATTCCGTATACTGATCTTCCAGGCCCAGGCGGTCATACTCCTTATCCCGGTTCCAGTCCTCCAGCTTGATCACCATATCGATCGACTGTGTATCCTTTACACTCTCAACACCGTACAGAGTCTTTACATCAATGATCCCGATACCACGAAGCTCAATAAAATGCCGGGTAATATCCGGCGCACTTCCGATCAGGGTATCGTCGCTGACACGGCGGATCTCCACCACATCATCCGTCACAAGGCGGTGTCCCCTCTTTAACAGCTCCAGCGCCGCCTCACTCTTTCCGATCCCGCTCTCTCCCATGATCAGCACACCTTCACCGAATACGTCAAGAAGCACTCCGTGGATGCTGATGCAGGGAGCCAGCTTCACATTGAGCCAGCGGATGACCTCTGCCATCAGGGATGAGGTTGTCTTATCTGATACAAGACAGGGAACACCGTAATAATTGCAGTATTCCAGCAGATCATCATCGGGATTCTGTCCCCGGCTGAATACAAGGCAGGGAATCTGGCTGGAGGTCAGTTTATCATACATCTGACGCTTCACTTCTCTGTCCATGGTATTGATATATGCCTGCTCCACGTATCCTATGATCTGTACGCGCTCTCTGTCAAAATGATCGAAAAATCCGGTAAGCTGCAGCGCAGGACGGTTTACATCTGGATGGGTCAGTACGATCTTATCCGTATCAATCTCCGGTGTGGTGTTGCGCAGTTTCATTTTCTCAATAAGCTCACTGATGGTTACTCCATGCATGGTATAATTACCCCCTTGTGTCTGCTCTCCGCACATGGACGCGGAAAGGCTGTCTGGTTAACATATATACTATCACAAGTTTCACTGATTGTCATGTGTTTTTACATCCGCGCACATTCCGCCGCAGAACGAATGCCCCCCTGTTTTACGAAAAAAATGGTAAACGGCCTCTGCGGCCTTCTGATTCATCTGAGGCGTCTGGGCCAGCTCCTGTATGTCTGCATTTCTTATGGCCTCGATATCCTTAAACTGGCGCATCAGCGCCTTCCGTCTGGCAGGGCCGATGCCCGGGATTTCATCCAGTACCGATCTTACCTGCCCTTTTCCCCGAAGGCTTCGGTGATATTCAATGGCAAACCGGTGGGCTTCATCCTGAATCCGCGTAATAAGCCGGAAGCCCTCGCTGTGCCGGTCAATAGGCACCTCTTTATTGTTGAAATACAGGCCTCTGGTGCGGTGAAAATCATCCTTTACCATGCCGCATACCGGAATGGAAAGGCCCATCTGTTCAAGAACCCCAAGGGCAATATTGACCTGTCCTCTTCCGCCGTCCATCATGATCAGATCCGGAAAACGGGTAAAGCTTCCAAAAGAAAGTTCCTTTCCCTCCGCTCTGAGGTTCTTTGCCTCCTCCATTCCATGAGAAAACCGTCTGGTTAAAACCTCTTCCATGGAGGCATAGTCATTTGGCCCCTGGACGGTGCGGATCTTAAATTTCCTGTAGTCACTGCGCTTTGGCTTTCCGTCCTCATAAACTACCATAGAACCTACCGACTCCACGCCGCTTGTATTGGAAATGTCAAAGGCCTCCACCCGGCGCACTGCACCGATCCCAATGAGCGCTCCAATCTGGTTCATGGCTCCTATGGTACGCAGTTCTTCCTTTTTGATCCGTTCCCTATCCTGAGACAGGACCAGAGCCGCATTTCTTGCCGCCAGCTCCACCAGCCTTTCCTTCTCCCCCTTCTGGGGCACCACCAGCCTTACCTTCTGTCCCCTTTTCGCGGTCAGCCACTGGCTGATAACCTCGCTGTCTGTAATGGGATACTGAAGCCAAAGCTCCCTTGGGATAAACGGCGTTCCTGCATAAAACTGCTTTACAAAGCCGTCCAGAATCTCCTCCTCGCTCTCTGCTGCTCCCGCTGACAAATGAAAATGATCCCTTCCGATCAGCTTTCCTTCCCTGATAAAAAATACCTGTACCACAGCGTCCCTTTCGTCTCTTGCCAGAGCCACAATATCACGGTCCTCCATGCTGCTGCTGGTAATTTTCTGCTTCTGTGCCACCTGCTTTACACTGTTTAACAGCTCCCGGTATTCAATGGCCTTTTCAAACTCCATTTGCTCCGACGCCTGCTCCATTTTCTCCTTCAGGGAACGCAGAAGAGGCTCGTAATGGCCTCCTAAAAAATCAAGCGCCTGTCCAAAGGACTTCTGATAATCCTCCTTTGAAATATACCCCTGACAGGGAGCATCACACTGCTTGATGTGGTAATTTAAGCAGGGCCTCTCCTTTCCCGTATCCTTCGGCAGATTCCGGCTGCAGGTGCGGATCCGGTACAGCTTATGGATCAAATCCAGCGTATCCTTGACTGCCCCGGCGCTGGTATATGGGCCAAAATACCGGCTGCGCCCATCCTTTTTCATATCCCTTGAAAATAAAAGTCTTGGGAAATCCTCACCCACCGTAGCCTTGATGTAAGGATATGTCTTATCATCCTTTAACATGGTATTGTATCTGGGGCGATGCTCCTTGATCAGATTGCATTCCAATACCAGCGCTTCCAGCTCTGAATCGGTTAGAATGTACTCAAACCAGGCAATATGGGAAACCATCTGTTCGATCTTGGCAGTCTTATTCCGGCTGCTCTGAAAATACTGGCGCACCCGGTTTTTTAAGCTGACTGCCTTTCCCACATAGATGATTTCATCCCTGTCATTGTGCATCAGATAAACGCCCGGACTGGCAGGGAGTTTTTTTAATTCCTCTTCCAGATCAAACATCAAAACCCTCCTGTTCAGCGCAGCCGTGTGCCGTCATAGCGGCGCAGAAGCTGTACATAGCGGCGGAGCGCCTGAATCTGCTCCTCCACAGGCATTTCCGGCTCCGGTTTTAAATCCATAGCCATAAACATACAATCCAGCTCCCGTTTGGTTGCCTTTCCTTCCATCTGTTTCAAAACAGCTAACTTATCCTCAGGGCGCAGCGCATCCAAAAAACGCTCCAGCCAGGGGCCTGGAAGTTCCTCTTCCTTATCCGTCTCCCCCTGTTTCCTTTCCTGCCAGGCAGTTCTTACAGGATCATTCTCCGGCCATACACGCTCAAAACGGTATTCCTGATCCGCATCCGGATATTTTTCCCGGTCTACCGGACTCATAAACATCTCCAGAGGGCGGACATACATACCAAACGTTCCATACAGTGCCTGATACACCACCATAGGCTCTCCTGTTTCTGAATGAACAGCCACTGCTATGACCTGATACAGTTTATTTTTAAAATGCCTGTAAAATGCTCCCGGCACAGGCATACACTCTCTCTGCTGCAAAATGCATCTACCTCATTTCCGCCCGGCCTATGCCGAACTCTGTGTTTATCTTTTTAGTATACCATATCTCATTTTAGAATCAACGGAATTTTGTCCGGACAGATAAAAACGCCCCGCTGCTATGCTGTCTGCAAAGCTGCGGGGCGTACACCTGGGTCTGAAAAGGTATGCTTCTGCATTCCTTACTGTAAAGAAGCTGCCGCGTCTTTTCCTGCAGCTAAATATTCCTGACCGGAAAATTCATCTGCATTCGCCGCTGCCGCATTTACAAGAATCAGCACTGCTGCCAGAATCACCCAGGCAAAGCATTCCAATCCTTTTTTCAGTTTCATAATCCTCTTTTCCTCCTAAGGACCACATCTGGATCCGACTCACATTATACCGTTTTTCCGCAAAAATGCAAGTTTTAAATTTTTTTCTGACAGACGGGGAATTTCTCTCCTTCATCCGTTTTATATAGTAGAGGCTGTTAATTTTATACTTCTGATAAGGAGGAATATTTATGATTACTTATAAGCCATTCTGGGAAACCCTGAAAAAGTCACCCGAAACCACTTATACCCTAATCCATAAACATCAAATTTCCAGTGCTACCATTGACCGTCTGCGAAAGGATAAACCCTTAAGCACAATCACCATTGACGATCTGTGCCATATTCTGAACTGCCAGGTGGGTGAAATTGCCGCGTACATACCTCCTGAAGATAAACCACATTAAACGGTCAAACTCTGAACATTTTACAATAGCCTTCTGTTTTTTCCTGTGCTATACTTTAAGAAGCTTAACGTATAAGGAGGTTTCTTTGTAATGCAGAAGATTGGAAGAAATGATCCCTGCTGGTGCGGCAGCGGTAAAAAATACAAAGACTGTCACATGGAGCTGGAAGAAAAGCTGACCCAGTTCCGTCGTCAGGGCGCCATCGTCCCCACCAGAGCCTTATTAAAAACACCCGAACAGATCCGTGGCATAAAAGAGAGTGCCCGGATCAATGTAGCCGTTCTTGATTATGTAGCTGCACATATCGGCCCCGGCATCACTACTGCCCAGATCGATCTGTGGGTCTATGAACAGACCACCCGTTTAGGAGGCATTCCCGCGCCTCTGGGCTATAACGGCTTTCCCAGAAGCGTCTGCACCTCTGTCAATGACCAGGTATGCCACGGCATTCCATCCGAAAATGACATTCTGAAAGAAGGCGATATTATAAACATAGACGTCTCTACTATCTATAATGGTTATTTTTCTGATTCCTCCCGTATGTTCTGCATCGGAGCGGTTTCTCCGGAGAAAAAACGATTGGTAGATACAGCAAAACAATGTCTGGAGATTGGTTTGACAGAAGTACGTCCCTGGGGATTTTTAGGTGATATGGGGCAGGCAATCCATAATTTTGCCAAAGAAAACGGCTGCAGCATTGTCCGTGAAATCGGCGGTCACGGCGTGGGACTGGAATTCCATGAAGAACCCTGGGTAAGCTATGTGTCCAAAAAAGGTACAGAAATGCTCATGGTTCCCGGAATGTGCTTTACCATTGAACCCATGGTAAATATGGGACGGCCGGATGTATTTGTGGATGCGGACAACGACTGGACGGTATATACGGATGACGGACTGCCCTCCGCCCAATGGGAAATCCAGGTGCTGATCACAGAGGATGGATATGAAATACTGGCGTGGTAGACGATTTTCCGAATGGAGTATGCAACACGAAATGCAGCACGCATTAAAAAAAGTCCTGTATTACAGGACTTTTTTTAATGGAGATAGTGGGATTCGAACCCATGACCTCTTGCATGCCATGCAAGCGCTCTCCCAACTGAGCTATACCCCCATTGGAACATATTTATATCAACTGGCGTCGACTCGTTGATAATACCATATCCGGCAGAATAAATCAAGTATTTTCCAAACTTTTCTCAAAAGGTTTCCAAGACACAAGCTCCCCGAAAGGTTTTCGCCTTCCGGGGAGCTTCTATCATTTAATATACATTTTCACTGTAGAAATTATTCATTTCCATACAGAGCAACCAGCTTGGATAAGTGCTCAAAGCGCTCCTTAGCCTCCTGCTCGTTGCGTGCGAACAGCTCTGCTGCTCTCTCAGGATTCTTCATGGTCAGAGACAGGTAACGAACCTCGCCCTTTAAGAAGTCCTGATAGCCTTCCATCTTAGGAGCCTTGGAATCCAGAGTGAACTTCTTCTCTGCTGCAGGATTGTAACGGAAGTTATTCCAGTAGCCACACTCTAATGCCAGCTTCTCCTCAGTCTGAGCCTTGTTCATGCCCTTCTTGATACCATGGTTGATACATGGAGCATATGCAATGATCAGAGATGGTCCCGGATATGCCTCAGCCTCAGCCAGTGCCTTAACGGTCTGCTGCATGTCGCCGCCCATACAGATCTGTGCAACGTATACATAGCCGTAGCTCATAGCGATGCCAGCCAGATCCTTCTTCTTGGTCTCCTTACCGCCAGCTGCGAACTGAGCAACTGCACCGGTCTTGGTAGCCTTAGAAGCCTGTCCGCCTGTATTGGAGTAAACCTCGGTATCGTATACCATGATGTTGATATCCTTACCGGAAGCCAGAACGTGGTCTACGCCGCCGAAGCCGATATCGTAAGCCCATCCGTCACCGCCGAAGATCCACTGAGACTTCTTAGCCAGGAAATCCTTGTTAGCTACGATGTCCTTGCAAACCGGGCAGTCAACGCCGGATAATGCAGCAACCAGACGATCGGTTGCAGAACCGTTCAGAGCGCCGATGCCATAGGTATCTAACCACTCCTTGCAGGCTGCCTTGATATCGTCAGTTGCGTTCTCATTTGCCATAACGCTCTCAACCTTAGCCTTTAAGCCGTCTCTGATTGCGTTCTGAGCCAGTAACATACCATAACCGAACTCAGCATTGTCCTCAAACAGGGAGTTATCCCATGCAGGACCCTGTCCCTTAGCGTTCATGGTGTATGGTGTAGAAGGTGAGGAGTTGCCCCAGATAGAGGAACATCCTGTTGCGTTTGCAATGTACATTCTATCACCAAACAGCTGGGTGATCAGCTTAGCGTAAGGAGTCTCGCCACAGCCTGCACATGCGCCGGAGAACTCAAGCAGAGGCTGCTTGAACTGGCTTCCCTTAACAGTGTTCTCTTTGAACTTTGCAACAACCTCATCCTTGATGGATACAGTCTGGCCAAAGTCAAAGATAGCCTGCTCGCTGAGGCTCTCTTCCAGAGGCTTCATCTCCAGAGCCTTGTTGCCCTTCATGCCTGGGCAGACATTTGCACAGGAGCCACATCCTGTACAGTCAAGTGCAGAGATGGTCATGGCAAACTTGTAGCCTGGCATACCGGTCATATCCTTCATCTTCATATCTGCAGGAGCGTTAGCAGCTTCATCAGCTGTCATAGCTACCGGACGGATAACAGCGTGAGGACATACATAGGAACAGAAGTTACACTGGATACAGTTGTCAACATTCCATACAGGAACATTTACTGCAATACCACGCTTCTCGTATGCGGAAGAACCAGATGGTGTAGTACCGTCTACATAATCCTTGAATGCGGATACAGGCAGGGAGTTTCCTTCCTGAGCGCTTACCTTGGTCTGGATATTGTTTACGAAATCAACAACTTCCTTGCGGCCCTCGGTAACTACCTTATAATCAAGGCCTTCGTCCTCGCACTGAGACCAGCTTGCAGGAACCTCTACCTTGTGAACGCCCTTAGCGCCGGCATCGATTGCTGCCCAGTTCTTCATAACAACGTCCTCGCCCTTGCGGCCGTAGGTTGCCTTTGCAGCTGCCTTCATCAGTTCATTTGCCTTCTCAGCAGGAATGATGCCTGTCAGCTCGAAGAATGCGGACTGAAGGATAGTATTGATACGGGTCGGGCCCATGCCGGTCTCGATACCGATCTTAACACCGTCGATGGTGTAGAAGTTGATCTTATGATCAGCGATGAACTTCTTAACCTGTCCTGGCAGATGCTTCTCAAGACCTTCCATATCCCATGGGCAGTTTAACAGGAAGGTACCGCCGTCAACCAGCTCCTGAACCATGTTGTACTTGCGTACATAAGAAGGATTGTGGCAGGCAACGAAGTTAGCCTGACGGATCAGGTAGGTAGACTTGATGCGGCTGTGTCCGAAACGCAGATGAGACATGGTAACACCGCCGGACTTCTTGGAGTCGTAATCAAAGTATGCCTGAGCGTACATATCAGTGTTATCACCGATGATCTTGATGGAGTTCTTGTTAGCACCTACCGTACCGTCAGCGCCAAGACCCCAGAACTTACAGTTGGTTGTTCCCTCTGGAGTAGTAACTAAAGGAGCGCCAATCTCCAGAGACAGATTTGTAACGTCATCCACGATACCGATCGTGAATGGGCTCTTTGTCTCATTCTCAAATACTGCTACGATCTGAGCAGGTGTGGTATCCTTGGAACCTAAGCCGTAACGTCCGGTCTGGATCTTGATCTGGTCAAACTTGCTGCCCTTAAGAGCTGCAACAACATCCAGATACAGAGGCTCGCCCATAGCGCCTGGCTCTTTTGTTCTGTCTAATACAGTGATGGTCTTTACAGACTCAGGAATGGTATCGATCAGTGCCTGTGCGCAGAATGGTCTGTACAGACGAACTTTAACAACACCAACCTTCTTGCCCTGTGCAACCAGGTAATCAATGGTCTCCTCGATGGTATCATTTACAGAACCCATAGCAACGATCACATGCTCTGCATCAGCAGCGCCGTAGTAATTGAACAGCTTGTAATCTGTACCGATCTTAGCGTTAACCTTGTCCATGTACTCCTGAACAATTGCAGGAAGTGCATCGTAGTAGGGGTTACATGCCTCTCTTGCCTGGAAGAAAATATCAGGGTTCTGAGCAGAACCTCTCTGGCATGGATGATTTGGATTCAGAGCGTTCTTACGGAATGCTGCAATCGCATCCATATCAGCCATATCCTTCAGGTCCTCGTAATCCCAGGTCTCGATCTTCTGGATCTCGTGAGATGTACGGAAACCGTCAAAGAAGTTGATGAAAGGAACTTTGCCCTTGATTGCTGCCAGATGAGCAACTGGAGTTAAGTCCATAACTTCCTGTACGCTGGACTCACACAGCATAGCGCATCCTGTCTGACGACAGGCATAAACGTCGGAATGGTCACCGAAAATAGATAATGCATGGCTTGCCAGTGCACGGGCAGATACGTTAAATACGCCTGGCAGCTGCTCGCCTGCGATCTTGTAAAGGTTAGGGATCATCAGTAACAGACCCTGGGAAGCAGTATAGGTGGTGGTCAGCGCACCTGCTGCCAGAGAACCGTGTACAGCACCTGCTGCACCAGCCTCAGACTGCATCTCTGTAATCTGAACTTCATGACCGAAGATGTTGGTTCTTCCGTCTGTTGCCCATTCATCTGTAGCTTCTGCCATAGGTGAGGATGGGGTAATCGGATAAATAGCCGCTACATCAGTAAATGCATAGGAAGCATGAGCTGCTGCATGGTTACCATCCATGGTTTTCATTTTTCTTGCCATTTTGATTTCCTCCTGCAATTAGTGAAATATGTATATGATAGTATACATGTAAGTCCGCCCGACGGCACATAGCCTTTAGCGGACTGACCTGTATATTATTATAAACAATTCTTTAACAAATTGCAAATGCTTAATTGCTATTACTGCAAAAAATACAATGTATACAGTATAATTTATGCATAAATCCTCTGACAGCCAGAAATAGCGAAAAAAAACAGCCGTAAAATTTCCATTTGGGAATTTTACGGACTGCTTCTTTCTCAAAATTTTTAAAAATTCAAACCGCTATTCCGGCTTTACGGGAACAACCACGGCTCCGGCTCCCGGCCCGCCCTGTGAACCGGAAGGCGCGTCCTCTGACGGAGCAGGGGCCACAGGTACGGAAGACGGCTCTGTAGAAGCTGATCCCGGCCCTTCTGCCGGAGCAGAGGAAGCCGTACCTGACCCAGGCTGGGACTGGGTTGTCTCAGCAGGGCCGGTATATCCCTCCGGCATTCCGTCCACTGTCGGCGTAACCGTTGTTGCCTGCGTGGTGGTTTCCTCCGGATTTAATACCACACCGCTGGTATTGCGGTGGACTACCGGCTTGTGGCCCTTATACGTTGTTTTATGATCCAGTTCTCTGGAAATCTCCTTGCCGTCCTTATAGACAACCTTATAGGTTTCCCAGCGGCTTCCGGAGCTTCCCTTGCTTGTGGTCTTTTCCACTCCCGGATCCAGAGTCTGATCTTCTACATATTCCGGTTCCGGCACACCAAGGTCTTCTACCTTTTTAGACTCCAGATCCCAGGTGATGCCGTCCTCCAGAATCGGGATACCATATACAGATACCGTCATCTTCTGATCCGCATAGCTTGCCCGCAGGCCGATCGCTGTGCTTGAGGTATTGATGAATTTAAAATCAGGCTGCTCATAACTTACAGTAGCATCTCGTCCCGGAGTTACATAATTTGGCTCAAAGGTATGGGAGCGGCGATAGCTGATCTTTAAGCCTGCTTTAAATACCGCATTGTACAGAGTAGTTGAAACCTGGCATACGCCTCCGCCGATTTCCTGAACAACCTCACCGTTATTATAGGCAGCCGCACCCTTATAACCCTTAGCCTCTGTACGCTGGCCTACAGTTCCGTTAAAGGAGAACTCATGGCCCGGCTTGATAACGGTGCCGTTAATAGCTTCTGCCGCCAGACGGACATTCGTATTTCTGTTTTTATTGGATGTGGTATTTGTAGTAAAGGAACCAATGGTCTTATACTGCTCCTTTGCGCTGGCCGCCGTAATCTCAGGTGCCACCGTGCTGCCGGATGCCTCAATTTTGGCATCAAAGTCCTTTGCAGCCAGAGCCTGTGTGATATCATCGATCAGCTTTTCCTGATCAATGGCAAAGCCATTCTCCTCTCCCGCGAAAACGAACTTCCCTGTTTCTGCATTAAAGCTGTCGATGGAACCATTTTTTGCCTTCTTATCCCACTTCGCCGCGCAGGCTGCTGCCTCCGCTTTAATCTGCTCTTCTAATCCGGCCGTATCCAGCGTGTAGCTTTCCTGAGGCTCTCCGCTGTAGATCTCATTTAAAAGAGAATCGATTTTTCCGGCCATCAGGTCATTTACCTCATAAACTTCAGAATCATAAGAAACGGTCATGCTCCATGGAAATTCTTTTAACAGCACCTCTCTGGCCTGAGATTTGGAAAGGCCGGTGATGGAAATGCCGTCTACGGACACCTCTTTTTTCATCTCGGTTTCTGTCACTGCCTCTGTTGTTGCCTGCACTCCCGTCTCATCAGAGTTCTTTCCATTTAACGCCATAGCAATGCAGGTAATCACTACGATCAGGATCACGCCTCCAATGGCAATCCATTTATAATCCGGCCCCTTTCTTCTGTGGCGGCGGCTGTTCCGCCTTACATTCTGCATGGCGTTCATCCTTCCTGCCTGGCCGGAGCGGTAAGAGGAACTGCTGCGTGAGCCGCCGTGTCCTGTATTTCTGGAAGAGGTACCTCTGGATGATGCTCTCCCGGAAGCACTACGTCCTCTGTCTGCGCCCTTTGCCCGGCTTCTGCCCGGCGAAGCGCTGCGGTTCCTGCTGTTGTTTTCTAACTGATTCATTTTTCTCACACCTTGTTCAAAATACTTTTGCATTAATTACAGCTTGTAGTATAGCATACTTTATTTAAAATGGAACCGCTTTTTATATTTTTTTCCTTTGATTTTTTCTATTTGTAAATTTACTGTTACTTATTATAAATGAAATATTATGGAAGTATTACCAAAGTATTTCACTGCTCTTTTTTAGAGGCTGTGACCTTTGAAAGCTGCAAAATGATCTCGCTGAAATATCTGGGCGGAACCTGCTCCAGAAGAAGCGCCTTTTTATCATCTGCCTCATCATAGACATAGCTTCCCCTCTCTATGGTTCCGGCCGGATAGAAACGGACGTCTTCTATTGTTACCTCCTCGTTCTGTCCTCCGATATAGGTTCCTGAAAAATGAAGCTCCGCTCCCAGTTTCCCGTCTTCCCGGTAAAAGGTATAAAAACAGCCCGCATCCTGAACAGAACCCGTATACCAGCCAAGAGACTGCATTTTTCCGATGAGAGACAGATCGTTAAGGATTACTCCTTCAAAGCGCTCCACTGCCTTCTGCCCCACTTCTTCTTCGGAAATGAGGTACACAGTGCGGTCCAGCTGTTCCACAGGCTGAATGATTTCATAATCCTCCAGCTGCTCCTTCCATGCGTCCCTCTCTTCCTTTGAAAGCTCAATGGGATGGATCAGGCCGATTACTGCATCCTCAGGCAGCTCCAGCTCCTCTTCATCCACCGTATTAAAGGAGCCGTCCTCCATATACCGGAAGCTGCCTGTAAGTGTTTCTTCCTTATATATACCCCAGATCAGGCCAATGGCAAAGGGGTGCATCACCGGCTTTTTCGTAAACAGCTCCACCCAGTCCTCCTTCTTCCACATACGTCCGGATGACAGGGCCAGCTCCAGCCTCTGCTTCTGGCTGGCAGCCACGGTTTTTAACTGCTTTTTCATAGCCTTAAACTCCTCGTAAGCCCTTGCCGCCTTATCTTCCTCATCCCGCTTGCCCGGAGCAGGCATATTTTTAAGCTTTCTGCCCTCCTGGTCCCGAACCTGAATTTCAAGCTCCGGGGTAATGGACACGGTAAAGGATCTTGCTCCATAGTCAAAAACACGCTCCATCCGCTCATTAAAACCGAGATCCGGCACAATCCGGTCTGAAAGCTCCTCTCTAGTAATCCCAAGCTGTCCGGCGGCAAATTCCAGCGCTTTGGCAGCCGCAGCCTTCACCTGACGGAACTTGAATTTTGACGCAATGCCGTCTACCTTTAAAAGCGCCTCTGAAACAGGGCTTAAGGCCAGTGCGTTAACCGCCTCACAGGCCATGGCGCCTCTGGCATTTACCGGCCATTCCTGGATCTGACGGTACAGCTTTTTAACCATCAGATCGCCTCCGTGGATGGACGCTGCATAAAGAACCCATTTCTTCTTTGCTTCTGCGCCCTGCTCCATAAAACGGTCAAAGAGTTCATTTACATAAAGAGAAAACTCCTCTTTCTTAAGGTCTCCGGCCAGAAATTCAGCGTCTTTATTTACGCCCGGACTGGTTCCTGCTCCGGCATAACACAGGAGAATGGCCTGAAGGTATTCAACGGACGCCTCCTCCCCGTTTTCAAAATGAACCACCGGGAAAGGAGTCTGAAAGGCCCAGGACAGCGTGCGGCTCTTTCCTCCTTTATGAAGGGCTTTTACCAGATCCTCCCTCTTTAAAACGCCGGAGGGGCTTTCATTTTCTTCCTCCTTTACCCCCAGCACCTGGGTTAAAAGCCGGCGCACCTTGGCATTTTTTTCCTTTTCAAGAGCTGCCTCAAGAGCCGGGCGGTCGGAACCGTCATTCCATGCAGCCAAAACATATACCGCAGCTTCCCTGGGGCCTGCCTTTTTATCGCTTAAAAGAACAAGTATATCATCCTTCCAGTCCTTCTGCTCCTCTAAAATTTTTAAAAGCTCCTCCCGGACGGATTTAGCCGTATCCTTTGCATAGGAAAGAATTTCTTTTTTGTACTCTTTTGCCATCAGAGCCATGGTCATAAGCCCCAGACGGCGGCCTTCTGCCTCAGACTCACGAAATACTTCCATCACTGCTTCCGGATTGGCTCTGAGCTTATACAGAAATACTCTTCTGGCTGCCAGCTCAAAGCAGCGTTCCTTATCCGAATCAAGGTATAAGGATTTTACATTCAGGATAAAGGTCTTTAACAGATGCGCCTCATCCATTCCCGCTTCTTCCATGTCTTTAAAAAATCCTGCAAAGGCTTCTTCCTTCGGCTGGTAGAACGGATTTTTTCCCGAGGACATAAAGTACCCCTCCTGCCGAAGAAAGGTACAGGCCTGGCAGCGGTTAAAAAACTCCCGGTCCTCATCCTTAGCAGGAAAGCCGTCCAGCAGATTACGCAGTCTATAGCCCCTGTAAAAATGACTGTTTTTTGCCATCTGTTCCTCATATGGATACAGAGCGCTGAAAGGAACCCGTCCATACAGGTAATCAATTAACGTCTGGGTTTCCGGGCCTTTTTCCTCTGTCAGTACCTTTATAACCGCATCTCTTCTGCGCATGCCGGCAGAGGACTGAAGGGTTTTATAAAGCTTAGGATCTGCGCTGCGAACCACATTCATCATGTAATTCATCTGCTCCAGATCTGCCTCCTTTAGGCATTCCAGATACAGCTCCTTATTCTTTTTAAGCTGGCTGCAAAGAATCTTCCCCTGCTTTCTGATGGCTGCCCAGGAAATGTAGGACTTGCTGTCCAGATGGAACAGCTCATCAAAGCTTCCTCCCCGTTCGTGAAGATCCCTGCGGAAATCCAGCTGCTCCATAATAGGAAGGCAGCAGTTCATATCAGAAGCCAGATACAGATCCACTGTGCGCATCAGACAGGGGGACAGGGCCATATTCATAAAAGCGGTTCCGCATATGAGCCATGTAATAAGATTATTCTGGGCCAGAGGACCTGCCAGAGAACGGATCTCATCCGTCATGGATCCTTCCTTTAGCGCACGGGCAATCTGAAACCGGCTCGCCTTGGAAACAGAGGACGGCAGCGCGTCTTCAATGGTGTTGCATACAATCGTTTCATATTGCCTCATAAGCTCCGCGTCTTCACCGGAAAGCCCGTTTCCATTTCCAAACGCTGAAACAAGCCGGTTCAAAATACCCTTTGCACCCGCAGCCCCCTCTTTGGGTTCTTCCAGCTTTTTATCCGGGTATTTCCGGAGAAAATAGAGGGAAAGAAGGATCAGCCTGCCATTAGCCATATCCCCGATGCAATACTTCATGGCTGACAGCAGGTATTCCGGAGTCTTAGTCTGTTTTATCATCTGATCCATCAGATAGCTGAAACGTGTATCATTGTTTCTGCCCGCGATCTCTGCCACAACCGAAAGCCACTCTTCCGGCTTCAGTCCCCAGAAGTCCTTCCCCTCTCTCATAAAGCTGTAACGCCATGCATAATTCCCCCGTTCCAGCGCGCCGCAGGTTGACTGTCCCAGTGTAAAAAGCACCCGGAGCATTTTTTTTGCTTCCTCTGGATGCCGGTCGCAGAAATGGCTAAACAGCACTGCCGCAGCCTCCAGCTGCGTCTCGGCAAGCTGGTAAAAGTCCCTTGCCGTTAAGCCCTGTAAGGCTTCCTCTCCCCGTTCGCCTGATACATAGGAAAAAATCTTCTCCCGTTCCTGTTCAGACAGACCGATTTTCTCCAGAGTTTCCATTATTTTATCCCCATATGTTCTCTTTGGCTGTATCATACGCCTTCTCCTCCTTTTTACCGGATTTTTGCTGTATCGTCTATCACTGTGTATAGTAGGCTTCTGCCAGATCAAACTCCGTCTTTCGTCTGGCCAGCCACAGGTATTCCGCTATATTTACATAAATTTCCAGTTCTGCCCCATGAACGGGATGCAGGCTGTGACGGCAGCCTTCAATCTCCCGGCACAGCTTCCCAAGCTGTATGCCAAGAAAGGCAAGCCCGCTCTCTCCTGCACGTTCCGCCCATTGCCGAAGCATCCCAAGGGTGCTGTCATGAACGGCGTCAAACCCGCTCTGGTACAGATCCTCGATCTGCTGGCTGACCTCTTCCAGAAGGCGGTACATCTGCTCCATGGCATTGATTTTAAGTACCCGTTCCCGTTCCTGCGGTGAATCTGAAACCCATTCATCTGCAAACGCTTCCCGTTTGCTGGCTTCCTGCCCCCACTGAAAAATCTCCAGAGGATGAAGGATCATTTTCCCATCTTTTAAGTACAGCTTGCCTGCAATGGCAGGAATGGGAATTTCTCCCTTTTCCACCTGATCTGCAATCCGCTCCAGATAGCGGATATTCGCGTCCTCCCGCCTGCTGTATGCCATCTCTGTCAAAAGTTCTTTCCCATTGGAATCAAAAACAGCCATGGAAAATTTCTGCTCTGCCTGAGAAAAACGGGCCGCATCCCAGGCTGCAGCCTGAACGCACACGATCCGCAGCGTCTCCTCCTCCCGTTTCAACCAGCTGTTTTTCAAAAAATACTGTTCTTTAAAAAGCGCTCCAAAGTCTTTATAAAGCCATTTTCCCGCGTCCTCCGGGCAGAAGCTGTGTTTTCCTGTTATCATGCCTTTTGTATCCTGACTGGATGACAGACGGCCTGTTTTTCCGGCTTTTGCCTGTTTTAAGCAGACCTCTGTTCCGGCCAGTTCCTCTAAGGATACATTTAATCCCCAGGGAGCGGCTGCCTTTTCCATCCGCCCCCGTCTTCCCCGGCTGTCATAGTACACCGGACGGGCGCTGGTATATGTATACCATTTCTTTGTATTCTTTTCCAGAAAATATACCGTTTCTCCCTGATAACCGTTTCTGCTCTGAAAGGCCTCCGCCGTAATGCCGATCAGTTCCATATCTCCTGCCGGTTCATAGTCCATGTGAAAGACTCCTCCCAGGTTCCTAAGCTCCCCGTCTGTTTTCACCCGGCTCAAACGGCAGATCTGTTCATAAAGGCGGGCGCTTTCATCCATCAGCCCTGCGGCATTTACAGAGGATGAACGGCTAAAATACGCTTCATATCCATTTTGAAGGCTCCGGAACGCATCTTCAAAGGAGGCCAGTCCTTCATTGTGGCTGATCACTGCCAGCCGTTCTAAGGTATCGGCACTCTGACTGGCAGTGCGCGAAAGGCCGGAAGCTAATATATCCTCTAATGCAGCCTTCATCTCACCGGCCTTTTCCCGTATCCGGTTCAGATCCGCTTTCGGTTCTTCCTCTTCCTTTTCAAATTCCTCCAAACGCAGAGTTCCCGCCTCCATACGGCACCACAAAGCCGCAGCAGCCCTGTGAGCGCAAAATTCCTTCTTTTTGCAGGTACAGGAGGAATATTCCAGCGGAAGCAGAAATTTTACCTGCAACTCTGAATCCGGAAGCTCCACCAAAACCGTGCTGGAACGAGCGATATCTGCCCTTTTCCCCGCCCGGATCTGCCCCAGTACCTCCCCAAGCTTCTTCATCCCTAATGCCCGTATGATCTTCTGGTTCCCAATCTCCAGAACGGCCTGCCAAAGCTCCTCTGAGGGCAGAGCTTCGGATTTTTCTTTCTTCTCCTCTTTTATCCCGCCTTCTCCCGCTTCATACATATCCTTAAGAACCAAAATAGCCTGCACAATATGCCTGCATATGGATCTGGACGGACAGCTGCACCGGCTTTCCGCCAGCACCGGAGCGATCAGAAGCTCTTCCTCTCCAAGCTTTACATTTATGCCCTGATCCCCTGTATCCAAAATCTCACAGGGAGTAGTTTCTCTGTCCTTATGGGCCCGCTTTACCGTACCCTTATTGCTGAGACCGGCCAGATATTCGTCATCCGCACCGGCCAGTATGGTTTTCCAATCTGTCATGCTATGATTTTCCCCATCCATTCTGCCAGCTGCTCCGGAGTCATAGCCCCTACATGAGCCCCCAGCCGCGCCATCTTTTCTGCTGCATTTCTGTCATATACCGGATCTGCCTGACGGTCCAGAGCTGTAAGAGCTACCAGTCTGGCCCCGCTTTCCACAATATCCTTCACAGCGCCGTACATATTTGCCTGGCTTACACCCTCATAAAGATCGGATACCAGCACCACAATGGTTCTGGCCGGAGCTTCGATCAGGGTTTCACAATACCTTAAAGCTCCTCCGATGTCTGTGCCGCCGCCCAGCTGGATACTCATAAGCGTTTCGACCGGGTCTTCCACATATCCGCTTAAATCCACCACACTGGTATCAAAAATAACCAGCTTCACATCCACCACAGGAAGCCTGGCAAAAATCCCCGCCATCACGGCACTGTGGATCACGCTGTCCATCATGGAGCCGCTTTCATCAACACAGATGATTACATTCCATGGGCTGTGGCGTTTCAGCCTGCCGTAAAAATAGACCTGATCCAGCAGAAGCTGCCTCTTTTCCACATCATAATGCTTTAAATTCATCCGAATGGTCTTCTTTATATCCAGATTCCGCATAGAGCGCACCGGACTGCCCGAAAAACGATCCATGCGGCCTGTAAGCGCAGGCCGTATCTCCTGCTCCAGCTCCTTTGTAAGCTCTTCTGCGACCTTTTTTACCACCTCACGGGCCATTTCAAGAACCGGCCCCTTCATCATGGATTTCAGTTCCAGCACCATTTTTAACAGCTCCCTGTTGGGCTCCATGCGCTTTAATACCTCAGGATCCGTTAAAAGCTCCGTCATATTGTACTTTTCCAGAGCATGGCGCTCCATGATCTCTGCGGTTGACTTGGGAAACAGGCGGCGCAGTTTCTCAATCCAGGAGGGTACGGTAAGGCTGGAGGGATCGCCGCTTCCCCCGCGGTCCTTTCGGATCTCCTGTTCTTCCCCGTACTCTCTGGAATAAAGGAACTCCAGCACCTGATCCATTTCACCATAGGGCAGACTGCCCTCTGAAAAATGCACGGGCCCTTCGGCATACCGGCCCAGAGCCAGACGCCAGCGGTTCAGTATCTCTTTTTCATCTCTCATCCGGCTCTCCCTCCATGGATAGTTTTACAAAGTTTTCCAGTTCTTTCCCATAGGCAAACACACCCGGAAGTACTGGCGGCGTTTCTTTTTCCAGACTTTTTTCCCGGTGAAGCCCGGCCGCCAGATTTCCAACCCTCTTTAACTCTCCCGGAGTAAATGCGCCAAAGGCCAGACGAAGCTGGGGCAGAAGTTCTAAAAATTCCCCATCCTCCACCTGGGAGAAAAACGCATCCAGCATGGGAATCATGCCCTGCCCCATAAAAATGAGATCTCTAGCTGTGAAAAAAAGGCCTCTGAGAAAAACAGCCGTTTTAAGAAGCTGCTCTCTGGTTCCGGTAATGTATCCCCGGCCCGCAGCCTCCGCTTCATACGCCTCTTCCCTGCCGCAGCCAAACAGGATCCCGTGAATACATCCCTCCAGGCCCGGATGGAGCTTTCCATCCTCCCGCATCCGCTCTAAAGCCTCAAAATATGCCTCCCTGCTGCAGCCTGTCTGCCCTCCGGTCTGATAGAGAAGCTTTATGGCCTTCATGGCGCTTTCCAGATCCTCATCCTTAATCCGGGCCATGGAGGGAAGAAGGATCACCAGCTTTTCATAACAGCCTGCGATCAGCCGTTCAAAAGGAAGATTTACCCGGTAAAGCCCCTGAAGCTCTTTCAGCATCCGCAGGCGTGACAATGCCTCTGCCACTGCAAAAAACCGGGTATCCTCCAGAATGATCCGGCTGACCGCTTCATAAACAGGCTCCATCTCCTGATCCAGTCCCATTTCAAACACAGAGGTAAGCAAAAGGGCGGCTTTCCCGGCATCACTTTCCGTCTTAAGTTCCTCTCTTACAAGGCTTGTCACTGCCTCCTCAATCACTGCCCCCCGGACCGATACGTCCATAAGGGCTGCTGCTACGGAGGGTCTGAAGCGGCAGATCCAGGTTTCCCGCATCATATTCCGGTCTCTTCCCAGACGCAGATCCGGTCCCTTTGTCTTTCTGGCAAACTCTGTCTGAAGAAATACCATCCTGTTTAAAAATTTGCTCTCTTCCCTGTGTTTTTCGTTGGAAAATGGGGTGAGTACCCGCTTGATCTCCATAGCAGACCGGCTTCGGATGCCGAACCTGGCGCACTGCCTTTCAAAATCCTGAATCAGAGGCGGTACCTCAGCCTGCTTGCAGAGCTTTCCCAACCGGGTTCCTGTCATATGCTTTTTGAGAATCCGAAGTGGCTTATCCGATGATAAGGAGCACTCGCCCTTAATAAAGGAGGAAAGCACCGCATCCTTTAATTCCCAGGCTCCGGGCTCTCTCTTATCCCGAAGGGATGCAAGCCCTCTTGCCTGATCCAGAGCACAGATCTCATCATAGGTGGTGGGAACGCCGTCCTTTTTTCTCCCGTCCCTTCCGGTCTCAATCAGGAAATCAAGGACTGCTCCTTCATACACTCCCTTCTGCGGCTGTTCCTTCTCTTTATTTTCTTCCAGTTTTTCCCATATTCTCTGGTAAAAGCCGGGAAAAGGCATACCGCTGGCATAACCGCCCCAGGCGTCTGTCTCCTCCATGGAATAGGGCATCAGGTAAATGCCCTCCTCCCCCTTTTTTGCCTGTTCCTTCCATTCTTTAAGCTTTGTCTGTTCCCTGAGATACTCTGCCAGCGCCGGAGTATGAAATCCGCCTGTGATTCCAAGCACCAGCCCTTCTTCTCCCACCTCGGCCGCCTTTTTCTTAAGCCTTCCTGCCATAAACTGCTCTCTGGCCTCGCAGCCCTCTGAACAGATCTGCTCCGGCGGGGTATCCTCCCGGATCATCCGGCAGTAGCCAAGAAGCATTTCAAACCAGGTTTCGCTCTCCATGCACAGGCCCTGGATTTCAAAGTACTTCTCCCAAAATTCATCAAAGGAGCGCAGACCGGTTTTCTGGCAGAGCTTCTGAAAAAAACGGCCGTCCGACAGCAGCCGGTCCCCTGTAAGGCCTTCGCTGCGGCTCTTTTCACAGGCAGCCAGAATCTCCCTGTAAGGCAGATCCATAAAATTACCTGGGATTCCCAGATCTCTGCACGTCCTCAGGGCTGCCAGCTCCGGCGAATAATCCAGAAAGGGATAATAACACTTATAGTATTCTTCACCGCCGCCAATCTCTCCTGCCTGATCCTGATAGGAATAATATACGGCAAAGGGCGCCTTGGTCTCCTCATGGATCATGGCCGGGATCAGGGAGCCTGCATTTTCAGGCCCTTCGATCAGAACCGCATCAGGCTTTAATTTTTCTATCATCCGCACAATATGCCAGGCGCAGGCCGGGCTGTGATGGCGCACGGGAAGAAGGATTATTTCAGCCATTTCCTTGCGTCGTAGTATCTGCTCCATATTCCGCCCTCTCTGCTGCTCTTGTCACGGATCACTGTTCCAAAATAGGCCTTTACCTTTTCCAGATCATCCCTGTTTTCCTTTGAAATTGCTCCGGTAAGATTTTGTACCAGGCAGTCAATATCCATGGTTTTATTTCCATAGTAATAACCTGAAATCATGGTCTGATAGTACACAGATACAGCCTCTGCCGTACTCATAACCGCTCCCGGCCGGTCAATCCGGTGTCCCAGGGAAGATACTCCCTCCCGCAGTTCATGGTAGGTAGAAGCCAGCAGCTCTGCCGCACTCTCATCCAGCTCCATTTCCATATGGCTTTCTTTTGCCAGGCTTTCCACCTCATTTAGAATGATCTGCTTTTCCATGGAAACCTCACGCACCGGCTGAACCGTTTCAAAGTTAAAACGGCGTTTTAAGGCGCTGCTCATCTCATTTACGCCCTTATCCCGTGTATTGGCCGTTCCGATTACATTAAATCCGGGAGCGGCAAAGAGAAAACCCTCATCGCCCAGCTCCGGAATATTTAAAAGCTTATCGCTTAAAACGCTGATCAGGCTGTCCTGAATCTCTGCCGGAGTACGGGTGATCTCCTCAAAGCGGGTAAGGATTCCCTTTTCCATGCCCGTATACAAAGGCGACGGCACCAGAGCCTCGCGCACCGGCCCCTTTGCCAGCAGCAGCGCATAATTCCATGAATACTTGATTATATCTTCTGTGGTTCCGGCTGTTCCCTGGATCGTATTGGTGCTGACGCCGCTGATAGCCGCAGAGAGAAGCTCCGACAGCATGGTTTTGGCCGTTCCCGGCTCTCCCACCAGCATCAGCCCCCTGTTTCCCGCCAGCGTAACGATGCTGCGCTCCACCAGAGCATCATTTCCAAAATATTTCTTCCGGATCCGGCACGCGCCGCCCGAATAGGGAATCTCCTTTGAACTTCCCAGAATAAAGGTGCGCACAGCCTTTGGTGAAAGCTGCCAGTTTAGGGGTCTGGGGCCTGTATCATTTTCTTTTAATGCCTTTAGTTCCTTTGCATACCGGATTTCCACCGGCGGTTTGATCCACTGCTTCTCCGTCATCTGTATGTCCTCCTTTATATCAGGAAAATATATATCAGTATAGCAAAATTCCGTCTGCTGTGCTACTATATATACAAAAAAAGGAAGTGAATATCCATGGGTTTTGTTGATTTGCATACACACTCTGATGCATCAGACGGCAGCTTCACTCCGGCCCATCTTGTGCATCTGGCAAAGGAGGCCGGTCTTTGCGCCATCGCCCTTACCGACCATGATACAACTGCCGGGATTGCCGATGCCGTTGATGCCGGAAAAGAGCTGGGAGTAGAGGTTATCCCCGGCATTGAAGTATCCGGTAATTACGAAGGCCATGAAATCCATATTTTAGGACTTTTTATCAATCCGGACGATCCGGAGCTTAAAGCATTTCTCAAAGACATGAGAAGCCGCCGGAACCGGCGCAATGAGGAGATGTTCCGCCGTCTGGCAGCAGACGGAATCTCATTTACAGATGAAGAGCTGTTCGGTTCCAATCCCCAGACCGTTATCACAAGAGCCCATGTGGCCCGTGCCATGGTTCAGAAGGGGTTCTGTTCTTCTGCGAATCAGGCCTTTAAAAAATATCTGGAATACGGTGGCCGCTACTGCCCGCCCAAGGAGGAGACCGAGCCGGAATCCATTGTAAAAATCCTGCTTAAAAACGGGGCTTTTGCAGCTTTGGCCCATCCCTTTTTATACAAGCTCGGAGACAAACAGACGAAAGCCCTCATTACCCGGCTGGCTGAGGCCGGAATGCAGGGATTAGAGGTCTACCATTCTTCTAATTACCCTCTGGAAAGCCGCAAGCTGCAGAAAATGGCTGCCGGCCTTAAGCTTCTTCCTACAGGAGGCTCTGATTTCCACGGCTCATGCAAGCCGGATATTTCAATCGGCACAGGCCGGGGCGGACTGAGGGTATCAGAGCTTCTTTTAGAGGATATCCGGCGCTGTGTCTGCCCCAAATCCCAAAAGGAAACCTGAATCTGTCAACAAATAAAAGGAGGATGTTGAATATGAAAATCCAGAATGTCACAGATGTAGACAAATTTTTTAAGGTGATTGATGAATGTAAAGGAACGGTAGAGCTGGTATCCCCTGACGGCGACCGTATCAATTTAAAGTCCAAGCTGGCCCAGTATGTGTCCATTGCCTCTATCTTCGCAAACGGCTATATCCGGGAACTGGATCTGGTGGCCCATGAGAAGGAGGATATTGAACGGCTGATACGGTTTATGTATCAGGGGGAATAAAAATATTTAATCCACATATTTCAGGGTTCAGAAGCCATGCTCTTACGGCATGATTTCCGGCCCTGTTTTTATATATATTGTTGTCATATTCCAATAAATATATCACACTTCTTATCACTTTCGTCCAACTCCATTGAATCCCCATATAGCCTATGGTATAATTTTTTAGAATTGAAAGATATTTGAATCGATTGAAAGGAGCCATTTTCATGACTGCCAATTTCCCTGTTTCTGTTATCATCGCTGATGATGAAGCTTCAATCCGCAACGGACTCCGATCTGCTGTGGAATCCATGAATCTGAATGTACGCGTTCTTGGAACTGCCAGAAACGGGCTGGAAGCTTGGAATCTAATCCAGACCTATATGCCGGATATTATAATCACGGATATACGTATGCCTCTCTGTGATGGGCTGAACCTGATGAAAAAATGTAAAGAAGCCCGCTTTCACATTGACTTTGTCATTCTCAGCGGATTTGATGACTTTACTTACGCCCAATCAGCAATCCGCTATGGTGCCAAATCCTATCTTTTAAAACCTTTTAAAAATGAAGAATTAAAAGAAGAGCTTAAGATACTATTGGATGAAATCCGTCAAAAGCGTGGTCTTTCTTCCTCTTCTGCCGCACCCAGCGAAGAGACCATGACCGCTCTATCCAGAAAGTTGTTTTTAAATCAACTGATCCATAATGAATTCCATTATGAACATGATCTGGAAACAGCTGTAAAAGAATCCGGTCTCTCTTTTCCTTCCGGCTTCTGTCAGGTTCTTATCTTTTCTCTGGGAACAGGATCTCCCATTGATCCTCAGTCCCTTATTGCTCTGAAGCATACAATTGAACGCCATATGACCGGCTTTTATGCTCAAGTATGGGATAACGAAACCTTCCAGCTAACAGCGCTTATTTTCCCAGCACTTTCAGAAAATTTGTCGGCAATTCATGTTCTTGCGCATAAAATTATAGAAATCTGGACCTCAGAGCATGGTATGCGTCTGACCATCGGTATCGGAACACCGGAAAAATCCCTGCTCCAGGCAGGGCACTCCTATGCTATGGCTGTCACAGCCCTATCCTATCAGATGTATGAAACAGAACACCTTATCTTTGATCCTTCTGTTATCTGTACCATACCACCATCTGTCTCTGCCAATCACATTGATCCGGCTCCTCTTTTAGATGCCATTTGGAACAACGACACAGATGCTATTGTTTTCTGGTATTCAGAATATATCCGAACGCTGTTTTATGTTCCCATGCCGTCTCCCAGCTTTATCAGAGGAATGTGCATTTATCTGGTAACGGATATCCAAAATACACTGAAAAAGCAAACAGAAGACTGGCCTGAACTGGTTTTTGAACCTCCCTACATCCGAATCAATGAATTTTCTTTTTTCCGACAGATTAAAGACTGGTGTCTTTCCCAGTTTCTTCAATATGGGAAGGTTCTTTCTGAATATAAATCATTTGGAAAAGACCGCATCATTGCAAAAGCTAAACGCTTCATAGAAAACAATATAAATCGTAAGATTTCTGCAGAACTTATAGCGGAGGCCGTAAATTTAAGCCCTTCATATTTTACCATTTATTTTAAATCCAAAACAGGAATCAATTTCCGGGATTACCTGTTAAGCCGCAAAATGGAACAGGCCAAACACCTGCTGATGGCCGCTGACGCTAATATCAGCGAAATATCCTGCGCTGTAGGCTATGACGATTACCGCTCATTTTACCGCGCTTTTAAAAATTATACCGGCCAGACTCCATCTGAATATCAGACAAAATGCCGGGGAGGAGATTCTGTTCACTGATGAAAAAAATCCTTACTTTGATTGCCAACCTGAATATTTCGCATAAAATATGGTTATGTATGATTACCATTTCACTCACACTGTCTGCCTTCCTTATTTCTTTCAGCAGCCACTATTTCTCCCAGCTGTATCGGGAAGATGCCTACAATCAGGCCGCTGATTCTCTCCATATCGGAGCTCAGTCACTGACGGACTCTTATAATCTTCTTTTAAAAAATGTGATCGATACTGCTTCTACTGCAGATTTTTCTGCTTTAGTACGGGATGTACATATGAATCGTCATGAAAAGGATGTCATGCACAAAGCAGCCTTGCAGGCACCTCTGAGCAATTTAACTGATTCCATCCCCATCCTGGACAGTCTGGCTATCCTTGGCAAAAACGGAGAATATTATTCCCTGTATACCAACACCTTAAAAAAGGGATATACTCCATGGGACGCTTTTAACTGGAACTTTTTTTCCATAAATGATATTACCTGGCTCCCCATCCGTTCCAGCCCTTTTATAAAAAACAATCAGATCATCCCTGTAGTTCTTCCCATTTCTCTGGTTCCCTCTACGCACTATCTCCATATCTGCCGAAATCCAGAGAATACGGATATTTACATTGTCCTTTTGCTTGATTCCAAAAAAATAGAAGAACGTTTGGCTTTAGCTGCATCCTCCCACTCAGAACGTACCCTTTACATAGCTGATGCTTTCGGAACTCCTTTAAGTCTTTCTCCGAATTCCTCCTGGTATGAGACGGTTTCTGATGAATGTGTACAAAACAGTCTCCGTTCCTGTACAAAATCAGAAGGTTTCAAACAGGTTCTGGATGAAAACCAGTACAGCCTTTATTCCATTCCGTTAGATTTCTGCGGTCTTAACCTTGTCAGCATCGTGCCAAAAACATCGCTTCACACCAGACTTGCCCGCATGAGCACCTTTCTCCTCCTTATATCATTAGCAGGATTGATGCTGACCGCTTTTCTTTCTCTGATTCTTTCCCGTTTTCTCACCCGGCCTCTGGCCCGGCTGATCCAAAACGTACACAGAATAGAAAATAACACCTATGATACTCCTGACCAGATGAAATATAAGGATGAAATAGGCCAGTTGAATATGGCTATCAATTCCATGTACAAAACGATACAAGAACAGATACAGCAGATACGCGAAAATGAAAGAGATAAATATCAGGCAGAAATACAGCTTTTATCTGCCCAGATCAGCCCCCATTTTCTGTATAATACTCTGGAATGCATCAACATGGAAATCCTGAGCGACCGAAAACAAACAGCCTCTGCCATGATTACAAGCCTGGGAGATTTTATGCGCATCGGACTGAATTACGGAAATGAACTGATTCCTTTATCCAGAGAACTGCTCCATGTCAAATCATATATAGATATTATGAATTATCGTTTCAGTCAGAAAATTGAATTGATCAGTACCATTCCTCCAGAGCTTACAGACTGTCTGATCTTAAAATCCATTCTGCAGCCTCTGGCCGAAAATTCCATACGGCACGGATTCAGTCTGGATGAATCTGGCTGTATTCCGGTTCCCATGCCGGAAATTTCTGTAAATGTTTTTGAAAATAACGGAATCCTCACAATTGAGGTGATCGATAACGGTCATGGTATTGATATTTCACGGGCAAATGAAGCTCTGTCTCGAGATGGGCGTCAGCCCTGTTCTAAGCATGTAGGCCTGAATAACGTCTACGCCCGCTTAAAAGCCTGCTACGGAACTGCTCAAATTCACTTTGAAACCATTCCTTATTTCAGGAATGTCGTCCGCATTACCATTCCTTATAAAATTGCCAAAAATAATCAAAAGGAGATAAAAACACTATGAACAGATATTGGGGAGACCTTCACAACCACTGCGGCATCACTTATGGCTACGGTTCTCTAAAACACGCCTTAGACCGTGCGAAAAGCCATCTTGATTTCTGCGCTGTCACCGGACATGCCATGTGGCCGGATATACCGGAGCGAAATGAAGAAACCGCTTTTGTGGTGGACTTTCACCGCAGAGGCTTCCAAAAATTGTATGACCACTGGGAAGAAGTACGGCACACCATCGCAGAGGCTAATACAGAGGACTTTATCACCTTTCAGGCTTATGAAATGCATTCCTCTCTGTACGGGGACCATCATATTGTCACTCCTGACGACAGCCTTCCTCTGATTTACCGTGACTCTCCTGCGCAGCTGCTGCATGACAGCGGCTGTGACGGTATTACGGTTGCACATCATATTGGTTATACGCCCGGCTATCGCGGAATCAACTGGGATCTTTACGATCCTGCAGTAACGCCTTTAATCGAAGTTTGTTCCAAACATGGCTGCGGTATGAGTGAAACAGCCCCCTATCCGTATTATCACAATATGGGTCCCCGAGACAGCCGCTGCACCGTATACGAGGGTTTGAAGAGAGGATTTCATTTTGGTTTTGTAGGTTCTACCGATCATCACGCCGGCTATCCCGGATCTTATGGCGATGGAAAATTGGTTGTTCTGGCAGAATCAAAGACCAGATCTGCAATCTGGGATGGACTGAAAAACAGAAGAACCTATGCAGTAACAGGTGACCGGATTAAATGCGATTTTTCAGTGGACGGACATCTGATGGGCAGTATTGTTCCACTGACCTCACCCCGTCATCAAATTTCCTATCGGGTAGAAGGCTGTGCTAATATAGATAAAATTGTCATTTACCGTAATCTAAATCCCATTCATATTGCAGAAGGTTTAACCATGATTCCAAAATCAGAAGATAACCGTTATAAAATTCGGATTGAAATGGGATGGGGAAATAATGAGCAGGAACTTTTCCCATGGAAGGGAAGGATCAGAGTATCCGACGGACAAATTTTAGAAGCAGAGCCCTGTTTCCGCGGCAGAAGCGTTCTGGCTCCCAGTGCTTCCCAGGACGTATCCCAGGATAATATAAATGAAATTGATAATCGTATCCTGTCCATCAGCGATGATTCTGTTTCCTGGCAGTGCTTTACAGTCAAAAATCCATCTCCCGTTCAGCCCCAGACATGCGCTGTAATCGCCGAAATACAGGGTAACAAGGATACGATGGTAGAAATCGAAGTAAACGGTCATTGCCGCCGGACATCAATCGAAGAATTATGCAGATATGGATACAGCGAACATATGAAACCCTATCATTCACAGGCATATAAGGTTCATACTGCTGTTTCCCGCTCTCAGTATACGGAAGAATATTCTTTTACCGATGAATGGGAAGGGCCTGCATTCTATCATATGGAAGTGGCTCAAACCAATCAGCAGTGGGCATTTGTAAGCCCCATATTTTTCGAATAATTGTCTGCACAAAAAATGCCGCCGAAGCAATCAAGCCTGCGGCGGCATTTTACTGTTAATTTTTAAATATACTGTGTTTCGTCCCTGTATTTTTTATACATTACTTCAAATGCCCCTGTTCTCAGTTCTCCATCTGCATAAACCGGAGTTCTCTTTTTGCAGTTCTCAATAAAGGCTTCCATTGTATTATATTCCTTCTGATCCCCACAGAAAACACAGTACGCAATCTCATCTCCATAACTGCGGTATTCACAGTTAAAGACCTGATCCTGATAGAGCTTCAGTTTTTTGCTGCACCACATTCCTATATAACCATTTCCCTTTTTTCCAAACAACCAGTGATCTTCCACCTTGTTCTGATCAAACTTTACACCAGGCCAGTATACATGAGTGAAGTGAATCGGATGCTCTTTTGGAATCTGATACACAGCTCCCAGTATTCCCTTTTCCTGACGCACAGCCGGCATTACACCATTTCCATACCAGTATCCCGGCCGCATCTGGCTAGAATCACAGGTGCCGCCTGGATGATTGGCAAAAATCTGTGTTTCACTGTCCAAAGCACAGCTCCACATATGCTGCTGATACCCATAAACCCCAGGTTCAAAACAGGTTGTCCCATGGAACCGCTCATTCAAGGACTTTGTGTAAGCGTGGGAGGTTTTATCTACATTCTGTCTTTCTTCCAAAAGTGTCAAATTAACCCATCGGTCATAATCTGTATCTTTTCTTGGAGACTGAACAGATGTGATACAGTATGCCTCATTCTTCTCCAGCCGAATCACCGCATTTCCCGTATTATACTCTGTCAGAACAGGATCTCTCATAAGTTTTTTGAGGCCTTCCGGAATTTCGTAACGGCTGGTAGCGTAAAAGGCCAGCCATCCTTCCCCATAAGAGTATGGAACATCCGGATCAATCAGATTCATCAGAGCCTGCGCTCCCTGAAGGAACGGATAAATAACCTGACGATACACACGTCCCATAGGCGCAATCACGGAACCTTTATAGGTATGAAGAGCCAGCATTTCAAGCAGACGGTCTGTAACTTTGACTGCTCTGTCTGAAATTTCCTTCGGGGTATAGTCAATCACATTTAAGAGCCCGGCAAATGTCACACACATATATACTGTGCTGAGGAATTCTTCAAACCCTCTCTCCTCTACATCATCCAGCCATTGTTCTACTCTTTTTTTTCCTGCTTCCCACAGCTGACGGCCTGTCATGTGCGCACGGGTAAAATACTCTTCCGGATAAAATTCTCCTGCATTCATTGCAGATACATAGAACATCAGGGAGTGATTTTCACTCCAGAAACACATGGCATCTGATCCTTCCTGATCCATCCAATATCTGTAATTAAGAAGTACTTCTTTCACCCTGTTCTTTAACTCATCGTCCAATTCGTAATTTTTAAGATACCGTATCAGACCACAGACCAGAAAGTCGGAACAGTCAAACCTTTTCTCAATCTGCGAAAGAGTTTCTAAAAACAATGCTCTGTCTTTTGCCGTAATTCTCCCGGTTACCTTCCTCGCCAGAATATTGGAAATGGAAAATCCAAATTTTCCTCCCCGGCTCAAAGACTCTACATCAGCGATTCTATGATAGATCACTTCCTTATTTTTCTCATAGTCCACTTTCTTCTGAAACGAAGGCACAATCATCGCTGTATCTTCCATCCGTCTTATAAGCTTCTGTCCCTCTGCTGTACATTCTACAACAATATACGGTCTTCCTGCTTCCAGAACCGCTTCGGTTGCTCCACTGATATCATGGCGTTCTACCTTTGTCTCTGTTCTGGCAAAATCAGGACTCATGGAATCATATCCCAGCGTTGTTCCCTTTGGAGCAGGTGTATGGCACAAAAGCTTTCCATCCTGTATGATCAGCTGATCCAGCCACTCAGCGCAGCTTAAAACCGGATTTGTATGCTCCTCATCCGGTAAAACCACACGGATCTCATCTTGACGGTCAATAACCTGAATTCCAAAAAGAGTACGCGTATCCCGGACACCCAGAGTCTGTAAACGAATATATAGTCTGTTTATTCCCTTTTTCAGGTTAAAAATAACCGTCTGCTTCTGAATGGGTTTATAAACCGGAGGAGCCATAGCACATACATGCTCCCCATTACACCAAAGATCAACCGATGCATAAGACCATACCACAGCTTTTACCTGCACATCTTCCTTTACTTTAAGCTGTGTATATGCGTCTATCTCCACCCGTGTAAGGACAGAGTAAAATGTGCTTAAATCCACAAACCAGTTTCCATAGTTATAGTAATATCTCCATGGAAGTCCCAGATCCCCCGTTTCATTCAATTTAACCCGATCCTGAGGTTCCTTTGTCTGGGGAATGGTAAGAATCGATCGAAGATATTTTTCATAACGAAGCTGATTTTCATCTGCTGTATGGTCAATAAACGGCTCTTCCCGCAGTCCTGATATCAGATACTGCATAATAAAGCCTTCTTCATTCAGTCTGTTTTCCATCCTGGTCTTCTCCTCTCGTTTACTTATCCTTTTACGGCTCCTGCTGTCATTCCGCTCATAAAATGTTTACTGGAAAAAATGTAAATTACCACGATCGGTACAATCGAGATGGTAGCTCCTGCAAACATCAGATTCCAGGCAGCCGTTCCGTCTCCGCTGTTTTTAAGCATGGTAACACCTACTGTCAGAGGACGCAGCTTTTCATTAGACATGGTAAATACCAATGGCATAATATACTCATTCCAACCACCTCTGAAGGATAAAAGCGCTATAGTCGCTAAAATAGGCTTTAACAGAGGCAGAATGATCATGTGGTAAATCTGGAAAAATGTGCAGCCGTCAATCATGGCTGCTTCATCTAATTCCTTTGGAATTGTATTTACAAAGCCTCTTACCAGAAAAATATACGTTGTCTGTGCAGTTCCCGCCGCAATCAGTATAACACTTAAAAGCGATTGATTCATCTTTAATTTTACTGCCAGCTCAAACAATGGACGCAGTGTAACACTTCCCACATTCACAAACATAAATGCTACAAATAAGCTGTACAGAAGTTCTTTTCCTCGGAAATTTTTCCTGGCAAATACATAACCGGACATGCTGGTTGCAAACAGAGTCACCAACATAACACCTAAACTTATAATTACACTGTTTAATGTATAACGGGCAAAATTTGCCTTTTCCCAGGCTTCCTTATAATTATCCAGGACAAATTTTTCAGGAAGCAGTTTTGTTCCTCCCCGCAGAAGCTCTGCGTTTTCCTTAAAGGAACCAAATACAATATAAATCAATGGATACAGTGTAAATCCTGCTACAATAATAAGAAATATCGTCAAAAGCAGACGGATACACTTTGTTTTCGTGGAATACACACTATGATTCTTTTCCATATTCATCTCCCTTTCCTAAACGACATCATCCAGTTTTCTTGCCACAAACATATAAATTGCGGTGACAATACCTATGATAAGAGCAGCAACGACACTTAACATCGTAGCGTATCCAATCTGAGGTGTTGTGCTGGAGCTGAATATAAGCTTATAAATATAAGAAAACATAACATGAGAACGATTATTGGGGCCTCCGTCTGTAAGTACCAGAATGGACTGATAATCCTTAAATGCTGTAGTGATCGCCAACATTAAAATCACCTTCAGAACCGGGCTCAGCATGGGCAGTGTAATATGAAAAAAGGTCTGTACTCCATTGGCTCCGTCAATCCTGCTGCTCTCATATATTTCCTCCGGAATACTGCTCATACCGGATATAAAATAAATCATGTAATTACCGAAGCCGCCCCATACTGCTACAATCACGATTGAAAGCATAACAATGGAGGGATCTCCCAGCCAGTCAATGGGAGCCTGAATGAGTCCCATTTTCTGCAGAGATGCATTTAAAACACCATTATACACCGCAAAAATAAATCCAAAAATCAAACTGTAAATTGCAGAGCTGATAACCGTGGGTATAAAATAAATTCCCCTGTATATCGAGGAACCTGTCAGCTTCTGGTTTAAAAGCACTGCCAGAAAAAGGGACAGCGGAATTACAAATAAAAGCTTTAAGCCTACATACTCAAAGGTGTGGAGCACACTCCGCCAAAAGGTTTCATCCTCCAACATACGGATGAAATTTCTTGTCCCTGTAAAATAAGCATTAAATCCATTATAGTCATAACAAATATACCGAAACAGCCAGAAGAATGGATAAATAGACATTACCACTAACAGGATCACAGCTGGAAGCATCATAAATATAGCCGCAAAATCTCCTCTGGAATTAGCCCGGGCAATTTGATCTCGGAATGACAGTTTATTACCGTTTTTCATATAGTTCTCCTTTTTACCCTGTTTAAAGAAACATAACTGGATAATAAAAAGGTACTGCAAGACTTCTTGTGACAGTCACCTTGCAACACCTTCTGTGTTAACAGTCTTTCATTATTACCCTCAGCGTTTATTCTGTATACTCAACCGTTCCCTCACTTGGATGCATAGGATCAAAGTCCTTAATAACAATTCGTTTTGTTTTCCCTATCTTGATATCATTTTCTAATGCATCATTGTAACGTTTATTCAAATCTGCAATTGCTTCATCTGCACTGATATCACCCATAATCGCTCTCCAGATCACGGTTCCATACGGATCTCCTTCCAATGTAATAGAAGGTACCTGCGGATATACACTTTCATAATCTGTCAATGCAAAATCTGCCAGCCGACCAACCTTTGACTTGTCAATCACGTTATCCATATAATCAGAAATTGGAAGATATAAACCAGCTTCCAGATAACCCTTTAAAAATTCTTCACTACTAAAATATTTAATTACCTCCCATGCCTTATCCTTATGTGGACAAGAGGAAAACATCATATACCCTTTCTGGGGACGAATTGTCTGAGCTCCCTTTCTTGTTCCATCTAAAGAAGGTACTTCTGCAACACCCCACTCAAATTTATCAATCGGAAACTGAGAAGTAAATACACCTGCCTCTTGAGAAGCATTTCCCCAAATACCAAAGGTACCCTCTACAAACTGTGCTCTCATAGCGTCAACTCCCTGAGAAGTCGATCCTGGAAATACACTGTTATTTGTAAAGAATTTGGATGCTGTTTCAATCAAAGGTTTATACCCATCAAAATTAAACTTCCCTTCTTTAAAATCATATGGATAAATACCACTGGTTTCTGCTACTCCTTCTAACCATCGTTCAAAAGGAACCGATTGAGTAAAACCTACACCATAGTTTACACCATTTCCCTGTTGTGTAATCTTATCTGCCAGTTCAACTACCCCTTCTAAAGTATTCGGAAATTCCGTATAGCCAGCCTTTTCTACCAAATCCTTATTATATTCAATTCTGGTGCCGCTTCTCATTCCAGTAGGAATCCAATATACTTTTCCATCAACCACATTCGTTCCTTCAAACAGAAGTTTACTTGCTTCTGTTACTTTTTCAAACTCAGGATCTGTTATATAATCATTTAACGGCTCCAGAATCCCTGCATCAGCAAAAGTTTTCAAATCAAAGTTACTGAATGCCGCGCCAATCCCTGCAATATCCGGAGCAGTCCCTGAGGAATACGCCAATGACATCATATTTGCATAATCATCTGTGATCACATTTAACGCAATTTCAATCCCCTTGTCATTCGTATTATTAAATTCCTCGATTTTCGACTCCACATACTCAGAATCATGCCGGTCCTGTGTCCATACAGTAACAACCGTCTTTTCTCCAGAGTCTGCTGTCTCTTCCTTTTTTTCAGAACCAGCCTCCGCGCTCTTTTCTATTTTTGCCGGCTCCTGATCTTTCGCAGTATCGCTGCTGCCTGAACATCCTGCCAATGATGCGGCCATTGTTCCGGCCAGCATCAGACTCACCCATCTTCTCCTTTTCATAATAACCTCCTTTGTTATTTTTAACTTGTTATCACGATTTTACCACTTAAAATTAGATATTTTGATGACTTATTTCAATACAAATATCACACTTTTAATTATAATGCACTATATTTACCCCAAAAAAGGCATCCTGCACTGGATCTTATATCAATCCGGCAGAATGCCTTTTTCATACATTTTAATTTCCCATCTAATTCTGTTTTCGTTCATTTGCCTTGATTTTCAGCCGCCTTCTCAGCCTCTCATTCACCGTATCCCGCAAAAGGGTATACAGCACAGAGCACAGAGGAATAAAGATCAGCATTCCCACCACGCCCATCATACTGCCGCCCAGAGTCACGGCTACCAGAACCCAGATAGACGGCAGTCCTACAGAATTGCCCACTACATGAGGATAGATCATATTTCCCTCGATCTGCTGGAGGGTGAAAAATACCGCACTGAACAGCAGGGCATCCATGGGAGAAATAATCAGCATCAGAAATGCTCCCACTGCCCAGCCGATAAAGGCCCCAAATACCGGAATCAGCGCAGTAAATGCGATCAGAACGCCGATGAGCAGCGCATAGGGCAGACGCAGCACCATAAGCACAATGAAAAACATAGAGCCTAAAATCACTGCTTCCACACACTGACCCGTAAAGAAATTGGAAAATGTCTTTGAAGTCAAAGCTGCGATCCGTATGATCCCGGCGACGGTTTTCTCCGGCAGAAAAGCAGCCAGAAGCTTTTTTGTCTGTCTGATAAGATTTTCTTTCTGAAGCAGAATATAAATAGAAAAAATAAAGCCGATCAGAAAGGTGGACATCCCATTTACAATGGATATGGCCGCAGAGAAGGTTGTATCTAACATAGAACCGGCGCCATTTTTCAAAAATTTCAAAGCATCATTGAAAAGTTCCTGCCAGTCAATCTGGATCTGCTCCATATTGGTAAGGATCTGGGGATTTTCTGCAAACAGTTTCTCAAGCCACTGACGGACTTCCCCAAAAAATACAGGGATACTGCTTTGAAGGCCTAACAGGGTACGCACCAGCTGGGGAGCCACTACGAACATAACAAGAAACAGCACTCCGGCCACCAGAAGGATGGACAGAGCCATACTTACAGGGCGCAGCAGACGGCTGTCCTTTTTCAGCACACAGCTTAAGCTGCTTTCAATTCTGCGCATGGGCACATTAAGCACAAAGGCAATGGCTGCTCCCAGGATAAAGGGGGCAGCCATATTAACAGCTGCCGCCAGAAGTCCCAGTACCTTTATATAGTTGATGCCTATGATAACCGTAATCACAGTAAACAGGATCAGTCCCCGTATTTTATTGATCGTATCTCGATTCAGTTCCATTCTGATTTCCTTTTCTTTACAGTTTTCCTGCTTCTTCTAAAAATACAAGCCGGATTTCTTCCCTGGTTCCCTTAAGGGTCCCCTGAGCCATCATCGTACTTCCGCCGCCTCTTCCCGCAAGACGATCATTCATGGCTTTGCTCAGGGCCTTCATATCTGCCTGGCTGCTGCCAAGAGCATACTGATAAAGACCATCTGCATCGTTTCCGGAAAATACACCCGTAATCCTTCCCTTGTTCTGTTCATAGAGCAGGGTGGCAAACTGGCGGAGCTGAAGCGGCTCCATTCCCTCCTCAAAAAACTCCTCCGGTCCGTGGCTTTCCGGACATACTGCAAGCTTCAGCTGAAAGATCTGACGCCACATTTCTCCGATACGCCCGTCTTTCTGCTGGTTTTCCTGCTTAAGCCGTTCTACTGCCTCCGGCACCTGGGCTACTTTTGCTGAAAGAAGGTTGGAAATGCGTATCTCATCCTTTAGGCGGTTTCTGTAATCCAGAAGAGCCATACGGCCGCAAAGCATGGAAATACGCACTCCGCCCTTATAATGGATCATCGTCCTTGTCTTGATTATACCCACTTCTCCGGTACTTTCTACATGCGTTCCGCAGCAGGCACACACATCCGCACCGGGAATCTCCACGATACGCACCTGTCCGGTAAGCTCTTTTTTGCTCCTGTATTCCAGATCTTTTAATTCCTCATCGGATGGATAAAGTACCTTTACGGGCACATTGGCGTATACAATTTCATTTGCCTCATCCTCCAGCATTTCAAGCTGTTCCTGAGTAAGAACGCCGTTAAAATCAATCGTCACTTCATCCGCTCCCATATGAAATCCCACATTATCATAACCGAAATGGCGGTGCACCAGTCCGGATAAAATGTGCTCTCCTGTATGCTGCTGCATCAGGTCATAGCGTCTGTTCCAGTCTATGATCCCCTCAGCCCGGCTTCCTGCTTCTATGGGCTCTGCCAGCTCATGGACAATCTCTCCCTCTCTCTCATGGACGCTCAGTACAGCGATCCCATTGACGGTTCCCGTATCATAGGGTTGTCCGCCGCCCTCTGGGTAAAAGCCGGTCTGGTCAAAAACAGCCTCCCAGGTTCCTTTCTTTGATGGTGTACATGATAAAACGGTGCACATAAAGCGTTTTACATAAGGCGTTCCGTAATATAAACGATTCTGATCCATTTTTTCTCCTCCGGTCCCATACGCATAATCTGCCGTCCGTTTTATGCACGGACAGGACTGTAACCGATTATACTACATTTTGTCAGGCTCTTCCATTTAATTTTTCTAAAATTTTTTCGTATTTTCAGAAACATGAGCAAGCTTCCCCTCATATGATACATTGTAATCAAACAGTTCTGGAGGAACAAAAATGAGTGATGTAGCAGCAACAAATTGCGGATGCGGATGTGACTGCGGGTGCGGATGCCAGTCAGGAGGCGGCTTTAATATCATCTGGCTGATCCTGATCCTGTGCTGCTGCGGCGGAGGCAGCTTCGGCGGCGGATGCTGTGAACATAACCACGGCGGCGGATTCGGATGCGGATGCGATATCATCTGGATCCTTCTGATCCTGTGCTGCTGCGGCGGAAACAGCTTCTGCTGATCCCCCTGCGCACAGGCTTAACGCTTTAGAACCCCTTTGTCTCCTCACAGGGCCGCAGACCGGCAGGCGCAGGACAGCGTCCAAAGGTCTGCGGCCTTATCCTTTGAAAACAGGCCAAAGAAAAAGCGGCCCTAAGCCGCCCTTTCTCAATTCCTCCATTTTATCCCCGTTCGCCCGACTCCCGGACTGCTCCCGGAGAAGCTTTCAATGGACATCCTATCCCCCGGCAGCCGCTCTGACCGCCCCGTTTTTCCTCCCTTTTCCTCAGAAGACAGGCTTCATCTATTTCATATACGGCATTTCCATCTATAATAAGCTTTCCATACATATGCATTAACCTCTTTTTTCATACTTTGGCTTTTTGAAACAGGGAGCATTGATCCTCCCCTTATTTTATATATATGCATGAGATGCCCAAAAACCGCATATGTTTAGACCAAAGCATGAAAGCTGGTGAAGCAGTATGGCGAACCCTTCAGGGGAAAGCAGTGATTATAAACTCACCGATCTGGACTATCTCATCGGTGACCACCACCTTCAGATGATCAAAGCCGCCCTGCCCTTTTTAGAGGTGCCGGAGCAAAAGGCTGTATCTGTATTTGTAAAAGCCCAGGAATTAAAAAACACATTGGAACTTTTTGAAACAGAGGAAATCGCTTCTATGGGAATCTGTTCTCTGGAAGAGGCCCAGTCCCGCGGCTCTGTCAAAGAGCTTTTAAAGGCTATACGGCCTTATGGAACCCCACAGGAACAGGATCTGATCGATATGGCAAAAGCCTTTATCGAAGGGCAGACTCCCATGGAACAGCTGCGCCGTCTCCTGTCTCCGGAGCAGCAGGCCCGTTTTGAAACACTTCAGATGATGGTCACGGCCTTTCAGGCCATGGCGTAATGTTTCGTACAAACTTTCATTCTAAAAGGGACGCGTACTTTCAGATCCCGGAAAGGATTACATAATTATGGACGATCGCTGGAAAAATGATCCCCGTCTTAAGACCATGGATAAGGAAAAGCTGGAGCTTCTGACCCGCTTTGCCGCACAGGCAGGACAATCAAAAAAAGAAGAGCTCCCTCAGACTCTTATGGCCATTCACTTAGAGGCCCAAAAACAGGGAATCCATTTCACGGACAAAGAGACCGCTCTTCTTATCAATATCCTCAGTGCTCATATGTCACCCAAAGAAAAAAAGAAGATCGATCTCTTAAAAATGATCTCTCAAAAACTTATGACCGGAAAATGATTCTGAAATTCACGATCACTTTGTCGGCAGCGGCGGAATCGATCCTCCGTCACTGCCGACAATGACAATCCGTGTATCCGGTGTAACGCTCTTTATCAGCTCCTCCATCCGTTCCTGGGGCAGACAGATGCAGCCGGAAGACCCCTTATGGGAAGGGTCCATAAAACAATGAAGAAAGATAGCAGAACCCTCTCCCGGCACGCAGTCTGCATTATAAGTCAGATTCAGAGCATAATTATAATAGGGTACGGCCTGGGTAAGATTTTCGCCCGAATTCCAATCCTTTGATACAGAAGATGTATTTACAAGACGGTTATAATACGCACTGGCAGGATCATCCACCCAGATATCTCCCTGCACAATCCTGTGATAAGGCAGCACACTTCCCGGATCCTCCAAAAGGCCGAATGCCAGATTAAAACTGTAAATTCCGGTCGGTGTAGCTTTATCCCCTTCTTTTTTATCTTCTGTGATCCCTTTGCTTCCTACATACCCTGGTTCCGTCCACATATGCTGCCAGCTGTCCTGTGTATGCACATAATAGGAAATATCCGCCTCACAGCCCCCCGTTCCTTTGACGAGGATCAGCTGGTCTGCACCCTCAAGCTGATTGTGAGCTTTTTCCTCATCATGGACTTTTATCTCACCAGGTCCTCCGCTTTCCAGAACTGTCTCAGCCTGTCCGGCTGCAAATGCCGTTGCTGTCCCAAATATCCATGCTGTGCAGATGCATACTCCCACAGCCGCACGCAGCATTTTTCTTTTGTACATACTTCCTACCTCCGTTCCAGAGCCTTTCTTACAATATAGGCAGCTTCTTCCGCATCCTTTTTATCCACATAGGCATAATATGAGGTTTGCCATCTGAGATTTTCTCCCACGGAAGCTACCGTACCTGTCAGTCGGTTTACCGTAGTACCGTTTACCTGTTTTGTTTCATACCGGATTCCATGCTCTCTCAGTGCTGCTGTCACCCGGAAAAAAAGCTCCGGATCTGTGTTCATAAATATCTCTTTCTTTGAAAAACCAAACATAGAAGCAATCACTCCTCTCTGATGGTTTCATTTTACCACAGTTTGATCCGAAAATCTCTTACGGTTTCCTGAATGTATGCCCCTGTTTTGATGATCTGTTTCTGTTTTCTATGTTTCTTCGGATTCATCTGCCTCTGTCTGGGAACCCTGATATGTTTTGTCACTGATACGCAGCACGATTTCCTCCGGATCCGCCCGCAGTTCAATCGTATCGCTCATAAGTTCAGGAATATCCTTCACCATTACGACTGTCCCCACAGCCATTCCATCCAGATCAATGGTAATCGTATCGATCATGTCTGCCGGGAGAGATGCATAAGGAATCTCCATCATCATCTTCTCCAGCTGGTTGCCGGCCTTCTCCTCATTGGCAAGCAGAATGTGGATTACACTGTTTACCTTCTCATCTGCAACCAACGCCTGAAAGCTGAGGTGAAGAATCCCGTTATTCAGCGTGTTCAGGCTTTTTTCCTTAATCTGTGCCGGAATAGCCTGTCCCTCCAAATCAATGGAAATCTTGCTTCCCTCTCTTAACTGCCGCACCAGTCTGCGTGCTTCTGCCTCCTCCATCTGAATGGAAATGGACTCAGGCAGAGACTTTCCGATAATATTGCCCGGAACCATTCCCAGTTGTCTCAGCCTCTTTGCCTTTATTGCGGTATCTCTCTTTTTTACACAAATCTGATCCATAATTTCGCCTCCTTATAGACTATATATGTCTGTGTCCGGCGAAATATGCCTGAAATTCGTTCCTTGGCATAATGGGCAAACTCAGTTCAAATTGTTAGTTCGAAAATGCTATACGATACATATAATCTTGTTCTGGTAAATGTGTAATATAACCTATTGGTAATGTATTATCTGTTGCTTCAATAATCACTTTTGCTCCAGCTTCACCAAAAGCACCGCATAATTCAATACAATCAATTCCTTCCTTTTTCAATTTTTTAGCAACCATACACGCATCTTCTATATTTGCTACACCTACGATTTGTGCCATTCCATCATGTATTATCGCTCTATCAATGTTACAATTAAAATCTCCCATAATTAAAAATGCAAATTTCATTATCTTTCTCTCCCACAACTTCAAATTTTTATTAATTATTTTTGATTTTGCAAAATCTCATACACTTCATCTGTCATAGGAATTACACGATTAGAAGCCTTTGAATAATGGATTGTCTTATTGATTATAATTTCTCTTTTTTCAAAATCACAATCTTTCCATTTTAGTCCAAGCACTTCTCCAATTCGGCCCTTGTAAATATCGCGATTTCTTATTTTTATCCAAATGAATTTTCTTATCGGAATGAATTTCTAATTTCTTCAATCCTGTTTTCAATCAAATACTGAGACATATCACGTTCTTCTATATATCCTCTTGTTTGAACTATTTCATTCTTTTCATTAAAGCCGAAACCAAACATCTTATCTTTTCTTTCAGTATCTGTCTTCAACCGAACTTCGCCCATAAATTGCTTCATTTCTTTATTTTTAAACGCCAGCATAATGGTATCCCATTCAAATGCCTTAACTGAAGCATTTACATCTTTAGGACAATTTGCATATATACCAACTAAAATAAACCAATCTGCATTATCCTGCGGTTCAAATCTATTGTACCATAATGTACTTTGATATTTTGAGCTTACATTGTAATAAGCTCTCGACATCTTGACCTGTATTGTATTTATCAAATTCACCCCGTTGGAAAATTTATATAATAACAAGTCAATTCCTTTTTCCTGTGCTGAAGAGGGAATAAATGCTGAAGCCTCTTTTATACTTTTTGACAAATAATCTGCCACAGCAAATTCCCCGTACTGCAATGTAAAAACAGGTTGCATATCTGTTTCACTTCCTTAATCTCAAGTTTAAAATTCTCCACGCTATCTCTGTTAAAAATAACGCAGACAATATCTCTATTATCTGCGTCATTCCTTTCATGTCATCTTGAAATATTTACTCCATTTTAAAAATCTGTTATGATATTTTGCAGTATCCTATGATACCTTTTCTTTGAAGAAAAATGTCTGTAAACCCTGATTTTCAGCGAACTTTTCAATATTTTCAAGTACTTTATTCTGTTGTGATAATTTCTTCTCAATTATTTGCAAACAATATTTACAATTCTTCCGGGAACGTAAATCTCTTTTACGATATTTCCTGTCAGCTTGTCCTTTACTGCTTCTCTTCCCTGTGCGATCACATCATCCTTAGCAATATCAGCAGGTACGTTGATGACTGCGCGGGTCTTGCCGTTTACCTGAACAGCGATCTCAATCTCGTCGTCCTTCATGGCTTCCTCATCGCACTCCGGCCACTGGGAATGGAATACGCTGTCTGTGCCGCCCAGCTGGCTCCACAGCTCTTCGCCGATATGAGGTGCAAATGGAGCAAGGAGAGTAACGAAGGTCTTTAAGGTTTCTTTATCGATTCCGCCTTCCTTCTTTGCCAGCTCGATAAACTTGTTGTTGTACTCCATAAAGCCAGAAATAACGGTATTTAAGCTGAACTGGTTGAATCTCTGCTCAATATCATATACCAGCTTATGGCGGAGCTTGATCATTTCCTTTGTCGGCTGGATATCCTTATCCTTGCTGTCCATGACCAGGTTCCAGAAGCGATTTAAGAAACGGGAAACGCCCTCGATCCCTCGGTCATCCCACTCTGCATCCAGCTCCGGCGGTCCTACGAACAGCTCGTACAGACGCAGGGAATCACAGCCGTAATCTCTTACCAGGTCATCCGGGGAAACGACATTTCCCTTGGACTTGCTCATCTTGATGCCGTTCTTTCCGGTGATCATACCCTGGTTAAAGAGCTTCTTAAAGGGCTCATCAAAATCGACAACACCGATATCGCAAAGGAATTTGGTGTAGAAACGGGAATACAGAAGGTGAAGCACCGCATGCTCTACGCCGCCGATATACATATCTACAGGAAGGTATTTATCTGCCTTTTCTCTGGAAACAAGGGCCTCACTATTGTGGCTGTCCACATAGCGCAGGAAGTACCAGGAGGAACCGGCCCACTGAGGCATGGTATTGGTCTCTCTCTTTGCAGCAGCTCCGCAGACCGGACAGGTGGTATTGACCCACTCGTCAATGGCAGCCAGAGGAGATTCACCGGTACCGGTAGGCTGATAGCTCTCTACCTCAGGCAGACGCAGCGGAAGCTGATCCTCCGGAACAGGCACGCAGCCGCACTTTGGACAGTGGATGATCGGAATGGGCTCGCCCCAGTATCTCTGACGGGAGAATACCCAGTCGCGCAGCTTGTAGTTGACTGTCTTGCGTCCAAAGCCCTTTTCTTCGATCATCTGAGGAGCTTCTTTTTTCAGAACAGAGGACTCCATGCCGTTCCATTCGCCGGAATTGATCATGGTTCCACTTGCCTCTGTATAGGCTTCAGTCATATTTTCAATTTCCTTGCCGTCCTTTGCGATTACCTGAACGATAGGAAGGCCGAATTTCTTAGCAAATTCAAAGTCTCTGTCATCATGGGCAGGTACACACATGATGGCACCTGTGCCGTAATCAGCCAGTACATAATCGGACAGCCAGATTGGCGTCTTTGCTCCATTTAAGGGGTTGATGGCATAGCTGCCTGTAAAAACGCCAGTCTTTTCCTTTGCCTGCATACGGTCTACGTTGGAACGCATGGAGGAATCGAAAATATATTTTTCAACGGCTTCTCTTGTCTCATCGGTAGCCAGGCTCTTTGCCAGCTTGTGCTCCGGAGCCAGCACCATAAAGGTTGCGCCGTGAAGGGTATCAGGTCTTGTAGTATAAACGGTAATCTTTTCCTCTCTGCCGTCAATGGGGAATTCCACCTCGGCGCCATAGGATTTGCCGATCCAGTCTGCCTGCATCTTCTTAACCTTTTCCGGCCAGTCTAATTTGTCAAGATCATTTAACAGGCGCTCTGCGTAGGCCGTGATCTTTAACATCCACTGACGGAGGTTCTTCTTTGTAACAGGGGTTCCGCATCGCTCGCAGCAGCCGTTTACCACCTCTTCGTTTGCAAGGCCGGTCTTACAGGAAGGGCACCAGTTGATAGGGAATTCCTTCTCATAGGCAAGTCCCTTTTTAAACATCTGCACAAAAATCCATTGCGTCCACTTGTAAAACTCAGGATCTGTGGTATTTACTTCCATATCCCAGTCATAGATTGCAGCAATCTGCTTGATCTGGCGCTTGATATTGGTAATGTTGGCCTCTGTGGACTTTGCAGGATGAACGCCCATCTTGATGGCATAGTTTTCTGCCGGAAGTCCAAATGCATCCCATCCCATAGGATGGATCACATATTTGCCTCTTAACAGCTGATACCGGCTCCATACATCAGAGATTACATAGCCTCTCCAGTGACCTACATGAAGGCCGCTTCCAGATGGATACGGGAACATATCCAGGCAGTAGTATTTTTCTTTCGTTCCGTCATTTACATTGATCGGATTTTTTTCCCAGTTCTCACGCCACTTCTTTTCAATGGCGCTGTGATTGTACTGTGATGCCATAATTCATTCCTCCGTTAATATTAGTGCTCAGAGCTGGACACACTTTCCTGTAAAACAAAAAACCGCATCTCTTAAATTGCTTCAAGAGACGCGGTCATAGTTCCACGCGGTACCACTCTGATTCGCATGGTAAGCCCATGCGCACTCATCTGCCCCTGTAACGGTGGGCACTCCGGCTTTTCCTACTCAGACTGGCAAATGCCCTTCAGAAAGGCTGCTCCAGGACCAGTTCAGTATCCTCCTGCCGCCGGCTCTCAGCCTCTACCGGCTCTCTGTGAGACAAAATAAATACGTACTACTTCCTGTCAATGCATTTATACTGAATCTTAATTTAACACATTTGACAATGGCTGTCAATATACTGTCAAAAAAAGCCGTGGCTGTTTATACCGCCAAAAACTTACAGGCGTTCGATAATTGCCTTTGTATATGCTTCCGTTCCAGCGCATCCGCCCAGATCCGGCGTTAGAATCGTTCCATCCTTTAATACCTCATCCACTGCTCTTCGGATTTTTGCAGAAATCTCCTGCTTTCCCAGATGCTCTAACATCATGCAGGCGGACCACAAAAATGCAGTGGGATTGGCAATTCCCTTTCCTGCGATATCGGGGGCGCTGCCGTGAACTGCCTCAAACATGGCAAAGTCCGTTCCCATATTGCTGGAGGGCAGAAGACCCAGTCCGCCGATGAGCCCGCTGGTAAGATCCGACAGAATATCTCCATACAGATTTTCTGTCACTATTACGTCAAAGGTTTCCGGATGCATTACCAGCTGCATGGCTACATTATCAACGATCTTATCCTCTGCTTCAATTCCAGGATATTCCCGGCTGATCTCGTAAAAAACATCACGGAACAGGCCGTCGGAAAGCTTCATGATATTAGCCTTATGGACGCAGGTTACTTTTTTTCTTTTGTTCTTTACCGCATAGTCAAAGGCGGATCGGACAATGCGCTCACTGCATTTTCTGGTAATGATTTTAATGGAATGGGCCGTATTCTCATCAATCTTTTCTTCCACGCCTGCATAGAGATCCTCTGTGTTTTCTCTGAACATTACAATATCCACATGTTCAAAGGGCGTCTTAACTGCAGCGTTAGACTTTGCAGGGCGCATATTGGCGTAAAGATCGTATTTTTTGCGCAGCGTTACATTCAGCGAACGGAAGCCGGTTCCTAATGGAGTCGTGATCGGAGATTTTAAAAGCACATGGGTCTTTTCAAAGGAAGCAAAGCCTTCTTCCGGTATCAGAGCACCATTTTCCTCATACTCTGCCGCTCCTACACGGAAAATCTCATAATCCAGATCTGCACCTGCCGCATCCAGGATTGCAAGCACTGCATCTGTAATCTCCGGTCCAATGCCGTCTCCCTTAAATACTGTGATTGTATTCGTTTCCATGACTTATCTCTCCTCCATTGGCATATAGTCCTTATTGTCCCCTACATACTTGGTAGCAGGACGCATGATCCGTCCGTCATACAGCTTGTTTTCGATATTGTGAGCCACCCAGCCTACCATACGGCTGCACATAAATAATGGTGTATACAGGTCTCTGGGAATATTTAACATTCCATAAGCAAAACCACTGTAATAGTCTACATTGGTAGGCAGAGCCACACCCTTTCTCTCCTTCATAACCTCCAGGGCAGCATTTTCAAACCTCTGGCGGAAGTCAAATTCCGTCATCTGCTTTTTCTCCTTAGCCACCTCTGCACAGCAGGCTCTGAGCATATCCGCACGGGGATCGGAAACCGTATAAACCGCATGGCCGAAACCGTATACCAGACCAGAACCGTCATACAGCTTTCCATCCATCAGCTTATGGACTGCAGCCCGCAGCTTTTTATCATCTGCCGTATAGCCTCCGACTTCATCCAAAACTGCATCCATCATTTCTGCCACCTTGATATTGGCGCCTCCGTGTCTGGGGCCTTTTAAAGAACCGATGCTGGCAGATACGGTCGAATAAATATCTGTCCCTGTAGAGGAAATTACCACGTTGGTAAAAGTAGAGTTATTTCCGCCGCCATGATCCGCATGAAGCATCAGGATCGTATCTAAGAGGCTGGCTTCCTTATCCGTAAACTTCTGATCTTTTCTCAGAACACTCAGGAAATTTTCTGCAATGGAATATTCCGGATTGGCATAATGGATAAAGAGGCTGTCTCTGTTATAATAATGAACCTTACTCTGATAGGCATAGCAGGCAATGGACGGCAGCTTTGCCACCAGGTTGATTCCTTTTACCAGCGTTTCATATACATCTGTATTGTCTGGATCGTCATCATAATTATACAGGGTAAGAACCGCATCCTGCAGCTTGTTCATCAGGTTCTTTCCCGGCATCCGCAGCAGGTTCATTTCCACAAATTCATCTGGTATCTCATAACAATCTCTTAAGATTGCACAGAACTGATCCAGCTCCTTTCTTTTTGGAAGATACCCAAAAAGCAGAAGGAAGCATACCTCCTCATAGCCGAAATGGCTGTTCAGCTTTCCCTTTACCAGATCGACCACATTGTAGCCTCTGTAATAAAGCTCTCCGGGAATCGCCACGATCTGTCCGTCCGCTCCCTCACTGTATCCTACAACATCTGCAACCCGTGTAAGCCCAACACGGACACCTGTGCCATCCTCATTTCTCAGACCTTTCTTTACATTGTATTCCTTATACCATTTATTAGGAATATCTGTATAATTCTGAGACTTTCCATAAAACTGTGCAAGATAGCTTTCTCTTGTCATGGCGGTTCTCCTTTCTGATTTTAATGACGGTTTCTGTTATAGTTGATCAGACATCCGGCCTTTACGATCTGCCGTTCTTCAGCCGTCATGTCTGCCATATAAAGCCTGATTTCTTTTATCGGTGCAGTTCCGTCTTTTCCCAGAACATACGCCGGGATTTCCTTTAAATCTCCTTCCAGGGCAGCTTTTATTCCGGGTACATAAATGTAATCACCCACTTCAAAATCCGGCTCCTCCTCCATCTGGAAGGGAAGCATACCCCAGTTAATTACATTGGAGCGGTAGCGCTTGGTCGCATACTCCTTACAGATATTTGCAAGACCGCCCAGCACTCTCTGGCAGCTGGCCGCCTGCTCTCTGGCAGATCCGTCGCCTGGTTTTACAGCATAAACCATGCTTCCAAGCTCTGTGTCATCCATTTTTACCATTTCATTTCCGGAAATGGTACGGATGGCTGCAAAGATACCTTCAAGAGCCGGTTCTGCTTCCAGCTGCGCTCCGGTGCCCCTGGTTCTTCTGGCTGTTTCCAGAACTCCCGCCTCCTTGGCGCGGCCCACATACTCCGGATCCCTTCTGGATAAAGTAAACTCTGCCAGCCCCAGAGGATTGGAGCGGTAGGATGAGGTCTCGCCGGAGGGGATCAGCTCATCCGTAGTCGTCACAGGATCCAGAATCTTTGAACATACCTTTAATAAAATATTGTCTGTCAGCGGGCTCATCTCCGGCCAGTCTTTGATATTCGGCCCGTATACCAGATCTGCAGACGCATCACCTGCTCCAAAGCCTGTGTATACCCGGTTTCGATAAGAAGTATCGTCATATTCATACTCAGGCACCTGATCCCAGCCGTCCATCTCCCAGGCAGAAGTCAGTCTGCCTCCGTTTGCCGCTGTTGCTGCAATGGAACGGGCATCCATCAGCGCCACTGCTGCCATCTGTCCGTTTCCAGGCTTGGAGCCTTCCCGATTAGGGAAATTTCTGGTAGTGTGGCGGATACTTAAGCCATTATTGCAGGGCGTATCACCTGCGCCAAAGCAGGGGCCGCAGAAAGCGGTGCGGACAATGGCTCCCGCGTTCATCAGATCCGAAACGGCTCCCTTCTTTACCAGATCTGCAAATACAGGCTGAGAAGAAGGATAGACTGCCAGGGAGAACTCGCCGCAGCCGCAGTTTCTTCCCCGAAGGGCCTGAGCCGCTTCCATTACATTTGTATAATTTCCGCCGGCGCAGCCTGCAATCACTGCCTGCTGTACCATCAAATCTTTTCCCTGTACCTTATCAAGCAGGCTAAAGGATGCACGGCCGCCTGAAATCCTTGCAGCTTCCTTTTCCACCAGAGCCAAAATATCCGTCAGATTTTCCTTCAGCTCGTCAATCTCATATGTATTGCTGGGATGGAACGGCAGAGCGATCATGGGCTTTACCGTAGAGAGATCCACATACACACAGCCGTCATAGTAAGCCACATCAGCGGGATCCAGCTGTCTGTAATCCTCTTCTCTGTGATGCTTTGCCAGATAGTCCCTGGTGTCCTCATCAGTGCGCCAGATGGAGCTTAAACAGGTAGTTTCTGTGGTCATCACATCTACGCCGTTTCTGAAATCCGTTGTCATGGAAGAAACGCCGGGGCCTACAAATTCCATCACCTTATTTTTCACGTATCCATTTTTAAATACAGCTCCGATAATCGCAAGGGCAATATCCTGAGGCCCGGTTCCCGGTCTTGGCGCTCCGTCCAGATATACGGCAACTACGCCGGGATAAGACACATCATAGGTATCCTTAAGAAGCTGCTTTACCAGCTCTCCGCCGCCCTCTCCTACTGCCATGGTGCCGAGAGCGCCATAGCGGGTATGGCTGTCGGAGCCTAAAATCATCTTTCCGCAGCCTGCCATCCGCTCTCTCATGTACTGATGGATCACCGCAATGTGCGGAGGTACATAGATACCGCCGTACTTCTTTGCCGCAGAAAGCCCAAACATATGATCATCCTCATTGATGGTGCCGCCTACTGCGCAGAGCGTGTTGTGACAGTTCGTCAATACATAGGGAATAGGAAACTGCTCCATCCCGGAGGCTTTGGCTGTCTGGACGATCCCCACAAAGGTAATATCATGGGAAGCCATACTGTCAAAGCGAAGTTTTAAGTGCTCCATGTCCTCCGTTGTGTTGTGCGCCTTTAAAATAGAATAGGCAATCGTACCCTTTTTGGCAGTCTCACGGTCTGCCGCTTTTCCAGTTAGTGCCTCTACCTTTCCTGCTTCCTTTTCCGGAACCAGCTCTGTTCCATTTACCAGATAAACGCCGCCTTCATATAATGATACCATGCTCTCTACCTCCCGGATTCTCCTGTCTGTTTCCAAATCTGTGAATTCGTTGTTTTTTATACTATAAAACACAGATGCTTATTTGTCCAGTTGAAAAGTTGTAATTGATACAGCTTTTTAGTTGTGACAAAACCGAATCTCCTGTACTCAGCACTGTTATTTACTATCACTTCACACCGTTAAAATATCTGTTTTGGCTTTTTGACAGTGTATGCGGCGGCTGTTATCCTCATGCCGGAATATGAAAAAGGTGGATCCATCTGTAAATTTGGGGATGTATTGAGGACGTTCAGCCGGATTCTTATATGTATCTTTGAGCTTTTCATAATAGAATTGTATCGTTTCTTCTATAATATTTGCGAATAAGGTTATAAAGACTGCTTTGTATAACTTACCTGCGGTGATATTGCATTAGCGCAACCGCAGTATTTATCCTTTCTTGCCATTTTTCGCATTGCAATCAAAGCGGCCAACATGATCAAAGGAAATATGCATCCCATCAATAAACCTGTCTGAAGATTATCTCCTGCCTGCTGCGAAAAATATCCCACCATACTCGGACCCAAAGCACCACCCATATCTCCGGCTACAGCCAGCAGTGCAAACAAGGCTGTACCTCCTTTTGGAATCCTCGGAACAGTAATGCTGATACTTCCGGGCCACATAATACCAACTGAGAAGCCACATATGATACATCCAATCAACCCCAAAATCGGCATTGCAGACAGACCAACAAAAAGATAGCTCAATACACAAAGAACTCCCGATACCTGCATGAACTTTGTCAAATCTATCTTATCACCAAATTTGCCGTACAGCACACGGGCAATTCCCATTGTGATCGCAAACAAACACGGCCCCGCCAAATCGCCAACGGATTTTGTTAATCCTAATGCAGATTCTGCAAAAGCTGATGCCCACTGAGCCATTGACATTTCAGAAGCTCCGGCGCAAATCATCAGGATAATTGCAACTCCGAAAAAATGATTCGGGATACAAAATCCTATTTTCATAACCAGCAATGACAACCCCAGCCCCAAGCCCCAAACAACCATTTTTGTACCTTGCTTCATTTAAAATCACCCCCAGTACAACCGTTCCTGTTTATGCAATACATATCCTCTGCCGGATAAGGCCGGAAATCAGTATAGCCGCTGCTCCTCACGTATCCATCCAGCAGAAATACAGCGTATTGGTATCCGCATCATATAACCCCAGATCAAAATTAAAAGAATTTCTATGAAGAATATCCGCTCCGGATGCTTCACCCATTTTTATCTGCCTGTCGATTAACCGATAGTAACCGTTCCGGATTTCCGGAATCAATGGATTACCATCCTGATCGGTCAAATATGGCCCATATTTTCCTCCCCCATCCTTTCCGATGGCTGTCCAAATTGCTTCTATATCCATCCGGCTTCCTCCATAAAGTGAACTGTAAACCTTGGATTTTATCTATTTGCATAATCAATCATAATTTTTTTACAGCTGCTGCACTGATAAGCTTCGCAATGAGGTATCCCCCCTGAGCCTTTGCTTAATTCCAGATCACCATGTTTTTTAATTCGGAAAATATTACCGTCCGGGTTGTCAATTGCAAACGTAATATCTCTAGAACTCATTAAAAATCCTTTTTTCATTTCTTCACCACAATATGGGCACTTCATATTATTTCACCTCCGCAAATTTGATTGTTCCTACAATCTTTATGTTTCCTCCGTTTTGAAATATATCTGAGCAATTATACTGCCATTTTCCCTTTTCCAATGGTATCTCTTTAGTAAAATTGGTCGAACCAATTAATTTTTATATAACCCTTTCCAGCTTGGCAAACTGAACATTATGTTTATAAAAGTTTTATTAAAAGCAATAATATTTCCAGTTTGCAAAAAACCGGAGCCCATTTCTTTTCCACACTTAGGACAGTTCATCTGCCGGCACCTCCCTATTAAGCCAGACTTCCTTAGATTACCGATTTATTTTTTCTTAATGGTAATGCTATTAAATTCCCCAATAGTGCGATAACTGCGTATCCAACTACATATACCCATGCACTTGAGTTATAAAACATAAATATAGATGGGGTAAACATAATTGCTGCAATCAAAATATACCAAAAATCAAAGCCATTCCTGATTCCATAAAAAACAGATGTTATTAAACATATCAGAGGAATAATCATTAACATCACAATCACTGCACTTCCTGTATCTTTTATAAACCGGGGAATGATATAAAAATCTATAAACAATAAAATGTAAAAAATAATGTTCTTTTTTAATCCAGCCATAATTTCCTCCGTTGAACGCTTATGCTTCTAATGAATACAAATACGCAAGCAGTTCTTCCTTACCAAGCGGCTCACAGTGGCTTAATATACAGTATTCACAATCAACCGACTGAATTGTCTGTATCAAAGAATGCAGCTTATTCTTATCCATATATCCGTCATTAAAAAAATCCTCACTTGTGGAATCTCCTAAAAACAATACTCCTTCTTCCGGCACATAAACACAGACCGTATCCTCTGAATGCGGTGAAACTGTATGAAAGATTCGGGCCGTAAGCCCTCCTAAATCCAGCGTCATTTTATCTGAAAATGCTATATCTGACAGCACAATATTTAATTTCTCCTGTCCGTAATACTCTTTTCTAAAATGTTCATCTTCTTTTTTCAGATCTTCCATATACCCGGAGTCCCTCGCCTGTTCCTGCTGATCTTTGAGAAACTCATTTGTTTTGTCATGGGCAATGCTTATTCCGCTGATGGCATGCATACCAAACGTATGGTCATAATGCCAGTGTGTAATTACAGTAAAATCAGGTTTTCTAAAATGCTCTGATTCGACTGCCTCATAAAAATCCTGAACATGAGCAGCGGAATACCCGGCGTCAACTGCCAGAGATAATTTATCCCCTTTAAGATAAGCTAACATAGGCCGGTCTGCTTCAGGGTCATGTTCTAAAAAATAAATTCTGTTCGTTAATTTGTTTAATTTCATTTTCAATCTTCTCCTCCTTCGTCAATCTTCTCTCCTGAGAGAGAAAACCGGCAAACTCCTCCGTCGAAACCTCGCCCCAGTTTCTATAGGAAATGACGCTTCTTTTTCTTACCGCATGCTCCGGAAGCTTTATGGCATAAACCGATATCCAGCATAAAGCCAAGACAGATTACCTCCCTGTTCTTTGCGGCTTTCATGGAAGCCGCTTCACTCTCTCCAAATAATACCTCTATCATTTATCCTGTCCACATCCCCTGTGATCCAATTTTGCTTTTTCCGTGCACTCCTTAACAAATTCGCTCTTGGCGTCGGTATAAGCATCCCTGTTGTGTTCGTATTTCTTCCACAATGACAGCTTTAACGCCTCGTACTCTTTAGCGGCAGCAGGGTTTCCCTTCAAATAATCGCGAAAATACAGCTCATCATGATCCACATAATACCGCAAATGCAAATGAAATACCTTTTCCGCAAATCCATTCTCTGTATAGCCCTTATTGAATGATTTTCTGTTATCCCTTTCCGACATACAGATATATCCATGGCGGGTTAACACCTCTTTTACATATTCCATAGAAGCTGTCTTCGGTATTTCCACCAGAATATCAATAATGGGCTTTGCCCAGATACCGGGAACCGCAGTGCTTCCCACATGACTGATCCGTACATCGGGTATCTGCAGAAATGTTTCGATCCGTCTTTTCTCCTGTACATACCAATCGCTCCAATACGTCTTATGCTCAGAAAGAATAACCGGAAACAATTCCCACAATTCATTTAATGTCATTTCTGATAATGATTTATTCACAGACCCTCCTCATTTTAACTGCGCAAAATCATACGCCTGAGTAATCCAGCCAAACAGCTCCTCATTCAGATCAGAGGGCTTACTGATCACAAAATGAGTGGTCCATCTGCCCGGATATGGCTCTGTCTTTACAGCCACACGATCCGAATTTAAAGGCTCTGCCAGTCCCAGAGTCAGTACAAAATAGCTTTCTGGAAGCTCTGCCTTATTTTTCACTCTCAGAAATGACACACAGGCGTAGAGGTGTCTGTTATAAAAAGAAATCTGTGATTTCTGCACCTTTATTCTGGTTTCCGGAAAACGTGAAACCAGCATTTGAACAAAACATTCATACAGCGGATATGTATCCGGGCAGGAATCAAAAAACTGTCTGGCGTCCTGTACCGTATGATCCATAAAAACACTCCCTTCTGCCAGCGTTTCATATTTTTTCGGATTTATGTGTCTTATGCCCGAATAACACAAACAGAAACGGAACCAAGCATCTCAGCCATCCGATCAACGGGAGGGAAAAACCAAAGCGTTCCCTCAAATAGAAAGAAAAATCCACGAAAAAGCCCGTCCATTCCAGCGGCTTCCACAGGTACATAAACACAATAGCTCCAGGTCCCGTTACCGCACCAAGAAGTGATTGAACCAGAAGCAGAAGTATTCCATAGGCAGAAAGCACAAATGCAGAAATAAATCTCTCCTTTTTTGACAGTCCCCGGAGAAGAAGCATTCCGCCCAGTATCAAAACTGCCATAGTAATTCCCGCGCCTGCAAACAGCGATACCCTTTTGTCAATCACCCCCGGTTGGATTATGCCAAAACCAAGCACGATTCTTGTATAAATCGGGGCATAGAGAAAGCCTGCAATTACCGCGATCAGCGGAACTCTCCAGATACTGTTTCCGTATTTTTTTAATTTTTCCATAAAAGCACACCCCCACCTCTTTAAAAAAATTATCTCCCGGCCTTATAAAACGGACAAGCTTTCTGAATACATTGATTGTTCCGGTCGGAGCGCGTACAGGAAAACTCTTTTATCTCCATATGGACTCCAAGCTTTTCCTCAGTGAACCTTACCGCCTCTATGATCGACAGGTAGGAATCCCGTTTACAGCAGCGAGGGCCTCCCGCTTCACCAATCTTTTGAAGCGCCCTTGCTGTCATCTGATTGGACAGTCCCCATTCTTTTTCTGCCAGAGGAGTGGATTTTGTAACAATCGACAGATACATCCCCGTACTGATCCCTGCTCCGCAGGCTCCCCAAAAACCACAGGCTCCTCCGGGAACCTCTTTTCCGCGGCGGTACATCTCCGGCAGAGCCTTCCAAAGCTCCACCTTTCCCCCTGCATTATGATAGGCAGTAAGAAGCGCAGCTCCGACCATTACATGATGCTCCGGTCCATGCATATGGCAAAAAGGCATCGCCATCATTTTGTCAATTATCTTAATAGGATTTTTGCTGTGTTCATGCAGACACAGCCCGATTATACTGTCCATCCCCTGAGTATGACACTCACTGCACACATAATGCCCCTGAATACAGCGTGTTTTACTGCTTTCTTTTTTATGGCAGACCGCACATTCCATCAAAACATCCTCCTCCAGATATTCTAATGGCTGACGGCAGATCAGACATTCCTCTTTCATTGTATAGTTCTCCTTTATCACTCATTTCTATAATTATAAGATACAGGAAATATGCATAAAAGCAAAGGGATTTTTCTTTACAATCTCTTTACAGGCCCCCGCTTTATGTTGCAAATGCAACAGATATGTTTTATAATAACAACAGTTTACATCTAAACTACCAAAAGAAGGGATTCCCATATGACAGACTTTTTTCAGAAAAACCTATTTAAAAACATCTCATTAGATGAGTACAAACATCTGATCTCCTGCATGGAGGGGCGGATAAAAACCTTCCGGCCGGATGAAACCATCTGCTGCTATGACTCAGGCTCTCAGGAAATCGGCATTATAGGCCGGGGAAGAGCTTCTGTAGTACGTTTCGAATACAACGGGGCCAGGACCATTTTGGAACAACTGGTTCCCCAGAGCATCTTCGGCTCCATGCTCTCCTACGAAAGCAGCGACCAGACCGGCGTGAGTGTCATCTGCGATACGGAATGTGATGTCCTTTTTATTAAATACGACCGCATCTGTGCTTCCTGCGCAAATGCCTGCGCCTTTCACCACCAGCTTACAAGAAACCTTATAGATCTGATCTCCTGCCGGGCCAGAGATCTAAGCCGCAGGGTAGAGGTTCTTTCCCAGCGTACCATCCGTGACAAGCTCATGTGCTTTTTTTCCCAACAGGCTGTCCATTTTGGCTCTTCTGCCTTCCAGCTTCCCTTTACCATGGTAGATCTGGCTGATTATCTTTCTATTGACCGCAGCGCCATGACGCGAGAACTGAAAAAGATGAAGGATGAAAAACTGGTGGAAATTGACCGGAAATCAATCCGGCTGCTGGTATAGGTATTTTACGGGCACAACGAAAGACAGCGCCTGGGAAAATTTCCTCAGACGCTGTCTTTTTATTCAGAGATCAAAACAATCCTATTCTTCTACTACAGAAAACAGATCCTTGCCAACTCCGCAGATCGGACATACCCAATCCTCAGGAATATCCTCAAACGCTGTACCGGGAGCAATACCGCTGTCCGGATCTCCTAACTCAGGGTCGTAAATATATCCACATGGATCACATACATATTTCTTCATAATTTAAAATCTCCTTTCATAAATCTAGAGTTATCTTACCACAAGTATCTGCTGTTTTCTGTGATATATGCAACATTTATCATTTTATTTATTCTTCTTTTGCTGCGGCTCTTGCTTCGATTTCACGCTTCTGAACATCGCCGGGAGCCTGCTCATAACGACTGAATTCATAGGAGTAGTCTCCCAGACCGCCGGTCATGGAACGAAGATCGGTATTGTAGCCAAACAGCTCAGACATTGGGATATCTGCCTCAATGACCTGTTTGCCATGGTGATCGGATTCCATGCCAAGAACACGGCCTCTTCTGCGGTTTAAGTCACCCATAACATCACCGGTGAAACGATCCGGAACGGTTACCTTCAGAGAAGCAATCGGCTCCAGAAGAACCGGATTGGCATCCACGAATCCCTGCTTAAAAGCCAGAATAGTAGCCATCTTAAATGCCATCTCAGAGGAATCTACCGGATGGTAGGAACCGTCTAACAGAGTCGCCTTTAAGCCGACTACCGGATAACCGGCCAGAGGCCCCTTCTGTACGCACTCCTGAAGACCCTTCTCAACTGCGGGGAAGTAATTCTTCGGTACGGAACCGCCGAATACCTTCTCCTCAAATACATACGGTGTCTCCAGATCGCCGGAGGGCTCAAACTCCATGATAACATCGCCGTACTGTCCATGGCCGCCGGACTGCTTTTTGTGCTTGCCCTGTACCTTTACCTTCTTTCGCAAGGTCTCGCGGAAGGCAAATTTCGGCTTGGAAAGCTCAACTGCCACCTTATAACGAGACTGCAGCTTGCTTACCACTACATCCAGCTGCTGGTCGCCGATTCCATAGATCAGAGACTGGCGGTTTTCTGCGTCATTTTTAACGATCAGGGTCAGATCCTCTTCCATCATACGTGCCAGAGCGGTGGATACCTTGTCATCCTCGCCCTTATTTACTGCCTTGTAGGCCATATATGTATATGGAGTGGAAATCTGAGGCTTGTGGTATACGATCGGTGCGGTGCGCACTGCCATGGTGTCTCCGGTCTGAGTCACTGTAAGCTTTGCCACTGCTCCGATATCACCGGCCTTTAACTCGGAAACCTCGATCACGTCCTTACCGCGGAGCACATAAAGCTTTCCGATTTTCTCCTCAGCATCCTTATTTACATTATATACCGTTGTGTCTCCCTTTAACGTACCGGTACAGATCTTCATCAGAGAATATTTTCCAATAAATGGATCTACAATGGTCTTAAATACTCTTGCAGACAGGGATACATCATCATTGTACTTTGCAGTAAAGCGTTCGCCTGTGGATACGTCTACGCCAATACACTCAAAATGATCCGGTGACGGGAAGTATTTGTCCATGGCCTGCAAAAGCACCTTAAATCCCTGGCAGTTAATGCCGGAACCCATCATAACAGGAACGATATCGCCCTCGATTACATGAGTTCTGAGTGCCTGTGAAATTTCTTCCTGCGTAAACTCTTCGCCCAGGAAGTAGCGTTCCATATATTCCTCACTGGTCTCTGCAACGGCCTCGATGAGAGCGTCCCTTGCGATGGTCAGGTTCTTCTGAACATAGTCGGGAATCTCGCACTCCTCATAATCGCTTAAAGTAGTAAAACGGCGTCCTGCCATCTTAACCACGTTGACAAAGCCCACGAATTTTTCATTTTCACGAATAGGCAGCTGGAACGGAGCGATCTTACGTCCGAACTTCTTTTCCAGCTTTACCACCAGCTCACGATAGCTGGCATGATCATCATCCATATTGGTGACGAAAATCAGTCTGGGCAGATTGTACTTTTCGCACATCTCCCATGCTCTCTCTGTGCCGGGTTCAATGCCGGCCTTGCAGTTTACAACGATAATGGCAGCGTCTGCTACGCTGATAGCTTCCTCTGCTTCTCCCACGAAATCAAAAAATCCGGGAGTATCCAGGAGATTGATCTTAACAGGCCCGTTTTCGCCTTCATATTCCAGAGGAATGAGGGTGGTGGAAATGGAGAACTGCCTCTTGATCTCTTCTTTGTCATAATCACTGATGGTGTTGCCGTCGGGCACCTTACCCATACGCTTTGTTACACCTGTAATAAATGCCAGAGCCTCCGCAACGGTCGTCTTACCGGCGCCTCCGTGTCCAAGTAATACAACGTTGCGGATTTGTTCAGTACCATATACGTTCATAAACTTCCCTCCTGTGCATATTTATTTAAGCCATGTGTCTATTCTACTAAATTTTTCAGAATTTTTCAAGCTTTTTGACTTATTTGCACAATGAAATTTTTATTTTTATTTTAATGTCCGTGAAAGATCATAAAATTAAACTGGCTTTTCCAATTCTTTGACATTTTTTGCTTACACACCTTTGCGCCGCATGATGATTTTGTACATAAAAGTGTGAAACTTTAAAGTAATAAAGTGTTGACATTTTCAGACACAGGCTTTAAACTGAAGGATATCAGAAAAAAGAGGTTAGGGCAGACAGCAGTGTCCCTACGAAAAGGAGAATACAAATGATCATTATCATGAAGCCAGACGCCTCCAAAGAGGCTGTAAAAAAAGTAACCGATCTGATTGAAGCAAAAGGACTTCAGCCCCATCTTTCCGAGGGCTCCCAGGTAACCATCGTAGGCGTGGTAGGCGATAAGACAAAGCTGATGGGAAGCAACATCGAAATGAGCGAAGGCGTAGACAAGGTTGTTTCCGTCACTGAATCCTATAAGCTTGTAAATAAGAAATTCCATCCGGATGATTCTGTGATCCCGGTAGGCAATACCCATATCGGCCCTGGGACGCTCACCGTTATGGCTGGCCCCTGTGCCATTGAGTCAAGAGAACAGTTAATGGAAACCGCCTTTGCAGTAAAGAAAGCCGGAGCTACCTTCCTCCGGGGCGGCGCTTACAAGCCCCGTACTTCTCCCTACTCCTTCCAGGGCTTAGAAGAAGAGGGCTTAAAATATATGAAGGAAGCCAGAGAAGCCACCGGTTTAAATGTGATCTGCGAGGTCACCAGCGCCCACGCCATCGAGGCTGCCTCCAAATATGTGGATATGCTCCAGATCGGCGCCAGAAATATGCAGAATTTTGAGCTTTTAAAGGAGGCAGGAAAATCCGGTATGCCCGTTCTCTTAAAGAGAGGCCTGTGCGCTACCATTGATGAATGGCTCAATGCAGCAGAGTACATCATTTCTGAGGGGAATCCAAATATCGTACTCTGCGAGCGCGGTATCCGCACCTATGAGACCTCTACCCGCAACACTCTGGACATCAGCGCCGTGCCTGTGATCCGCCAGAAGAGCCATCTCCCTATTATCGTAGACCCCAGCCATGCCACCGGTGTAAGAGCCTATGTAGAGCCTCTGGCAAAGGCTGCGATCGCCGTAGGAGCAGACGGATTGATGATCGAGGTTCACCCAAATCCGGCCTGCGCCCTGTCTGACGGCCCCCAGTCTCTGACCTTTGACGCCTTTGAAAAGCTCATGGCCGACTTAAAGCCATACTGTGATCTGGCAGGCAGAACGGTCACACGGTAAAAGGGAAATCTTAAGATAAAGGGGGCTGCATCTTATGGAACAATTTACAATCAAGGACTCCACTATAGCCTTTATCGGTCTGGGACTGATCGGCGGTTCCCTTGCAAGGAGGCTCAAGCGGGCCCGTCCAGATATCCGCATTATGGCCTATATGCGGACCCGCTCCAAATTAGAGCAGGCCAAAAAAGACGGTATTATAGACGTGATCTTAAATGGGATCGGGGAAGAGCTCCTGGAATGTGATATCATTTTCCTATGTACTCCTGTGGAGTATAATGCCCAGTATCTCTCTGCCATCCGCCCCTATTTAAAACCGGGAGCATTGATCACAGATGTAGGGAGCACCAAAACAGATATCCATAAAGAAATCCTGCGCCAGGGCCTTTCCCACTGTTTTGTGGGAGGCCATCCCATGGCCGGATCCGAAAAAACAGGCTATGAACATTCTACAGATCATCTTTTGGAAAATGCCTATTATATTGTGACCCCGCCAGAAGGCCTGACAGAGCCCTCTGCATCCTATTCGGACAACGTCTGCCGTCTGCTGGCAGTGGCTCAGGCTGTGGGAGCAATCCCTCTGGTGCTGGATTACAGGGAGCATGACCGGGTAACGGCTGCCATCAGCCATCTGCCCCATCTGGTGGCCTCCAGCCTGGTAAACCTGGTAAAGGACAGCGATTCCCCGGAAGGCATCATGCGCAGGGTCGCAGCAGGCGGCTTTAAGGACATTACCCGCATCGCCTCCTGCTCTCCTGAAATGTGGGAGCAGATCTGCATGACAAACGCCGGGCCCATCGGAGATATGCTGGAGCAGTATATCGGCTCCCTTCAGGATATTCTGGATCAGATCCGCGGACACAAGGACAAAGAGATTTACCGGCTGTTTGAAAAATCACGCACCTACCGAGATTCCATTACAGACCGGGCAAAAGGCCCTATCGAACCCTCCTATGAATTTTCAGTTGATGTGGTGGACGAGGTGGGATCCATTTCTACTATTGCCGTTATTTTAGCCGCAAAGGGCATCAGTATTAAAAATATCGGCATCAACAACAACAGAGAACACGGCGAAGGCGCTTTAAAAATTGCCTTTTATGACGAGGCTTCCATGAAGGAGGCCTGGGAACGGCTTGAAAAATACAAGTTTGAGCTGGTGAGGCTGTAAAACAGAAAGGAATCATATTTTATGGAACTGAAAAAATGGGGTCCCCTCCGGGGCGAAATCACAGTTCCCGGTGATAAATCCATTTCCCACCGGGCGGTTATGTTCGGCTCTCTTGCAAAGGGAACCACGGAAATCCACGGCTTTCTTCAGGGCGCCGACTGTCTTTCTACCATCTCCTGTTTTGAAAAAATGGGCGTTTCCATTGAAAATAAAGGGGATGTGGTTCTGGTACATGGAAACGGCCTTCACGGCCTAAAAAAACCGGAAACTATATTGGACTGCGGAAACAGCGGCACCACCACCCGCCTGATCTCAGGCATCCTCAGCGCACAGGATTTTGACGTTACTCTCACAGGAGATGCTTCTATCCAGAAACGGCCCATGAAACGGATTATGGAGCCCCTTTCCCGGATGGGAGCCGATATCACAAGCATCCGGGGAAATGACTGTGCTCCGCTCCTGATCCGTGGTACAAAGCTTCATGGGATCCATTACACCTCAAAGGTGGCCTCTGCCCAGGTAAAATCCGCCATTCTGCTGGCAGGCCTTTATGCCGACGGAATAACCCAGGTCACAGAGCCCTTTGTATCAAGAAATCATTCCGAACGGATGCTAAAGCTATTTGGAGCCTCTGTTTCCACAGAAGGGACAACCGCCTCTATCTCCCCTGCCACCCAGCTCTACGGACAAAAGGTCATGGTGCCGGGAGATATTTCCTCCGCCGCCTACTTTATCGCAGCCGGTCTGATGGTTCCCGGCTCTGAAATCCTGATCAAAAATGTAGGCATCAATCCTACCAGAGACGGGCTTCTCCATGTATGCCGCGCCATGGGAGCCGATCTGACCCTTTTAAATGTACGGGGCCAGGAGGGAGAACCAACGGCAGATATCCTGGTTCGCCACAGCGCCCTTCACGGAACCACCGTCGGCGGTGCCATCATTCCTACCCTCATTGACGAGCTTCCCATGATCGCTGCCATGGCGGCTGCGGCAGAAGGGGAAACAAGGATCTGTGATGCAGGGGAATTAAAAGTCAAGGAATCCAACCGCATTGCCGTCATGGTTGAAAACCTCACTGCCATGGGCGCTGATGTGACTGAAACAGAGGACGGCATGATCATCCGCGGCGGAAAGCCCCTCCATGGAGCTGTGATCAACAGCCACTTAGATCACCGGATCGCCATGACCTTTGCTGTGACCGCCCAGTGTGCAGAAGGACTCACAACCATACAGGGCGCGGACTGTGTCAATATCTCCTATCCCCGCTTCTATGAGGAGCTGATGGGACTGATTCAAAAGAGAGGCGTTTGTTAATGGATTTACAGTTAGTAAAAATGGGGCCTGAATACCGGGAAATGGCCGAGGATATGCTCCGTGAATGGAAGGCCTCCGGTGAAGCCATCATCCCAAGTGCTATTGATCAGGCAGACATTCATGATTTCCCAGCCTATTTAGACAGCCTGGAGCTTACGGAGGCGGTTCCCGGCCTGGTGCCCGATTCTACCTTTTTCTGCCTGGATAAAGAGAGAAATATCCTGGTGGGAGCCATCAATATCCGTCATTATTTAAATGACCATCTTTTAAAATTCGGCGGCCACATCGGAGACGGGGTACGTCCTTCTGAACGCCGGAAGGGAATTGCTACCCGGATGATTGCCCTGGGACTTGAGGAATGTAAAAAACTGGGTATCACCCGCGTCCTTATGACCTGCAAAAAGGAAAATACTGGATCTGCCAAAAGCATTATGAACAACGGCGGCATCCTTGAAAATGAAATTGAAAAAGAAGACGGAACCGTGATGCAGCGGTACTGGATCACGCTGTAACCAAAAGAAATCCCCTGTAACCGGCCAGCCGGAATGTATCATTCTGACCGCCTGATTACAGGGGATGTTTTTTATATTTTATTTTGCAGGATAAAATCCGGTGGGAACCTCTGCCAGATTGATCATGATATTCTTCATCTGGGTATAGTGATCCAGGATTACCTTGTGGGTTTCACGTCCAATGCCGGACTGCTTATATCCGCCAAAGGGGGCTCCCTCAGGGATTGCATTATAGGTATTTACCCACATGCGGCCTGTTTCCACGCCTCTTGCCACGCGCAGGGCACGATTGATATCTCTGGTCCATACAGCACCGCCCAGTCCGTACTCACTGTCATTTGCCATGGCAATGACCTCTTCCTCTGTCTTAAACTTCAGGATGCAGGCCACCGGTCCGAAAATTTCCTCCTGAGCCACTCTCATGTGGTTGGTAACATCACCTAAGAGGGTAGGACGAAGGAAGCAGCCCTTTTCCAGCTCGCCCTCTTTGGCCTGAACACCGCCGCAGAGCAGCTTTGCGCCCTCTTCTTTACCGATTTCCACATATTTTAAGATCTTCTCCATCTGACGGCGGTCGATCTGGCTGCCCATCTGGGTATCCTCTTCCCATGGAAGCCCAACCTTCACCTGGTTAAAGCGCTTGACAGCCTCCTCTACGAAGCGGTCGTAAATGCTCTCCTGGACGAACACGCGGGAGCCTGCGCAGCAGACCTGGCCCTGGTTGAACAGGATACCCATCTGCAGGCCGTCCATAGCCATCTCCCAGTCACAGTCCTCAAAGAAGATATTGGCAGATTTTCCGCCCAGTTCCAGCGTGGATGGAATCAGTTTTTCAGCCGCTGCCATAGCTACGCTGCGTCCTACCTCGGTAGAACCGGTAAATGCCAGCTTTCTAAAGCCCTTGTGCTCCAGCATATACTGGCCGGAACGGGAGCCGGAGCCTGTAATTACATTGAATACGCCTGCCGGGATTACATCCTGCACCAGTCTTGCAAATTCCAGTACGCTTAAGGAAGTGGTGCTGGATGGCTTAAATACGCTGCAGCAGCCGCTTGCCAGCACAGGAGCCAGCTTCCAGGCAGCCATAAGGAAGGGGAAGTTCCATGGGACGATCTGGCCTACCACGCCGATGGGTTCTCTTAAGATCAGGCTTAAGGTCGTATTTCCCAGCATATTGGCGCTTCCCTCTTCCGCCAGGATACAGCCTGCGAAGTAGCGGAAATGATCTGCCGCCATAGGCACGTCAACGGCCAGCGTCTCACGGATGGGCTTTCCGTTGTCCATAGACTCTACCATAGCCAGATGCTCCTTATTGGCGTCAATGATATCTGCAATCTTATTTAAGACAGCGGCCCGCTCTGCCACGGTTGTATTCTTCCAGCTTTCAAATGCTTTCCAGGCTGCAGCTACCGCCTCATCTACATCCTCTCTTGTAGCCTCGGCGCACTCTGCCAGAAAGCTCCCGTCTGCAGGACAGGTGGTCTTAAAAAGCTTCCCGTCTGAAGCGTCCTTCCACTGTCCTCCGATCAATAACTGATATTTACTCTGAAGCTCTGCTTTCTTCATAATGATTTCCTCCTTTTTAATACGCAGCTTTATAAATTCCGATTACCTGCTCCTTGGTTGCCTTGCGCGGATTGGTTAACTGGCATACATCCTTCATTGCATTCTCTGCCATGATCTCAAAATCTTCTTCCTTTACGCCCAGACTTCTTAAATCCTTCGGGATTCCTACCTGCTCGCTGAGCTGGCGGATTGCATGAATCGCTTTCTTTGCAGCCTCTGTGGCGGAAAGCCCTTCAATATTTTCGCCCATTGCCTTGGCAATATCGCGGAAACAGTTCATATTTCCGATCAGGTTAAATTCTTCTACATGAGGAAGCAGGATCGCGTTGCAGACGCCGTGAGGCAGATTATAAAAGCCGCCCAGCTGATGGGCCATGGCGTGTACATAGCCAAGTGACGCATTGTTAAAAGCAATACCTGCCAGATACTGACCGTAAGCCATCTTATCTCTGGCCTTCATATAGGTACCGTTTGCTACTGCCTTTGGCAGATACTGGGTAATCATGGTAATGGCCATCAGAGCCGCCGCATCGGTCAGCGGGTTAGCATTGGTTGATACATAAGCCTCGATAGCGTGTGTCAACGCATCCATCCCCGTTGCAGCAGTCAGTGACGGAGGCATTCCCACCATAAGCTTCGGATCGTTGATTGCGATCTGAGGCGTCACTCTCCAGTCAACGATTGCCATCTTTACATGGCGGCTGGTATCTGTAATAATACAGAAGCGTGTGATCTCAGACGCCGTTCCTGCGGTTGTATTGATTGCGACCATGGGACACATATTCTTTGTGGAACGGTCGATTCCTTCATAATCCCGTATATTTCCTCCGTTGGAAGCTACAAGGCCGATCCCCTTTGCACAGTCATGGGAAGAGCCGCCGCCTAAAGAGATAATGGAATCACAGCCGTTTTCCTTAAATACCCTTAATCCGGCTTCTACATTGGTATCCTTGGGGTTTGGCTCTGCGCCCCCAAATACTACGCTCTCTACTCCGGCTTCGGATAAAATTCCCTGGATCATGGCTGCCATTCCCTGTTTCTCCAGGAATGCATCCGTAACGATCAGTGCCTTTTTGCCTCCCAGGCTCTTCATCAGACCGCCTGTTTCATAACCCCTGTGCGATCCGTTACCCCCGTGACACCATCATCCTACCACCCATCTGCGCTCTTTAAAACAGCCAAAACAAAATAATAAAAGGATGCCAGTTTAGCATCCTTTACCATTGCATAAATACATTTCCAAGTCTTCGGACCGCTTCACGAAGCCGTCCCTCATCCATATCGCTGTAATTGAGCACCAGTACCCTTTCATACTCCGGACGCACCCTGGTACAAAACTGGGACAGACAGGCTACTAAAATCCCCTGCTGCTTCGCTTTCTCACGAATCTGTCCGTCTGTGAGAGACGTATCCAGCTTTACCAGCAAATGGGTTCCGCTCTCTCCGCCCCGTACATCTGCTACCGGGAGCAGGGAGGACTGGCGGATGATCCGGATCAGCCGTTCCCCCTCTGTGTGATAATATTTCTTAAGGCGGCTCAGATGACGCTCAAAATACCCTTTCTCCATAAACTTTGCCAGAGCATACTGCTCACATGCAGAGGCTGTGTTGGAATAGAAATTGGCATTATCAATATACCGGCTGATCAGCGCTTCCGGCAGTACCATGTAGCTGATCCGGATCGCAGGAGCCAGAGTTTTGCTGAAAGTATTCATATAGATCACCCTCCCATTCCGATCCATGCTCTTTAGGGCAGGGATTGAGCGGGAACGGTAGCGGAACTCGCAGTCATAATCATCCTCGATCACATATCTGCCTTCCTTTTCTACGGCCCAATTTAAAAGCTCCTGTCTTCTTGCGGCAGACATGACTGTCCCCAGAGGATAATGATGCTCCGGTGACACATGGATCACATCTGCCCCGCTTTCTCTTAAGCTTTCCATACTGATCCCATTTTCATCCATTTCCGTATATCTCCAGGATAGACCATATTCCTCGTAGATCCTGGGAATCTTTTTGTATCCCGGATTTTCCACCCCATAAACAGAGTCTCCGGGAAGCAGCTTTACAAGCTTTCCATAAAGATATTCAATTCCTGCTCCTATGACAATACATTCCGGAGATACCACAATCCCTCTCAGCCTGTATAAATAGTCTGCAATAACCTCTCTCAGCTGCCTGACTCCCAGAAAATGGGCTCTCTGCACCAGCTCCATATCGTACTCGGAAAGCACCTCCCGCATGACCTTTCGCCACATGGAAAAAGGGAATTTTTCATATATGGTATTGTTAGCCGTAAAATCTGCAAACCACTTCTCCTCCCGGTACAGCTGGGGATATTCTGCTTTCTCAGGATGATACTGATCCATGGTCTCTACGTCTGCTACAAAATAGCCCTTTTTCTCCTTTGCGATCAGATAACCCTCCACCAGGAGCTGTTCATAGGCATTCACCACGGTTTTCACACTGATCCCATTATCTCTGGCAAGCTCTCTTCTGGAAGGCAGCTTTGTTCCCGGCAGGAGACGGCCTCTGAGAATGTCCTCCCTCAGACATTCATAAAGACATTCATAGAGGGGACACCCCCTTTTTTTCACTAATTCATAATGCAGCATTTTTATCTGGTATCCTTTTTTTTATTAAAATTGGGTATTAAATAGAGTTCAATTTCGATTATAATAGGGGTAATGCCATTTGTAAAGGGAGGAAATCGTATGGGAGTCTATGCAGTAACCGGAGGTTCTAACGGAATCGGAGCAAAAACCATTTCCATTTTAAAGCAAAAAGGCCATGAAACCATCAATATAGACTGGAAGCGTGGAGATATTGAAGCAGATCTGTCTCTTCCCGAAGGGAGGCAGAAGGCCATTGACGAGCTTTTCAGCCTCTGCCCTCAGGGACTGGACGGCCTGATCCTCTGTGCCGGCATCCCCGGCTCCCGAAAAGACCTGCGTCTGATCCTTTCCGTCAACTATTTCGGAACCATTTCCATTATAAAAGGCGCCTATGATCTTCTGAAGCAGAAAAACGGCGCCTGTGTCATCTCTGCCTCCAGCGCCATTTCCAGGGAAGATATGAAAACCGATCTGGTAGACCTTTTAAACAACAACAGAGACGATGAATATCGGATCCTTGAGGTGATCGGCCGGATGGATGGAGCAGACTTAAATACTGGAGATCAGATCTACGCTGCCTCCAAGTATGCACTCTGCCGCTGGATGCGCCGCCACTCTGCCTCCTATGCCGCCAACGGCGTTCGGATCAATGCCGTGGCTCCTGGGAATGTAAACACCCCTATGACAGCGACCGGGTCAAAGGATACGGCAGCGGCCTTAAATGCCCTTCCGATCCCCACAAAGTACGGCACAAAAAAGCAGATGGATCCGGAAGAAATCGCTTCTGTGATCACATTTCTCATCTCTCCTGAGGCTAGAGGCGTCAACGGGATCGTCATGTTTGTGGACGGTGGCACAGATGCGCTGTTGAATACGGAAAAGGTTTATTAGAAATTCAGATATAAAAGAAAGAAGGATCAGACACCATGACGGAACATTCTGCCATTGAACGATATATAGAAGCACTTGAAACGAAGGATTTTAAAGCACTGGGGGATTTATTCACTTCAGACGGGCATTACTGCGACTACTGCCCCAACGGAACGTCCCAGCACGAATACCATCTCTACGGAAAAGAAGCAATCACTATGTTTTTTCAGAATAAGTTTCTGTTCCGCCAGTATTCCATCCTAAGCCCGGTCATCTTAAATGAACGCCAGGCAGAGTTCATTGCTTCCTTTGGAGGCTGCTATGTGATGGCGATCGCAAACCTCCAGCAGCTCTCTGCTGACGGCCATATCAGACGGCTTACGGTGCGGCCGCGGTGAGCTGGCTGGAAGCACCGTTTTGCTCAAATAACAGATGCATATTGGAATACCGATTTAAGGAGTTACAGTTCTTTTCGATATAGTTCCAGGTATCCTTATATGTGCCGGGAACAGCTACTGCCAGGCCGGAAATGAACTCTATAAACGCCTCTGCCCTTCCCTCATACAGATCAGCAAAATTATCGGATCGTATTTCCTTCTCTTCATCCGTAAAATCTTTCAGTTCACCATACAGGACATGTTCCAAATTACAGGAATTGAAATAAATCTGATAAGGGATACCGCGAATTTTTCCTGTTGTCCTCAGCTTGTAAAGGATTTCTCCTTTTCTTTTATTGCGTGCTCTTATTTCCAAAACATTTTTAGCTTCTATATGATCCTCGAAATATCGGACTGCTTCCACATCGGCAGCTCTTACCGCTTCATCCGGAATATACACGCCATCCATATCAACAATATGAACGATCCAGATAAAATCACCCCACTGATACGGATACTTGTTTTTAACTGCCTCAATCTGACCTTTTATTTTCTTTATAATGTTGTCTGCTGAAACATAATCCTTCAGTGTTATATCACCATGTACAACCACAAACTGCACCTCATTACTGGCAAAGTATTCTTTCATAATTGTCCCAAGGGCAGCTTCATCACTTGGTCCTTCTACTATAAATATCACTACTTTTTTCTCAGTCATGCTGTATCGCCCTCCCCGCCTTTCTAAATGCGTGTGCAATACGCAGACTGTCCGTTTCCTCATAAATCACTTCATCCTGACCACCCACCAGGATTCCTCTCAAATACATATTTCTGAGATTATTTGTAGCTTTTTTATTCTTCATCCGAATATATCTTCTATCCGGATTCGCCGTAGAAAACATGATACTGTCTTTATCCAGCATTTCCAGTGCACGAAGGTTATGAGAGGTAAAGATCAACTGACCTTTTGCACTTTGATTGAAAATATCAAGCAGTTCTCCCAGCATATATTCAAAAATCCCAGCATCCAGTTCATCAATCGCCAAACAGATAGAAGGATTCCCAAATGCCTGGATCAATGCATTTAATATCGAAATAATCTTGATGATCCCCTCTGATTCCATACGAATGGGAATAGCCGGCATATCACCACGGATTGAAACCAGTTCCACTCTGTAGCCATTTTCTCCTGAATCCATCAGCTGCATTCCATAATTATGGACAGCGATTTTCATTCCGGGAATGATTGTATATAAAACCATATTTACCTGATCTACAATCGTATCAAGAAGCTCCTTCTCTTCTTTCCCTAAAACAACCGGCTCAGTTAAAGAAATAGCAAGATCACCTTTCATCCCTATTTCGTTCTGTTCAATTTTAAACGCCATTGGCAGTAAAAAATTTGCTGAAATCACCCCGGAATGCGTGTTTCGTATTACAAACAGATCTTTCAATGCAAACTTGAATAATGCCTTTATGACCTCAGAATAATGTTTGAAATTATTTTCGTAATCACGGCAGAAAATTTCTCTGCTGCTTTCCCCAAATATATAAGAACAATTCGCTTTTTCTGCCATCTTTTTGGCTACAATAAGATCAGTTCTGTTCTCCCGACCGGCTTCAATCACCTCATCTAATCGTTTCTTTGGGGAAAATATATCCGCCCTGTCAATGCGTTTATAATCCATGAATACCGTTTTGTTGCTTCTGGAATTTCCCTGGTTTATCGCACAGCTTAAGGTTTCCCGAACGATCATTGCATATTTTTCACTTTTTTGCAGCACAATCGTGTAACTTACCTCATAAATAACATCTTCCGTAAAAATATTAAAATTTGCAGAAATTTCCCCACAGTCGCTTTTTGTATCAATATAATCCACAATTTTATCCTCAAGCGGATGACCAATCATAATTCTGTGCAGATAATATAATGCATCAATAACTGCCGTCTTCCCTGAACCATTTTGTCCATACACACCCAGCACTTCGGCATTCCTGTAAGAAAGGTGCTTGCGGTAAGTATTCGGCATAATGATTTGACCGTTTCTAACATTTTTAATATTGGAAATCGTCAGCGATGCCAGCCTTACAATACTCTCCATCTATGTCTTCCTCCATGAATCCAATTCTAACATGAACTGCACTCACTTTCAATATTTTTTGTATTTTTGCATTTTTTATTCCTTTTTCCAAAAAACAATTTTGTATATGGATAGGCAAATATCACAGCTGATATGCGCTGCTTCATCTTTACGAACTCATTCTTTTCACTCTGCCTGTTCCTCTTTTATCGCTTTGACTCTAAATACATATATATGATCCCCAATCATCAATATCTTCTAATTTAAAACATATTCCTTTATCTGTCTCCATTTCATAAGTGTCATAGACATTTACGTAATTTCTTACTGAATTTTTTACATCTGTCAATGTAGAGCCCAATCCTATAATATTTTTATTTTTCTTGCTTCATACTCAATTTTTCCAATTCATTAACAAGATCTTTTTCCATACGAAGTTTAAACCGAAAAATTACATTCTTAAACTCATTTATATTTTTGTAACTAACCTCATTCCCCTCTTTCTCTGTAAATCTTAGAATCCCTTCTTTCTCGTCCACTCGTATCATTTTGGCAGCATAAACGTTAGTCCGTAAGTCTATATTTAAAATATTATAAACTTCCTGAATTGTTATTTTCTGAGTTAAGCCTCCTGTGTTTTTTTCAGAGATCCAAATTCTTCCTTTATCTACATCACCCCGCTTCAATTTTGGATACCCTAATTTTTCCAAAACAGGGTCTAGCTCAGCCTTTATAATCTTACTTTTTGAATTGAAAATTCCTATCATAAAAACACCCCACATTATATGTAATTTGTATAAAGAAATACTGCCCTTCATACCCTACGCTTTTTCCGTTATACCTTTATCCTGAATTATTCACGACTTTGCCACGAATGTGGCTGAAAGCCA